>JACCDN010469617.1_pt1 | contig 19046 bp, 17 predicted proteins | sample 7441691 | NCBI WGS metagenome assembly JACCDN01 (sample SAMN15323439, study PRJNA562643) | freshwater metagenome | isolation source: river surface water | place: USA:Blue River Watershed | collected 2017-08-16 | reverse complement strand
GACGAAAATCCCAGCAGGGACGCAACGCGCTGAAGGCTTGGAATACGCCTGTTTGAAGCGTAATAGTCCCTCAGTGCTTGCAGGTGCTCATCGTCTCGATTGGGCGGTCTCATGGGTTAAATAGGGGGTTTGGTGTTGATTTCGACACTATTTTAGTGAACATTTCAACACCATGCAAGCAAGCCCATTTCTGGGCCTTTTGGCAGCAAATAGCCTCAAAAACGCCTAAATTTCAGCGTTTTTAGGAAAAATCAATACTGCAGGCTCCCAACAGAACCATTTACTTTGTGGTTCAGCCTAAGGGAAGTGCCCTGACAACCAGTTCAGATCGCGATTGATGCAATTAAAACTATGACCGCAATTGCTGAACGGCCCTTATTTCATAGTCGTTGATCAGCTTTTTGAAGTACTTGTAGATCTCATCCAGCTTCACATTCAGATGGATGCTGGCAAACCCCTCATCATCTTTATCAAGCGCGATCACACCGCTGACCACGCTCTTGAAGTGCTCGGGATCTTTATGTCTGATGGGTTGGTAAGCATCAATGGCCGCAAAAATATCGTCCAAGGTATAGCCGTGATCTCTCGTGAGAATCATCAAGTCGTAAATGTCCCGGGACTTCACTCGGTCATAGACGACGAGGCTTTTCATGACAAGAAGCCCATCAATGCCCAGCACATCAAATCCCTCTTCGGAAACCACCACCTTGGGGGCTGATTTCAGAAAGTCAATTTGCGTCTTGGGTCGATCACCTTCATTGCGTGAATGAAAAGTCACCTTGGCACCATCAATCAAGTAATCCTGAATGTAGTGATCAAGGTTTTCTGATGTGTTGATCTTGAATCTTGACTTTTGTTCTGATGTGATCAGGCTTTCAATCGTGGAACCACCCGCTTCTAACTCATCTAAAAGCCCGTCGATGGCTTTGATAGGCAGTTTCTGGCCAAAGATGTTGAAGTCCAAGTCTTCGCTAATCCGGTGGCCAATTTGCAGGGCCAACGCGGTGCCCCCAACCAGAGTAAAACCTGCCAGTCTGCAGTCGCTCTTGAGCTTAGCGAAGTTCTTTTGTGTTGCCTCTGGCATGAATTCCAGTTTGAGCTTACGCATGTGAATGCTCCTTTGAGGCTCTTAGGCCTTTGCTGATGTTGCTCAGCATCCGAGTCACACTGGCATTGGTCACGGGCTCAAACGCACGCCGCTTGAACACGCGCTTGACCTTGGGAACACCGTAATAAAAACAAAGGCGTGCCACGTCCTCGAACTTATGCTTCTCAAGCACCTTTCCAATCAGTACATCGTCCCTGATGTTCGGATTGGACCAGTCGTACGCGCCTGACAAACCTATTTTGACGGACTTACGTGGTGCATTGGCCTGCTCGATGGCGGTGCGTAGCCAAGCAGGAATCAGCGCGGCATAGCTGTCAATTTCTCCTTCGGCCCAGTCCCCCGTGGTGCGCTGGATCTCCAGCGTCGTGAGTTTTTTTATGCCCTGGGTCCATAGTGCAAGCAACACCCTGCCCTTGGGGCTAGCCGCGAGTTGGACTTTTCTTGGACTCATTCTTTGGAACTGCAAAGTGTGGCCCCCTGCCTTCAGTGTGCGTGACTGGCCCGAGGTAGGCACCACCAGCACATCGCCAGGCACTTGGGCGGGTGCGAGCCCTACACGTTCACCAGTCTTGCTCGCAAGTGCACGAGCCACCGTTCGCGCGTCGACGTGCTGCCCAGCGACAGCGTACATCCCTCTGGCCACCCGAATGATGGCTCCCTCCTTCATCAAACGAAAAAGTGCCTGGTCAACGGCTGCACGCGTACCCGCCGACAAGAAGTCAGCACTAGAGAACACCGCCCCTACGGCGTGGTCTGCAATTGCTTTGCGGATCGTTTGAGAAGCTTGCATGTCAGAAATTATTGCTGTTTTTCTTATTTTGTCAATATCTTAAAGCCTATCTCCCGGGCTTTGGCGGTGAATCGCCCCAGAAATGGCCAAATTTCAGCGGTTTTTTGGGGGCACTCATACGGCGCGTCACCAAAACATAGGCAGCCTTTGCAGAAATTGCTACGGACAGCTAGGCACTGCGAAATCAAAAATTCTCTGCCTGTCAACAACCACTGTCCACCTATGACCGAAGTCACCTACAACGTGCTTGACCCCGCATTGATGAGCGAGCACGAACGCCACGAAGAGATCGCCCAAATCCTGGCTCACGGCATTGTTCGGCTGTGTAGCCAAACAGCAAATGAAATAGAGAAAAAAAGTCATTTTCAACTTGCTATGCCTAGCAATAAGAGCGTTCATACGGTTCCCAAAAACGCACTCCTACGAACTGCACAACAACTAAGGAACCGCAATGCAAAAACTAAAGCAAACGCCCCCCATGAAAGCAAATGAACCCAGCGTGTTGGCTCAAGTTGCCAACCTCTCAAACCTATCCCTCAAGGAACTCAACGACATGTGGCTTCGCCTCAACGGCGTCCCAGCCCCATCCGGTCAGAAGCGTCCGTTTCTGCAAAGCCACCTTGCATATCGAATCCAAGAACTGGCCTACGCCCAGGTCAACCCCACTCTCATTGCAAGCAACAAGACGCGTATCGAAAGCATGATTGAGCACTTGAAGCCACTCGCAAAGGCGCGCACGAAAAAAGAAACCTTCAAGCTTGTGCCTGGAACCCGCTTGCGCAGAGACTTTCAGGGTAAGACACACGAAGTCACGGTGCTGTCCGATGGCAACTTCGAATACGAAGGTCGCCCCTTCTCCAGCCTGACCGCTGTAGCGCATGAGATCACCCAACTGAAATGGTCCGGGCCCAGCTTCTTTGGATTGACCAGATCTAACCCTGCCATTTTGGGTGCTCGACGCTAATGGCTCGCACAGAAGAAATCACACGCACGCGAATCCGCTGTGCGGTCTACACACGCAAGTCCTCTGAGGAAGGCCTCGACCAAGACTACAACTCGATCGATGCGCAAAAGGATGCGGGACACGCCTACATCTCCAGTCAGCGCCATGAGGGCTGGATTCCTGTAGCTGCAGACTATGACGATCCAGCCTTCTCAGGCGGAAACATGGAGCGCCCAGGTCTTAAGCAACTCATGATCGACATCCAAGCCAAACTCGTTGATGTTGTAGTGGTCTACAAAATTGACCGCTTGACGCGTAGCTTGGCTGATTTTTCCAAGATGGTGGAGATTTTTGATGCGCATGGCGTGTCCTTTGTCTCTGTTACCCAGCAGTTCAATACGACCACCTCGATGGGTCGCTTAATGCTCAACGTGTTGCTCTCCTTTGCTCAGTTTGAGCGAGAGGTCACCGGGGAGCGTATTCGAGACAAGATCAGCGCTTCCAAGAAAAAAGGCATGTGGATGGGCGGCGTCCCACCGCTGGGCTTTGATGTGGTTGAGCGAAAACTAATCGTCAACGAGGCTGAGGCTGCCTTGGTGCGCAGGATTTTTAGTGACTACCACCGCATCAACTCAGTGACCATGCTGATTCAGCACTACAGGATGGAAGGGATTTGCAAAAAGCACTGGACAACTCAAGATGGAAAACAGCGCATCGGCAAATTGATCGACAAGGGCTATGTCTACAAGCTTTTGAACAACCCGCTCTACTACGGGATGATTAATTTCAAGGGTGAAAAGTTTCGCGGTGAACACACAGCGATCATCACCCAAGAAATGTGGGAGAAAACGCAGGCCAAGCTCTCATCCTCTACCAGGGGCAGCAAGAAAGAACAGCGTCACAGCAAGCACACTGCTTTGCTTAAGGGTTTGATTTACTCCTCCAACGGTAGCGCCATGACACCGGTCGGAAAAGCCGTACCAGGCACATCTAAACACTACCGGTACTACCGAGCAGTTAGCGATCAAAAGGTTAAAGCTGGCTCATCTGGCTTGCCGATGATGCCTGCGCACGAAGTAGAAAAAGCGGTCATGGAGCATGTCAGAAAGATCCTTCGATCTACAGACATAACCACCGATGTCTTCAAGGCCATAAGGGTTTTAAACAACCCAAACACAAAAAACTTGGACGAATACAAGACAAGCAACTTAATGGCCAATGTCGATAAGGTCTGGGATGCACTCTACCCATTAGAACAAAACCGAATCTTGCACCTATTGGTCAAAAAAGTGGTGATCTACCCAGAACGCATTGATGTATCACTGCACCCATCGGGTGTGGCCAATCTGGTCATTGAAGTTGCACAAAATGAATTGGAGCTACAAGAAGCATGAAACTAACAACTCTAGAACACAAAAATAAATCAACAATTCATCGAGACGCAGATGGCACGATCACCATCTCTATTCCGATTCGAATCCGAAAATACAGCGGCAGACAGCAGGTCATCTTGCCGCAGAACATCGTCTTCAATGACTTCAAAGAAAAACAAGATTTGACAGTTTTGCAAACGGCACTTGCTCGTGGTCGTCAATGGCAAAAAATGCTTGAGTCAGGGAAATTCAAGAATCTAAGAGAGATTGCCACTGCTGAAAACGTAGACCCAGGCTATGTCAGTCGGATGATGAACATGAATCTGCTTTGCCCAGAGATCGTTAGACGAATACTGGACGATGACATCGAATCAGATTTTTCTTTCAACGAAATTTATCGGGATATCCCAGTTCGTTGGGATGAGCAGTTTAAGAAGTTCAAGATTCCTCTGAACTCATGACCTTTTCCGGCATTCATGGCTTTGAAGTAGCCTTGGTAAACATACACTTTGATCAGATAAGTTAAACAAACGCAAAAATCGAATGTAGCGCCGTCTAAATTACTTCTTTTAAGCTGAAAATTCTGTAAATTTCATTACATATACTAAGTTTGAACCTGGCTTTTTGAATTTAACTGTTCTGAGTCATTTGAAAATTAATGAAGCCGAGAAAACCGTAGTTTTTCGTTTAATTCATCAAGGCTTAGTCCCGCCTTTTTTGCCGCAAGAGCTTGATTGCCATTGGCTTCTTTAAGGAAGGATTGCAGACATTGCCTTTCCAAATTTGCAATCGTTTCTTTAATTACTTGTTGATAGCCAGTTTGATTAATTAAAAACTCCAACTTTTTTGAATTGACAAGTTCTTGGTGAATTAAGTCTCTGTCTCTTTCACTTAATTGATTGCGAAGTGCCAAATTTTCAGTACTCAGTTGTTGCTGTGCTTCTATAAATTTTTTGTTTGTTTGCTCTATGGGTCTCAAGTCTCTACAGAATACGGCTTGAGTAAAGTCATCTGCAGGCAGTCGCATCGATTTAGCTAACACTGGCAGTACTTTTGAATTAAGCCCTTTTAAATTAATGTGTCGCCAGCGAAATTCCGCGTTTTCTTTCGAAGCATCATTTTCAAGAAGCGGTTTAAGTTTGCTCATTGAGTCAAAATAAATTAAGTCAGAGAACTTTTGACCAATCCAGCTGCTTAGATCTGTCTCATCAAACAAATTATCTTGAAAGTAGCCTACTACATGTTGCTCACTATCAAGTAATATGACTAGATCCTGTGTTTTTTCAAATAATTTTTCAACTAGATCAAAAGATAAGTCAGGCAACTCCACTCTGAATGGGCGTCTAAAAGCATTCATTTAGAAAGTCTCCGATGGTTTTTATTAATCAAGCAATATTGAAGTGCCTCTTTAGGGGAGTAGGCAATATAGTCAGCACCTATCCAGTCATATTCACTTGCGCGCATATCAAATACATTGCCGCCTAAAATTATTCTTAATGAAGGATTCTTACTAACCGATCTAAAATTTTTAATGTGATCAGCTAATCCCAATAGTGCCTCATCATGTCCAACGGATATTCCAAGAAAATCAATTAAACGATTGCTAATTTGATTGGTAATTGAATTGGCACTATCTTGGATTAATTCGTAAACATGCCAACCGCATGATCTAAAAAAATCAGTTAAGACCAAAACTCCTAAGTTGTGCTCACAGCCAGGAGCTGCAGCAAACACAATATTGCCTTGTTGAGAGTTTTTGAAACCTTCAGCTTTTTCTTTAGTGACCTTGATGTCATATTCCAAAAGCATTTGTAACTGCCAAAATGCTAAAACAGTTTCATTGAAAGTTCTCTTCCCTGAAGTCCAGTCTTGTTCAATAGCATAAACGGCGGGAAGAATTAAATCTTTGATGTTGCTGCTAAAGTCATTGTTTGCAGTACGAAGTTGCTGGTAAATGACTTTTACAGTGTCTATGTCTCGTTCGTATAGGGCGGCAATAAGTGCATTTCTTATATTTAGCAAGTTTTCATTTTGTAAAAAGTGATCAACTTGATCGTTTTTCAACATTTTTAACGAGCTTTTCAGCCAATCACCACAATCATCAGAATTTATATCAAAGTTCATGATTTTTTTGCTTGTACTTAAGTACGGTAAATTTAATTGCTGTGGGGTAAGTTTAATGAACATGCATAAACTTACTCATTCAAACTCTATCATGATCTTTCATAAATGCCTAACATCAAATCATTGATTTAATCAATTAAGATTTTGCAGTCAATAACACCCGTGGGGGGGGCAAACGCAAGGGGATCAAAGAATTTAAATTAATTAACACCTCTGCGTAGCGCCATTTCCTTTGACATTGAAGCAAGCGAATCATTGGAAATTTTTTGGATTGCAACTGTGTAGATCTGATCTTCTTCAAGTGAAATATGTTTTTCATACATAGTAACAAACTCGTCAATCAGTATATTTTGATCTGACGAGAATACCGGTTTTTCTGGCGTAGTTTTAGCAATTAATGTCAACATTGCTCGAATAATCGCCCAGTTTTCCTCCATCTTTTTGTGATCATTTTGTAGCTGAAGTACGATTTTGTTCAAGTGCTCTTCATCCATAGTTAAGACAACAGGAAAAATATGTAGTTCTTCGTCTAAGTGGTGTTGTGGCGCGGCGTTATCGAAATATCGAATGACGTCTTTGATCGCATTCAAAAACGGCTCATCGCAACCGTGCTCTTTTGCGTAAACACGAGCTCGACCTAACAATGAGAGCATTCGCTGAACTCGTTCATGACATGCTTCAAGCATTTCAAATGGTTCTTCATAACCAACGCCAGGGCTACGATGTCCTGGTACTGAAAAAACAACTTTGCTGGTCGACATAGGTTAATTTCTTGGTGTCCATATGGACACGAATTGATTGGAAGTTGGGCGAACTTTTCCAGCCTTAAAAAAACCAATTGTTCCCACACTGATAAAGCAAATAGCGTGATCATTTGAAGAAAGGCCTATCCCGTTTTTAAAGACCCGTGATTTCATCGCTTTACCACTTGTCAATGCTGAACCAAAGCCCATTGAAGTCGCTGCACAAAGAATGTTTTGCACTGCACACCCTGCAGACAGAATTCTTTCATTTAAGTCCACCTCAAGATCACCTCGCGCACCATCGACAACTAACAAAATTAGCAACGGCGACCTCAGAGCTTTTTCTCTTGCCTGTGCCATCTGCTCTGGAGTGGCATGTGCATCTCGTTCGAGAAGTGCTTGGGCAAACAATTCCCCCAGTGAACGTCTGCTTGACTCAGGAAAGACAATAAACCGCCAAGGCAAAATTTGATCATGGTCAGGCGCAGTCGCTGCAGCCTCGTACAAAGTGGCAAGTTGCGATTCGTTGGGACCAGGCGCCACCAAACGTTTAGGCAGGATCGTACGTCGACTTCTCAACACTTGCATCAAGGTGTCAACCACGTCTAAATGAATCTTTGGCGTCTCTGATGTCTTCATAAAATCTGTCCATCATGCTCCACAAAGTGGCGGTATGGTCCCGTACCACTGTGTGAGGCCTCAGAGGCAGGCACAAAGCCGCCTTGCTGAACATCAAAGACGTGAACTTCACCATCCTCAATCACATAGTGCCATCCGTGCAAGGTGAGTCGTCCTGCTTCAACCGCACGACGCACCATCGGATAGTCCATCAGTCTTTCGAGTTGCAACACCACCGAACGTTGTTCGGTTCGCAACATGGCCTCCGCGCTGGGTCTCACAGGAAGCACTGCTTCCTTAACGAGTTCGAGCCAACTCTTGAGCGCACGGGCCTCTTCTGGCACCCCTTCATAGGCCGCACGGATCGCGCCGCAGTGGGTGTGACCACACACGACAATTCGTTCGACCTTCAGCTGCAACACAGCGAACTCAATACCCGCCATCGTTCCGTGTAAACCGTGTGAACCATCGTAGGGTGGCACCAATGCCCCGACGTTTCGAACGATGAACAATTCGCCAGGTCCCGTGCCGGTGATCAGGTACGGCACCAACCGAGAATCCGAACAACCAATGAACAGCGTTTTCGGGTGTTGCCCTTGCTCGACCAAATCTTGAAATCTTTGCTGATGCAAAGGGAAGTAATCTGCATGGAAGTGCTGCAAGCGTTGCAGCAATTCATCCTTGTCAGCACTGGGAATAGATACATCCATGTGGATCACTGCACCAAATCAGAGGCAGAGCCCTCCAAGTACAACCCTTGAACTTCCGATCGGCCAACCAACAAAGTCATGTACTGACGCAAGGCAGTTACTTTCGATTGCGCTTGCAAGCGCAGACGCAGCTGCGGATGGATGACATCAAACTCGGGTAATTTTCCCAGCGTGATGGCTTGCACATCAATGATGTGAAAACCATGGCGAGTATGCACCAACCGCGGCATGATGCCCAGGGTTTCGCTGGACTCTTGGTTGAAGAACAATTTTTTTGCCAACTCAGGTGCACAATCTTGTGGTGTCAACCATCCCAACTCACCGCCTTGAGCAGCCGTGGGGCAGTTGGACAACTCTGTGGCCAATTGTTCGAAACGTTCAACTGCCACATCGGGCTTGCGCAATTCGAACAAGGTTGATTCAGCTTTTTGGGCCAATGCCGTCACATTCACTCCTTGCGTCACCGCAAACAAGATGTGTCGAATTTGCCTCGACTGCCCTACCGCCAGCATTTGACGATGTGCATCGTAGTAGCGCTGGCACTCTTGAACGGAGGGGGTGGGCACAGTGACTTGCGTGTCCAGCATGCCATCTATGGCTTGCTGATCGTTTTCCGTCAGCGCAGGCGCGAGTGTCACAGACATCGGGGACAGCAAGCCATGACGGATCGCTTCTTGTCGCAGCAGTTCAGCATAAGCACGCTCCCGCAACGTGTTCGGATCACAAGTTTCGCCTTCATGTTGCAAGGCAACACCATTGATAAGGGGTAGCATGTGAACCGGTTCGGTGCTTTGTGAAGCGGCCTCGCGCACGCAGCCACAATTAGAACTACCACAACCGTCAGTAATGTCATGGATTGAAGGAACGGTTGAAAAATGCATGTTTAACCTCTGCGACTCATGGGAACACGAGGCGTCATGCCAATTCGGCGACTACGTACCAGTTGATAAGGACGGGCGACATAGGCGAGCGTTCCAAATCCACTCCACACATGCACCAAGCGTGTGAACGGGAAGATGAAGAAGATGCTCATGCCCAAGAACATGTGCGTCTTGAACACCCAGCTGACTTCGTCCAGCAGCTCCACTGCACCGCCGCGAAACGTGACGATACGCTGCGCCCACTCGGCCAGCTTCAACATCATGCCGCCGTCCAGGTGTTGGGCAGACAAAGGAATGGTGGCCAAACCAAGCGCAAACTGCGCCCACAGCAACCACAGCAAAACAATGTCACTGGGCTTGCTGTTGATGCGAATGCGTGCGTCAAACATACGGCGATGCAGTAACAAACTCACTCCGATGAAACCTAGCACACCAAAGATGCCACCCGAAATCATGGCGACAAGTTGTTTTTCACCGGCGCTGATGAAATGCTCGTACATGAAGTGCGGCGTCAACATGCCCAGACTGTGACCACCGAATAAAAAAAGCACACCAATATGGAAAAGATTACTACCCCAGCGCAACTGACCCGCACGCAGCAGCTGTGATGAATCGCTTTTCCATGTGTATTGGTCACGATCAAATCGGATCAAACTTCCAAGCAAGAAAACCGTCAAAGCGATGTAGGGATAGATGCCAAATATGAAATGGTTCAAGCCAGTCATGCTGCCACTCCTTCAGGGTTTGGGTTTTTTTTCACGAAATGGATGGGCTGCTCTTGACCAGGTTTGGACTGGCCACGACTGCTGCAACCATCGAACGCTTCGGGTTCTTGCCAGCTCTCATCCAACGACTCCTCGGCGGCAATGTGCACCGCTTGTGCTTTGTGTCCCGACAATTCCAAAATGGCAGCAAGCACTGCAGCGTAAGGACTCTCACGCTTGAACAAACCACTGAAGATGGCATTGAGAATGTGGACCATTTCATCAAGGAACGATTTCGCGATCTCGGGTGTTTGGGTGGACGCAAACTCTAATACCACGCACAAGTGATCGGGCAACTCATCCGGATCCAAGTTCAATCCGGATTGAGCATAGGTTTGCGCCAAATCAATCATGGCTGGACCACGGTCACGGGAGTCGCCATGCACATGCTCGAACAAGTTCAAGCAGGTGGAGCGCCCTCGGTCAAATGTCTCTACATAGCGCGACTCAACTTCTAAGGGGTCAAGCTGCTGGAGCAATTCAGCAAAGGCTTTGAGTTCGGCCAGCCGCGCTTTTGTCAAAGCACCTTCTTGCGTTAACACATCAATCAAGGGGGTAAGCTGTGCGCGCATCTCTGCGTTGGGATATGAAAGCAGCAGCGAAAGCGCGCGCATGGAGTAAGCGTTGTTTTTCATGACAGCTCTCCTGACACAACAGGCTGGATAGGAATCGTGCGGCGCTTTTTGCTATCAAACAAGCTCGCATCGCTTTGGCCATCAGAGCAACCATTGCCAAACGAAAATCCACAACCACCACGCACATCAAATGCGTTTTCTGCGTACTCACGGTGTGTGCTTGGAATGACGAAACGGTCTTCGTAATTCGCAATCGCCATGATTTGGTACATCTCCTCCACTTGAGCTGCCGTCAAGCCCACTTGATCGAGCACCGCTTGGTTGTGCACACCATCCACGTGCTTGCCACGCTGGAAAGCGCGCATGGCCAGCATGCGGTCCAACGCTTTCACGACGGGTGCGGTATCACCAGCCGTTAGCAAGTTCGCCAAGTACTGCACGGGAATACGCATTTGGTGCACATCGGGCAGTTCACCGTTCATGCCCACATAGCCCGCATTGGCAGCGGCAGTGATGGGCGAAAGCGGTGGCACATACCAAACCATGGGCAAGGTACGGTACTCCGGATGCAGTGGCAACGCGACTTTCCAGTCGATCGCCATTTTGTAGACAGGGCTGTTTTTGGCACCCTCTAACCACGCATCAGGAATGCCATCGGCACGGGCCTGTGCTATCACTTGCGGGTCATGTGGATCCAAGAAGATATCGAGCTGGGACTGATACAGGTCTTGCTCGTTTTCTGTACTGGCGGCTTCCGCGATGCGGTCTGCGTCGTACAACACCACGCCAAGATAGCGGATACGACCCACACAGGTTTCAGAACACACGGTCGGTTGACCGGCTTCGATACGTGGATAGCAGAAGATGCACTTCTCGGCCTTGCCTGATTGCCAGTTGTAATAAATCTTCTTGTACGGGCATCCGCTCACGCACATGCGCCAACCTCGGCACTTGTCTTGATCGATCAAGACGATGCCATCGTCCTCGCGTTTGTAGATCGAGCCCGAGGGGCAAGACGCGACGCAAGCAGGGTTCAAGCAGTGCTCGCACAGGCGTGGCAAGTACATCATGAAGGTGTTTTCAAACTGACCCACCATGTCTTTTTGTACCTGATCGAAGTTGGCAAGATTGGCGTCTTTGCTACGTTTGCTGAACTCACCACCCAGAATTTCTTCCCAGTTGGGACCCCACTCGATCTTGTTCATACGCTGCCCCGTGACCAAGCTTCGGGGACGTGCGGTGGGCGTGGCCTTCATCTCGGGTGCACCTTGCAAATGCTCGTAGTCGAAGGTGAATGGCTCGTAGTAGTCGTCAATCTGAGGCATGTTGGGATTGGCGAAGATGTTCATCAACAATTTCCATTTGCCGCCTTGCTTGGGCTGAATGGAGCCGTCAGCTTTACGTATCCAACCGCCTTTCCAGAAGTCTTGGTCTTCCCAATTCTTCGGGTAACCAATGCCGGGTTTTGTTTCCACGTTGTTGAACCACGCGTATTCCACGCCTGGACGGCTGGTCCAAACGTTTTTACAAGTAACCGAGCAGGTGTGGCAACCGATGCATTTGTCCAAATTCAGGACCATCGCAATTTGTGCGCGTACTTTCATGTTTTTCTCCTTGCGCTCGTTCAGACCTGAACCTGGTTGTTGGCTTCGTTGTCGAGCCAATCGATCTTGCGCATCTTGCGCACGATCACGAATTCGTCACGATTGGTACCGATGGTTCCGTAGTAGTTGAAGCCGTAGCTGAATTGGGCGTAGCCGCCAATCATGTGCGTGGGCTTGGTGACGATACGGGTCACAGAGTTGTGAATACCACCGCGCATGCCAGAGATTTCTGAGCCGGGGGTGTTGATGATCTTTTCTTGTGCGTGATACATCATCACCATGCCAGGATTAACACGTTGGCTCACCACTGCGCGCGCCGCAATGGCACCGTTGGTATTGAAGAGTTCAACCCAATCGTTGTCCACAATGTCAGCACTCTTGGCATCGTCTTCACTCAACCAAATCACAGGGCCACCACGGTTCAAGGTCAACATATGCAGGTTGTCGCTGTACGTGCTGTGAATGCCCCACTTTTGGTGTGGCGTGATGAAGTTGAGCGAGATCTCCTTGTTGCCGTTGGGTTTGCGATCGATCATGTCGTCCACGGTTTTCAAGTCCACAGGTGGGCGGTAACTCGTGAGGCCTTCCCCAAAAGCAATCATCCAAGGGTGGTCCAAGTAAAACTGCTGACGACCGGTGAGGGTGCGCCAAGGGATCAACTCATGCACGTTGGTGTAGCCCGCGTTGTAGGACACTTTCTCGCTTTCCAGCCCAGACCAAGTGGGTGAGCTGATGATCTTGCGTGGCTGAGCTTGAATGTCACGGAAACGGATTTTTTCGTCTTCACGGTGCAAGGCCAAATGCGTGTGATCGCGACCCGTGATCTTGCCCAACGCCTCCCAGGCTTTGACAGCAACGTGGCCATTGGTTTCAGGTGCAAGTTGCAAAACGACTTCGCAGGCATCAATGTCAGTTTCGATCTTGGGGAAACCCTTGGTCACGCCTTCAGAGCGCACATGGCCATTGAGTTCACCCAACTGCTGCACTTCGTCGGCTGTGTTCCAACCAATCCCCTTGCCGCCGTTGCCAACCTTGGTCATGAGTGGCCCCAGGGCGGTGAAGCGTTTGTAGGTATTGGGGTAGTCGCGTTCGACCACCGTGATCTGCGGTGCGGTCTTTCCAGGGCTCAGCTCGCACTCGCCCTTTTGCCACTCTTTCACTTCAAATGCCTGAGCCAACTCGGCGGGCGTGTCGTGCATCAGCGGCGTGAGCATCAGCTCTTTCTCGACGCCCAGATGACCTACACATACTTCGCTGAAGGATTTGGCAAAACCTTTGTAAATTTCCCAATCACTGCGGCTTTGCCAAGCGGGATCCACCGCGGTGGACAAGGGGTGAATGAACGGGTGCATGTCGCTGGTATTGAGGTCGTTCTTTTCGTACCAAGTGGCAGTGGGCAGCACGATGTCTGAATACATGCAGGTAGTACTCATGCGGAAATCCAAAGTCACGAGCAAGTCCAACTTGCCTTCAGGAGCTTTGTCGTGCCATTTCACCTCTGTGGGTTTGGCATCTTCCGGACCCAAGTCTTTGCCTTGCACACCATGGCTGGTGCCCAACAAATGTTTAAGAAAGTATTCATGACCTTTACCCGATGAGCCCAAGATGTTTGAGCGCCACACAAACATGTTGCGCGGCCAGTTCAAGGGGTTGTCAGGGTCTTCGCAACTCATCTTTAGGCTACCGTCTTGCAGGGCTTTGACAGCGTAGTCTTTGGGATCCATGCCTGCGGTTTGTGCATCTTTGACGACTTGCATGGGGTTGGTCTGTAATTGCGGTGCACTGGGTAACCAACCCATACGTTCTGCGCGAACGTTGTAGTCAATCAGGCTGCCGCCGAATTTGCCTTTATCGGCTAAAGGCGACAAGATTTCTTCAACGCCCAGTTTTTCATATCGCCACTGATCGGTGTGGGCGTAGAAGAAACTGGTACTGTTCATTTGGCGGGGGGGACGCACCCAGTCCAGCGCAAACGCCAGAGCTGTCCAACCCGTTTGGGGACGCAGTTTTTCCTGACCCACATAATGCGCCCAGCCGCCACCGCTTTGGCCAATACAGCCGCACATCATCAGCATGTTGATGATGCCGCGGTAGTTCATGTCACTGTGGTACCAGTGGTTCATCGCCGCACCAATGATGACCATTGATTTGCCGCGCGTTTTGTCTGCGTTGTCTGCGAATTGACGGGCCACCGCAATCACTTGATCGCGTTTCACGCCTGTAATTTTTTCTTGCCATGCTGGTGTGTAAGGCACGTCTTCGTCATAACTTTTGGCTGCAGTCTCGCCATCTAAACCGCGTGACACGCCGTAATTGGCTACGGTCAAGTCAAAAACCGTGGCAACTAAGGCGTAGCGTTCTTCACCCGCTTTGCCCAGTTTGATGCGACGCACCGGCACTTTGCGAACCAGCACATCGTCCACCGCGCTGGCCTGTTTGTTTGCGTGAAAGTTGGGCGTATCGATGCCGCCGAAGTACGGAAATGCCACCTCGCCCACTTGGTACTCGCTGCCTTCGCCTTCCATCAGGCTGAGCTTGAGCTTGACATCGCTGTGGCCACGCGCTTCTTTGTTTTCTAAATTCCATTTGCCTGCGTCGGAGCGGCCCTCTGCACCCCAGCGAAAACCAATCGAACCATTTGGCAAAACGATTTTGTCGTTTTGGTCCAATGCCACTGTCTTCCAATCGGGGTTGTTGTCTTGCCCCAATTTGCCATTGAAATCGCTGGCACGGATGTAACGGCCAGGAACCACCACTTGGCGTCCGTCAGGCAAAGTACGCTCTTCCAGCTGAACCAAGTTGGGCATGTCGGTGTAGCGGCGCACATAGTCGTCAAAATAGGCACTGCGCTTGTCAAAGTAAAACTCTTTGAGGATCACGTGGCCCATGGCCATGGCAATGGCAGCGTCGGTGCCTTGCTTGGGGTGCATCCACAAATCGGCCAACTTGCTGATCTCCGCATAGTCAGGCGTGATAGCCACCGTCTTCGCACCTTTGTAACGGACCTCAGTGAAGAAGTGTGCGTCAGGCGTGCGTGTTTGCGGCACATTCGACCCCCAGGCAATGATGAAGGTGGAGTTGTACCAATCGGCTGACTCGGGCACATCGGTTTGTTCACCCCAAATCTGTGGGCTGGCCGGGGGCAGGTCACAATACCAATCGTAAAAACTCATGCACACACCACCAATCAAAGAAAGGTAGCGACTACCAGCCGCGTAGCTCACCATGGACATGGCAGGAATTGGTGAGAAACCGATGATGCGATCGGGGCCGTATTTTTTGGCGGTGTAGACGTTGGCGCTGGCAATCATCTGATTGACTTCATCCCAGGTGCTGCGCACAAACCCACCCAAACCGCGTTGGTTTTGCCACTCGGCTCTTGCGTCTGCGTTTTCAACAATCGCGGTCCATGCATCCACTGGGCTTTTGGCCACCGCCAAAGCGGCACGCCAATGTTTCAGCAAGCGGGCTCGAACCATGGGGTACTTCACCCGGTTAGCGCTGTACAAATACCAAGAGTACGACGCGCCACGCGCGCAACCTCGCGGTTCATGGTTTGGCAAATCGGCTCGCGTACGGGGGTAATCGGTTTGCTGCGTTTCCCAGGTGACGATGCCACCTTTGACATAAATCTTCCAGGAGCAAGATCCTGTGCAGTTCACACCATGCGTGCTACGCACAATCTTGTCGTGCGCCCAGCGGTTGCGGTAGGCATCTTCCCACGTGCGGTCTTCACCGGTAGCTACACCGTGGCCACCAGAGAACGGCTCTTTGGGATTCGTGAAGTGATTGAGTCGATCCAAAAAATGGCTCATGTTTTTCTCCAATTCAGCGGGGCAATCACGCCCCTTGATACACAGTGTTGCGTCTGCTTGATGTCTCAGGGATTGCGAATTTCAGACCCTGCGCGCAAGTAAAACCACCAATTCAAAAGCAGGCACAAGGCATAAAACACCGCGAAGCCATACATGGCCACCTCAGGGGTTCCAGCTTTGATTTGTTGACCAATCACCACCGGGGCAATGAATGCGCCATAGGCCGCTACGGCCGATGTCCAACCCAAAACGGGGCCAGCCTGTTGGCGATCAAAGATGACTGCGATGCTGCGAAACGTTGAACCGTTGCCAATACCGCTAGCGGTGAACAACAATACGAACAGCAGCATGAAAACCAGAAAATATTGCTCAGGCGTGGACGACTGGTACGCAAGCCACATCACATAACCCACCGCCGCTGAAGCCAGCACCATCACGCCTGAGATCACTTGGGTGACGATGGAGCCACCGGTTTTATCGGACAACCAACCGCCAATCGGGCGAACCAAGGCACCGACGAAAGGGCCAATCCAAGCATAGGTCAAGGCCGAGGGTGCGTTCGGATTTTTGAGCGTGTGCTGCAACACGCCATTTGCATCCGGCACATGACTAATCCCAAAAATCACAGTGATTGACAAAGGTAAGGCCATGGAAAAACCTATGAAGCTACCGAAGGTCACGATGTAGAGGACCGTCATGGACCAGGTGTGCTTGTTCTTGAAGATCGTGAATTGCGCAGCGATGTTGTCTTTCATCGTGCCAAAAGCGGTGAGCCTCATCACCATCAAGGTGCCAACGATGATGAGCGGTATAGCCAGCCACATGCTGAGCAAGCCCAAGCCGCTGGGCGCGGGTAGATAGAAATACAAGCCTATGCCAGCAGGTATAAACGATAAGGTGTACAGCCAAACGATTTTCAAAAATGCGGGAATCGTGCCACCGATGTTGGGGGACACCGTAGTCAAGTTGTTCATACCAAAAAAGCAAATCACTGACAACGGCACCAAGGACAACAACCAAGCAAAGCCCGCGTTTTGAACCCAAGTAGGTGTGCCAGCTGCGATCTTTCCTAAGATCCAGCCACTGTCTTTCACCAATGTCATGGGCTCACCACCGTAGCTGCCAAAAATGCTCACGGTCATGACCAATGGAATGACGATCTGCATGGTGGTCACTCCAAAGTTACCCAGACCGGCATTCAACCCCAGCGCTGTGCCTTGCAAACGTTTTGGGAAAAAAGTGCCGATGTTGGACATCGAGCTGGCGAAGTTACCGCCGCCCACGCCCGACCACAGGGCCATCAGTTGAAAGACCCACAAAGGCCACTCGGGATGTTGCAAGACGATGCCCGTGCCAATGGCGGGCGAGAGCAACATCGCCGTTGTCAAAAAGATGGTGTTACGTCCCCCCGACAAGCGAATCAAAAATGACGCAGGGATGCGCATGGTGGCACCGGCCAAACCCGAGATCGCGGTGAGACTGAAGAGCTCCGCCTGACTGAACGGAAAACCCAGGTTGAGCATTTGCACTGTGATGATGCCCCACATGCCCCAGATCGCGAAGCCGCACAACAGTGCAGGCACAGAAATCCAAAGGTTGCGGTAAGCAATGCGTTTGCCCGTGTGCTCCCAAAATTGTTCGTCCTCAGGACGCCAATCGGTGATGTCGGTAGCGCGGGTTGCCGAGTTCTGAGTGGTATGTGTCATGCGATTCCTCGTTCTGAATTCAGGTCTGCAAGTTAGGTTGGACGGCTGGGGGGGTACCCATCACATCGGTGTTGCGCACTTCCGTCCAGTACATCCAAATGAGTGAGACCCAAACCACGCCGTACATCAGCATGAAGGCACTGCTGCGTATGCCTGTAATGTCCACCAAGGCACCGAACATGATGGGCAGCACAAATCCCCCCATGCCGCCAGCCAAGCCCACGATGCCGCTGATTGCGCCAATGTTTTGGGGATAGTCGGTGGCGATGTACTTGAAAACGCTGGCCTTACCAAACGCCCAGGACACACCCAAAATAAACATGAGCGCTGTGAACGTGTAGACATTGAGCCCCAGGTGAAATGTCTCTGGACCGTTGATCGTGCTGATGGTGAAATCTGTTTGTGGGTAGGACAACAAAAACAGACAAATCCAACTCACCCACATCACCCACCAGGTCACGCTGTGTGCGCCGTACTTATCGCTCAACCAACCGCCCACCGCGCGCAGCACCCCCCCAGGCAAAGAGAAGCAAGCAGCAAGCAACGCGGCAACGCGAATGTCTAGACCGAACTCGCCGATGTAGTACTGCACCATCCACAAGGCCAGGGCTACATAGCCACCGAAGACGATGCTGTAGTACTGGCAGTACTTCAACACCTTGGGATCTTTGAGCGCTTTAAGTTGGTCTCGGAACTTCACGTTGCTCGACACCAAGTGCGTAGGATCACTGGCGCTGAACAACCAGAACAAAACCACTGTGCCCGCCATGATGGCTGCATACACCTGCGGAACCACCGTCCAACCAAAGGCCACCAAGATCACAGGCGCCACAAACTTATTCACGGCAGAGCCTGAGTTGCCCGCACCATAAATACCCATCGCCATGCCTTGACGCTTGGGTGGAAACCAACGGGCCACATAGGGCGTGCCCACCGAGAACGATCCTCCAGCCAATCCGACAAAAAGTCCGATCACCAAAAAGTGCCAGTACTGTGTGGCGTAGGCCATGAGCCAAATAGCAGGCACGGTCAAGGCCATCAACAGCGCCATCACGATGCGACCGCCAAAGCGATCGGTCCAAATTCCCAAGGGCACACGAATCAGTGACCCGGTGAGCACGGGCGTTGCTGTCAACAAACCAAATTCGGTGGCGTTGAGGTTGAGCATCTTTTTGATAGGGATACCGATCACCCCAAACATCATCCAGACCATGAAACAAACCGTGAACGCCAAAGTGCTCACGATCAAGACAGACCATGCTTTGCGTTCTTGTGTCAGCGCGTTATTCATT
>JACCDN010619514.1_pt1 | contig 19063 bp, 20 predicted proteins | sample 7441691 | NCBI WGS metagenome assembly JACCDN01 (sample SAMN15323439, study PRJNA562643) | freshwater metagenome | isolation source: river surface water | place: USA:Blue River Watershed | collected 2017-08-16 | reverse complement strand
GGGCTACAAACTTAAGCTTCTCATCCATCTTCGTACTTTCGCTCCACGGCATAGTCGGTCCCTCCTATGCCCGGAAACTGTAAAGTATGTGTCCGGAATAACTTGTAAACTATGTATCGGTAAGCACACAAAGCCCTCGTTAGCGATAACGGGGGCTTTTTCGCTTTTGAGTGCGAGATCATGTACGGCCCGCCTCCCTGCTTGCTCTTGAGTCGCATTCTCAGCATAATTTGCCAATGCGCCCATCCAGAGCCCTTGAAAGTCACCGTCAGGCGATCGTCCAGATCGTCGAGAGTCATAACGCCCTCAACCCTCGTGTTTTCGGCTCCGTCGCACACGGAACAGATGGAGAAGACAGTGACCTCGATATCTTGATTGATCCAACTCCCGAAACATCATTAATGGATGTGGCGAAAATTCAAGTCGAGCTCGAAGGGATTCTGGGTGTGAAAGTAGATGTTTTGACACCTAACGCACTTCCAGACAGTTTTCGACATATTGTCTTGGCAGAAGCGGTTCCGGTATGAGCAAAGCCTCGCGCGTGCCTGATTACTTGGAGCATATACTTTCTGCGATCAAGCGTATTGAGCGCCATGTAACTGACGTTGATGAATTTGTCTTTTTACAGAGCGAATTACTGCAAGACGCAGTAGTTAGAAATATAGAAGTAATTGGTGAGGCCGCCAACAACATTCAACGAGTAGACCCAAGTTTTGCAACTTCAAATGCAGAGATTCCATGGCAAGTCATGTACGCGATGCGTAATCGACTATCTCATGGCTACGATAAGATTGATTTTGAAGTGGTTTGGAAAACAGTATGCAATGATTTGCCGGTTCTTTACGAGCTGATCAAGGCAGCAAGAGACACACACAACAATTAATCGGCTTGGGCTTTGGGTTGAGCCGATCGCGGACTCGTTAAGTAGCTCTGTGCAAATGGCTCATCCCCAACCCAAATTTGGGATTAACCACCGAAAAGTTGCATTATGCAACTTCTGACCCAGTTACACGGTTTATTACACGAGTCGATATTTTTTATATAAACCGCTGATTTTATTGATATTTCGACGAGCCAGTATTTCTGTTAATCCGCAGGCCCCTGGTTCGAGTCCAGGTCGGGGAGCCAGAATTCAAAAGCCCGCAGACGAAAGTTTGCGGGCTTTTTCGTTTCTCGCCTCACGCTGATCAAGCTCCGGCGAGTTCACCTCGACGGTGAACCTTGCGTTCAATCTCTGCTCGCGTAGGGAGTGTCTTCAGATCGTAGTCCGCCTGAAGCGCCATCCACGAGGCGGCATCACCACCAAAGTAATGCGCGAGTCGCTCGGCGGTGTCGGCCGTTACTCCGCGACGCTCCTTCACAATTTCATGGATTCGTGTAGCAGGCACCGCGAGCGCTAACGCGAGCGCATTGACGCTCATCTCCAGCGGGATCAAAAAGTCTTCACGGAGTACTTCACCGGGATGAACCGGACGCATTCGGTTAACAGGGCGACTCATATTTGCACCTTAGTGATAATCGACAATCTCAACATCGGCCGGGCCGCTGTCAGTCTAGACGAAGCAGACGCGGAACTGATCGTTGACGCGAATACTGTACTGACCCACCCGGTCACCTCTGAGCGCCTCAAGCCGATTACCCGGCGGAGAGCGCAAAAATCTAGTGCCTTGGCGGCATCGAGTTGTGCCAGCTTCCGCTCCGCTACCGATTGGATAGCGCGGAATCGTTTGGGGCTGGCACCCTCGAACAGAGCCTCGGTATCAGCGCATCGGAAGGACTGGATCATCAACAGAATTTATTACGTCCAGCGTAATACGTCAAGCATATCACCCGGACTTTTTGCGCCCTCGCCACCAGTCGTGCCGCTAAGCAAAGAAGCCCAACTCCGCTAACCTTCCATTTACGCTGGAATGCGGCCAATCGTGCCGCAAGCCCTGTTAATCCACATTGAATTACTGGCACTTTTCAACAAGCATTTCTTTTTTTCGTATCGGTCTTGTATCAATCAAAACAAAAATATCATGTAGCGCAACATTGTCCGTGTAGAGCCTTGTTTTCCCATCCTTGCCAACAAGTACAATTTTAAAATCTTTGCCACTTACGGAAAATCGCTGACCTAGCGATCGGTAATCAACCGACCCGGCAATCAAGTCGATATGCACCAAATCTCTCCTTCTGAATTCGCATTTATGCTGTTCAATCTGCCCGAGAAGAAGCAATCTCTCAGGCGTCGATTCATGCGCGGAGAAGGTTACAAGCACTCTATTGGTCCAGAGGTATTCCCGAAGTAGATCAGCGGAGGCCATAGTTGAAGCTGACAACAAAATTATTCCGAGAGCCAGCCGATTTAGAAAAAAATAAAATTTTTTCATTTTTTTAATTTTTATTGGTACCTTGCGTCGCTGATCACGCAAGGATTTTTATACAAAAAATCAGTCGAGCAATCTACGCATCCAAAAATCGACTGTTTTTAGGCATCTGTTTGGCGAAAACTCAGATTGAAAGCTTTTTGCCTGTGGCCGCTGTACCCAATGGCGCCAAGGTCCGGTAGGCTTTCAAACCACCCGCAATGTAGCGGGCGTTAACATAGCCAAGTTGACGCAAGGTGTTCGCTGACAAAGCACCGCGATTATTCGCATTGCAATAACATAACACCATGGTACTGAGGTCAGGAATCACACCCTCGATATTCATTTCCAGCTTCCCTCGACTCACGTGCAAGGAGCCGGCCAGATGATCAACGTCGTGCTCTTCTTTGTCACGAATGTCCAGTGCCACAGCACCTTGAGCTAGCAGCCCATCGACCTGCTCTGGTAGAACACTCGCCACTTCAGACATGGCCAAATCAGCCAGTTGCTGGAATTTTTCTGTGTAAGCCATAAAAAATTTTTAAAATTAATAACGAAGTTGTGTGGTCTTACCCCAAAACACCCGGTAAGCAAACACGGTGTAGCCAATAATCACAGGAAATACGACCACCACACCATAAAAGATCACTTGCAAGGCCTCCGGTGCGCTGGCGGCTTGCCAAATCGTCAGTTTGTCAATCACCAACCAGGGAAAGAGGCTATAAGCCAATCCATAAAAAGACAGGAGAAATATGCCGACCGTGCAGGCAAACGGCACACCAGCACCATATTGATTGCCTTGCATAAATCGCGTGGGCAAGCGCGACAAACTGCGCCCGATCACCAAGAACAAGGCCATTGTCATCGCTGGAATCGGCAACAGCATCAGCACATTGGGAAAGCTGAACCACTTATCAAAAATTCGCTGACTCACCCATGGCGTTGCGATCGAGATGGAGAACACGCCAGCACCAGCCAACCACAGGCTATTTTTTGCCCACTGGACCGCTTTGAGTTGCAAGTCGCCCTCGGTTTTCATGATCAACCAGCCAGCGCCCAATAATCGATAAGCGAAGACCAGACAGAATCCGATCAGTGCGCTAAACACATAGCCCGCCGTGTTCTGGTTAAACCCTGTAATGAGCTGGCCCAACATGAAGCCTTGGGACCAAGACGCCAACATCGAGCCGACATAAAAGGTCTTGTCCCACAGAGGTCGGTGGTGCGTCTTGGCCTTGACCCGAAAGTCAAAAGCCACACCACGCAGCGATAACGCTACCAACATCAGTGCCACGGGCAAATACAAAGCACCCAAAATCACACCGTGCGCCATCGGAAAACCCACGAGCAATACGCCCACACCCAGTACGAGCCAGGTCTCGTTGGCATCCCAAAATGGACCAATGCTGGCGATCATGATGTCTTTTTGGTCGAGCGAATCAGCGCTGTCCAGCAAAGCACCAACGCCCAGATCGTAACCATCCAAAATTACATAGGCCAACATGGACAAGGCCATGACCAAAGCAAACACCAAGGGAAGCCACCCACTCGGGCTCATCAAATCCACGCCTGACTCAAGCATGGCTGACCTCCATCGTGTTCTGCTGGGAATCTTCCGCACCAAGCGCTGCTTTCTTGGCGAGGTAGAAGACCACCGACACGTAGGCTGATAACAAGGCCGCATAAAGCGTGAGATACATCGCCAAAGAGAGTGCGATGTTTCCCGTCGGTACCTGCGATGCCGCTTGTGCCGTATCTAACAACCCATAAACCAGCCAGGGTTGTCGACCTACCTCAGTCACATACCATCCAGATACAAGTGCAACCCAACCGGCAAAGGTCATACCCACCAGGATCTTGGCAGTACGCTGTGAAACACCTCGCTTGAAGTGCAACTCGTAAGTTGCAAACCAGCTGACGACCAGCATCAGCAGCCCCACGCCAACCATGATGCGAAATGCCCAAAATACGGGGCCGACCGGTGGATGCTTGTCGAAGTCTTTGATGCCTTTGACCTCGCCATTCCAGTCGTGCGTCAAGTAGAAAGACGCCAGCTTGGGAACGGCAATTTCATAACGGTTAGACTGCGAGGCCTCATCGGGAATGGCAAACAAAACCGCAGGAACACCTTGTTGGGTCTCCCAAATCCCTTCCATCGCCGCGAGCTTGGCAGGTTGGTGTTTCAAGGTATTTAAACCATGCAAGTCACCCACGATAATTTGTACGGGAATTAAGGCAGCAGCGACCAAGATACCGGTGCGCAACGTCGCTATCACGTCTTTAGCGCGGTCTTGCTTGAGCCAACGGTAGGCACTGATACCCGCCAATAAAAATGACCCTGTGAGGCCAGACGCCAACAGCATGTGCGTCATACGGTAGGGAAAGGATGGATTGAAGATCACCTCAAACCAGCTGGTGACATGAGCCTGACCGTTGATCATCTCAACGCCCGCAGGCGTGTGCATCCAGGAGTTCAGTGCCAGGATCCAGAAGGCCGACGCTGTCGTGCCCAGAGCCACCAACCAGGTGGCGAGTGTGTGCACGCCTTCGCTGACCCGGCCTCGCCCAAACAGCATGATGCCCAAAAAAGTGGCTTCCAAAAAGAACGCCGTCAGTACCTCATACGCGAGCAAGGGCCCGGCAACATTACCCACCGTGTTCATGAAACCCGGCCAATTGGTCCCGAACTGGAAACTCATGGTGATGCCGCTCACCACACCGAGCGCGAACGTTAGGGCAAAAATCTTGATCCAGAACTGGTAAGCATCCATCCAGTACTGTTCACCGGTAGTCACGAAGCGGGTTTTAAAAAAAAGCAAAAACCACCCCATCGCAATGCTAATGGTCGGAAACAAGATGTGAAAGGTGACGTTCGCGGCAAACTGCACGCGCGCAAGCAAGACAGGATCGATGGTGTCCACGTTTTATCTCATTCAGTCAATGTTTCAGGAAGCTGCTCAGCGAGTGAATCGAAAGTAATACCACCCATACATCACCAAACACGCGTCTTACAGTGCGTTCATCGGAATTTTTACGTAAGCGATACCGTTGTCTTCCTTGGGCGGTAATTCGCCGGCGCGGATGTTGATTTGCACCGCTGGCAGTATGAGCACCGGCATTTCCAAGGTGGCGTCACGCTTCGTACGCATTTCTACAAACTGAGCTTCGGTGATGCCATCGTGCACATGAATATTTTTCGCTCGCTGCTCAGCCACAGTGGTTTCGAAGTTCACAGCACGGCCATTCGGAGGATAGTCGTGGCACATGAACAGGCGAGTCTGAGGGGGCAGACTCAGGATCTTGCGGGTGGAGGCATACAAAGTTTTGGCGTCACCGCCGGGAAAGTCGCAGCGAGCAGTGCCGACGTCAGGCATGAACATGGTGTCACCCACAAACACGGCGTCGCCAAACTGGTAGGCCACGCACGCTGGCGTGTGGCCGGGTACGTACATGATGTGACCGCTCAACCCACCGATCTGAATGGCCTCACCGTCTTTGAACAAGTGATCAAACTGCGAGCCGTCTTGCTTGAAGCCAGACTCGAGGTTGAAGATCTTCTTAAACACCCCTTGCACATTCGTGATGTGGTCACCAATGGCGGTCTTGCCACCCAACTGCTGTTTCAGATAAGGCGCGGCTGACAAATGGTCGGCATGGGCATGAGTTTCCAGAATCCACTCGACGCTCAGATCGTTGGCTTTGACAAAATCAATCACCTTGTCAGCGGACTTGTGGCTGGTGCGACCTGATTTCGGATCGTAGTCCAACACCGAATCGATGATTGCGCAGGTCGAACCCGGCTTTTCGTAGACCACATAGGTTACGGTCCAGGTGGCAGGATCAAATATGCCGTGAACTTTGGGCTGGGATTGTTCGTTGCTCATCGAAGACTCCTTTTAATTAAGGTTGCCATATTATATTGACAGATATTTTATTAGTCAATATAATTTTCTTGCCTTAATTAAATTGATCATTAATCACCCATGGACACCAACAGCTTGGATATCGACAAAATGAAGGCATCAGCAACCCGAGCCTGCCGTTTGATGAAGGTGCTCTCGAACCCTGATCGCCTGATGCTCCTGTGCCAACTCTCTGAGGGCGAGAAGCGGGTTGGCGAACTGGAAGAAATGTCAGGCATCACCCAGCCCACCCTGTCCCAACAGCTGACTGTCTTGCGTGAGGAAGCGCTGGTGACCACGCGCCGCGACGGCAAAAACATCTATTACCGAATCGACAGCCAACCTACGCTGGCGATCATGAACGTTTTATTTGAACAATTTTGTGGGCCACAGGCGGGGGCGGCAATATGAGTTTAGATTGGACGCATTTCGCACCTTCGACGTCCCTCACTGGCGATATCCGGTCCGCGACCTTGACTATGACTGGTTTTGAATTAATAGAACGCTTTATCCACACCGCTCGCAGGACATAACTCGACACCGCTTGAATTTCACATTGGGAGACACCATGGACATCAAATCACTTACGCCTAATCTTTCCATCAGCCCGCAAATTTTGGTTTCCGATATGCGAGCTCTGGCCGACGCGGGGTTTAAAGCGGTCATTTGCAACCGGCCCGATGGCGAAGGCCCGGACCAGCCCAGCTTCAAGGAAATTGAAGCGGCTGCCCACGAATTCGGACTGCAAGCCCAGTACCTGCCTGTCGAATCCGGCAAAGTCCGCGACGAAGAAGGTCAGACCTTTGGTCAATTGCTCAACACCCTCCCGGGCCCTGTGGTCGCCTATTGCCGCACGGGCATGCGCTCGACCACGCTTTGGGCTTTATCGCAAGCGGGTGTGACTCCGCTACCGCACATCTTGGAAGCCTCACAAAAAGTGGGCTTTGACATGAAAGCACTGGTGCAGCGTATCGCCAACGGAGGCAAGACACCTACCGACCAAGCCGATGCCCACCACGATGTGATCATCGTCGGCGGTGGCGCCGCAGGCATCGCCGTCGCGTCAAGCTTACTGACGCGCAGCCCCTCGCTCGACATCGCCATCATCGATCCTGCCGACGCACATTTTTATCAACCTGGCTGGACCATGGTGGGTGGTGGTGTGTTCAAGGCTGGCGATACCGCACGTACGATGGCCTCGGTCATCCCCACGGGTGTGCGCTGGATCAAGGCAGGGGTGGCGGCATTTGAGCCGGACCACAACCAGGTCATCCTCGAAGGTTGTCGGGTGGTGAAATACCAGCAGTTGGTGGTTTGCCCTGGTTTGAAGTTGGACTGGCAAGGCATTGAAGGCCTGAATGAGACCCTCGGACGACACGGCGTGACCTCGAATTACCGTTTCGACTTAGCGCCCTACACCTGGGAGCTGGTGCAAAAACTCAAAGGTGGCAAAGCACTTTTCACACAGCCACCAATGCCCATCAAATGTGCCGGCGCGCCCCAAAAAGCGATGTACCTGTCGGCAGACTACTGGACCCGCGAAGGTGTACTGAACAACATCGACATTCAGTTTTGCAATGCGGGGGCAGTCTTGTTTGGTGTCGCTGACTACGTGCCTGCACTGATGGAATACGTGAAGAAATATCACATTGGTCTGAACTTCGGCGAAACTTTAGTCGCGGTGAACGGGCCCGAGCAACAAGCGACATTGGTGAAAACTCTGGCCGATGGCAGCAAGGAAACCGTGGTACGAGATTTCGACATGATCCACGTTGTGCCGCCGCAAAAAGCCCCTGATTTTGTGCGTGTGAGCCCACTGGCCGACGCTGCGGGCTGGGTCGATGTCGACCCCTCAAGCCTGCGCCATAAAACCTATACCAATGTGTTCGGCCTGGGCGATGTCACCAACACCACGAACGCTAAAACCGCGGCGGCGGCTCGCAAACAAGCGCCTGTTGTGGCACACAATCTTTTAGCGGCCTTGGGTCAACTCAAGGGACAGGCAAAGTACGATGGCTATGGTTCATGCCCACTCACGGTAGAGCGCGGCAAGATCGTATTGGCAGAATTTACCTATGGCGGGAAAGTGGCACCCAGCTTCCCCAGCTGGTTGATTGACGGCACCAAACCGTCCGTGCTCGCCTGGTACCTGAAAGAACGACTGTTACCACCGATTTACTGGGAAGCCATGCTCAAAGGCCGTGAATGGATGGCAGAACCTGACATGGTGGGCTAATGAGTGCATTGACCCGCTGGCTGCCCTCTGTCCCTCTGCTTGAGTGGAGTCGTCAATACAACCGGGAAACCCTGATCAACGATCTCATAGCGGCGCTGATCGTTACCATCATGCTGATCCCGCAAAGCTTGGCCTACGCCTTGTTGGCTGGTCTGCCGCCGGAAGTGGGTTTGTACGCCAGCGTGGCGCCGCTGCTGTTATATGCGGTGCTAGGTAGTAGCCGGGTATTGGCCGTCGGACCTGTGGCGGTGGTCTCGCTCATGACCGCAGCGACTGTCGCCGAACACGCTGCCGCAGGAACTCATGCTTATTGGCAGGTGGCGATCACTTTGGCTTTTTTGTCGGGCGCTATTTTGCTGCTGATGGGATTGCTGCGCTTGGGTTTCCTGGCTAATTTCTTAAGTCATCCGGTCATCTCCGGCTTTATATCGGCATCGGGTTTGCTCATCGCGCTGAGTCAGATGAAAACCATCATGGGCGTAAAAGCAGAGGGGCATAATTTTGTCGACTTGCTGCTGGCGCTGCGTCAACAAGCATCGAACCTACACCTGCTGACGCTGGTGGTCGGTATCGCCGCCACCGCATTTTTATTCTGGGTGCGCAAGGGGCTCAAACCACTGCTGCTCCGCATCGGTCTATCCCCCAAAATCGCGGACATGACCGCCAAGACCGGTCCCGTCGCTGCCATTGCCGTGACCACCTTCCTGGCTTGGCAATTAGACTGGCAAGCCCAAGGCATGAAGGTGGTCGGTAGTGTCCCCCAAGGCTTGCCACCGGTGACGATGCCATTGTGGGACTGGGCGCTGTGGGAAGCATTGCTGGTGCCCGCCCTGCTCATCAGCGTCGTTGGCTTCGTCGAATCGGTATCGGTGGGACAAACCTTGGCCGCTAAACGCCGTCAACGGATCGAACCTGATCAGGAGCTGGTCGCTTTAGGCGCCAGTAATCTGTCAGCGGCCTTCACGGGTGGGTTCCCCGTCACCGGCGGTTTCGCGCGCTCCGTGGTCAACTTTGACGCGGGTGCGGTGACGCCCGCCGCGGGTGTTTACACGGCGGTGGGCATCACGTTGGCCTCACTGTTTTTAACACCCGCCTTGTTTTATTTGCCGCAAGCCACCTTGGCAGCGACCATTGTTGTGGCCGTGCTCTCTTTGGTGGACTTCAGCATATTGAAGTCGACCTGGCGCTTCTCCAAGCTGGACTTCATCGCCGTGGCCACCACCTTGCTTGCAACCTTGCTGGTTGGCGTTGAAAGCGGCTTGGTCATGGGGGTCGTGGTGTCTCTGGCGCTGTTTTTGTTCAGAGCCAGTCGCCCCCACATTGCGACCGTGGGGCTAATTCCCGGCACCGAACATTTTCGCAATATCCTGCGTCACGATGTGATGGTCAGTCCAAAACTGGTTTGCCTACGCGTCGATGCCAGCATGTTTTTCGCCAACGCTCGCACGATTGAAGATCGAATCAACGCCGAAGTGGCCGCCCGCCCTGCCCTTGAGCATGTGTTACTGCAATGCTCTGCGATGAATGACATTGATGCCAGCGCTTTGGAGAGCTTGGAGGCGATTGCGAGCCGTTTAAACGATTCGGGCGTTGCTTTGCATTTTTCAGAAATCAAAGGCCCAGTAATGGACAAACTCCAACGCAGCGATCTGTTTGAGCATTTACACGGCCGCATATTTTTCACCAACTACCAGGCCATCCAAGCACTCACACCTGAAATTATTCGCTAAGTTTGCGTGTAGTAAGAGATAGATGCCCAGTTAATCCGCATGCCCCTGGTTCGAATCCAGGTCCGTGACCCACCAAATACGCAGTAGAATCAATCACTTAGCCCAACCCACAAGGTTGGGCTTTTTGCTTTGTAAAACAGCGGGCTATCACGGGGCTATCGTTAGAAATTACGATGGTTCGATTCCGCCCCGCGCCACCAATATGAATCAACGGCTCACAGTACTCAGACTAGTAGGAACCCATGAAGTCTTTTTTCCCAATCTCGACACCGTTGTGCCGAAGAATGTTGTACGCGGTTGTAACGTGAAAGAGAAATTGTGGCGTGCCGTATTTCAAAGCGTAGTCTTCAACAGTTAGCTTTTTCTCTTTTGGCGTACCTGGGCGCAAAACAATCTCTTTTACGACGCTGTCATCAAGCTGCGTAGCGGAAAAAGCGCTAATGAGTTCTAGCGTTTTCAAAATGCGGTTTTGCAGCTCGGAAAAACTTTGCTCAGTGTCTTCGTAGGTGGCTACTTCAAGACCAGCAATGCGCGAAGGAACACTTTGGGCAAAATCGCAGGCGATTTGTACTTGACGTACCAGTGGCAGCATGTCCGGGAATAAGCGTGACTGCAATAAAGTGACCGGATCGAATTTTCGCTGTTGTGCGTACTCTTCACCTTTTTTTAGCACGTCGCTGAGTGCTAAAAGCATCTGCTTAAAAACAGGAACCGTAACTGAATAATGAGAAATTGACATGGTTTTTCCAATTATTTATGACTGTTGAAGACGAAGAAAAAAATATTACGATTAAAAAATCAACTTCTATTGTTGAAAAAATGCACACTCCCGTTCAGTCAGTGATCCAGGCGGCACCGATGGCCTAGAAGCACAGTGAACCCCTCAACGAGTGAGGACACTGTGCTTGCACTATATGTCGAACGATGTGGAAATACAGGCTGCGGATCGTTATTTGACTTCAATCACCGCACGCATTCCTGTTTCACTTTTTCGTGATGCCACATCATCGAACACGCCAGACATTAATTCATGCGATGTGCATCATTTTTCTTATTCACCACATCGGGTGTTACGGCATCAACAGTATTGACGACAGTCTTGACAGCGTATACCGCAGCAGAGCCTGCAGCATCGGCGACGGCAAGAACCGTACACCCCTGAAGCCCTAGTAAACTCAGCAAGACAAGAATTTTATTCATTTGATCCGCCTATTTTTTATCTGACTGTATTTTTGGCAACTCTTTTGCCGAACTAGTGACCGCATTATAGCGGTGAGCATAAAGTCCACATAATCCCTGCTAATCCTCAAGTCCTTGAAAAAAGTACATGCACAATTTCGGCGATGGACTAAACCCAGCCCTTGAAATCGCGCGTTTTTGAAATATAGCGATGCTGCTGGAATGGGACACACCTTCACCATCATCCTGTTCGATTTAATGTAGCCTTGGTGTTTTCAAAGGGCTTGTCATGTCTATCAATTCGAGTTCTTTCCGAGGCCTGAGGGCGCATATCGATCATCTGGTGGTTGGCGCTGCTTCGCTGGAAGAAGGCGTGCGTTGGTGTCAGCGCACTTTAGGGGTAACACCTGAGCCCGGCGGTTCCCATGCGCTTTTCGGTACGCATAACCGGCTGCTGCGCTTAAAGTCAGCGACACATCCCCTCGCCTATCTCGAGATCATTGCGATCGACCCGTCGGCCAGTCCCACGCGCGACAGCCACCTGTCCCGCTGGTTTGACCTTGATGTGCCTACGATCCGCCAACAATTAAGCCAGCAGGGGCCTCAACTACTGCATTGGGTCGCAAGTGTGCCTGACATTAACGCAGCCGTCGCCAATTGGCACGCAATGGACATTGATCGTGGTGTAGTTATCGAAGCTTCGAGACCTACCCCGCAAGGTCTGCTGCAATGGAAGATTACAGTGCGTGATGACGGGCAGCGGCTGATGGGCGGCGCATTGCCAACGCTGATCGAATGGGGCGACAAACATCCTGCCCGCGCAATGGGAGAGCCCGCGCTTGAGTTACGGTCGCTGCGCTTGCAGCATCCTAACGCAGCACCGCTACAGTCAGCCCTGGCTGCCATCGGATTGAATGACATACCCGTCGCAGTCGGTCCTTCGGGTGTTTTTGCTGAATTGACGCTCACTGATGGCACCAACTTCTGCCTGCCCCGCATTGAAGAAACTTGACTCGCTTGAACTCACGCAACGACATGCCGGCGTATTTGCTCTTCCACTGGCAATACATCGGGGAACTGATGCTGTTCGTGCGGTACACCTCTGCTACTGGAATTCCCAAGCCTCCTTCCGTCAAAATCGCCAGAACTTGGCTCCCCGCAAATCGTGATTTCTTCACTGCTTGACCTCCCTAATGGCCGGAAGTCTCTTTTTATACCCTGTCTCAGATTTGGGGAAATCTACGGCATCAACCGCCAGATTATTAAAGAGGATCCCACTATCAGCAACATGCGTCGCACGAATCGACCGCTGCGACCTCGGCCCAACAGTCGTGGTGCCACAGCGCTGATGAATGCAATTTTCCTGTTCTCCAGCACGAATGACAACAATCTGAACAAGGGGCTTGTCCTCGCAAAAGGTTTCGATGCTTGGCAGAGCCTGATTTTTGCCTCGACAATCTCTCCTCTGTAGATTGCACCTTGCAAAGTCAGCAGCTTTAGTCGTGCATCACGTTCCATTCTTTTCATATGCGGCAATCTGTATCGCCCTGCTCATCAAAGAGTATTACCCGATCTTTTTTCAGCTCGGCAAGTGTCACTGGCAATCCGATTTTGCCACTTGCGATGATGCTACAGGCCCGCCACAACAAAACTATGGTTATCAGGAGATAGCCACTAAACAGAATCAGAAAGACACGCCAGCCTAATGTGTCCCATGCGAGCACCACAATCATCCCCGAAATACTCAGTAGAGCAAACGCAGCAACAAGTAGCGCAAATGCCCCGAGCAGCAAAACCCGCAACAAAGCGTCACGCGCATCAGCGAATTCCATGATCGCCATTGAAAAGCGCACTCCGATCAGCCCAAGCACGCTTTCAATAACAGTCATCGCATTCGAAATAAGACCGCCATCAGGCGGTCGAACTGACGAATTCATCGACTAACGCTTCGTGATCAGCATACCGATCAATAAGCCCACCGTACCCGCAATACCGATTGCGCGCCAGGGTTTGTCGTGTACATATTCATCCGTATCGTGCGCAATCTTGCGGCCTTTACGAACTGCTGCCTCTTGTAAATCATGCGCCACTGAGATGGCATGATCCAGCATCTTCATGCCTTGTGTACGCAACTCTTCTGCCTTTGCGCCACCAGCGGCCGTGGCCTGGTCAAATAACGCTTGCGCATCGCGAACCAAGGCCTTCAACTCATTCTCAGCATGGGTCGTTTTGGACTCGAACATGGAAACTCTCCTTTAAAAATGGACACACTGACGATCATATGCCCGAGAAAGTCATGCTTGAAAGAAAAACCGCACCAAACTTTGCGTTTCAACAAACTGGTATCAAATTCCGTGAAAAATTCCAGGTACGAAAAAATATACTGCCATCTAAACAGCGATGATGATGAACACCAGATTCCCAAAGCGAAATTAATATCTGACTTTTTAGAGCACACCATGATCCGCAAAACATCCAATTCATCCATTTCCGTGCTGCTGTTCACAGCCATACTACTTTCTGGCTGCGCGCTGGAATTTGCGAATACCCGAGCAGCCCGCGAAATCCGCGCACCTTTGCTACCAAAAGGCGACTTGTATGCGGGGTGGCGAGTATTTCAGGATAAGTGCTCAAGCTGCCACGGTATGGCGGCCACGGGTGGTAATCGTGCCCCGGATCTTCTGCCAAAAATTAGGGAAACAAATCCCCGGAAATTCGCTGCCCTCGTACTGAAACGTTATGACCTAGGTAGTGGAGCCGCTAGGGGATCCCAGGACCCATCGACCTTGGAAAAAAGTATTGATGAAATCATGCGCCGCGACGAGGCACCTGTTGAAATGCCCGCATGGCAAAGCGAGCCCGCTGTGAATGCGCATATTATTGACCTATACGCCTATTTATCCGCGCGCAGCGAAGGAAAGCTCGGGACGGAGCGTCCACAGCGGTAGTGACGAATATTCACCGCTAGGCAAAATATTTTTAAAGATAGCGCATCAACATGACTCGGCTTGCCAACCGCGAGAAAATGAAGATTAATCGACTTCAGTGCTAATCAAGTCAAGCGTATGCCAGTCTCATACGCTATGTCGCCCCAAACTGCGTTCATCCAGATCCATGCCTAGGCCCGGCCGGTCTGACACAATGAAGTCGCCTTTATCCCAAACGAACCGCTGATGCGTATCTATCAAAATATCTACTCAGTCACCCACCGCTTCTATAAATCGCCGATAAACCATGAAGCGTGCCCAGAATCGCGGTCTCGCCCCAACCCTCCAGTCCATTATCTGTTTCAAGTTTCACGAAGTACCAATACTGGCCGCCCTTGTGTGGCGGCTCAGTCTTGATGACGAAGGGTCTGACGTTGACAAGTTTAGGCACGATATCGGTCCTTATTGCTTGTTAATTTCAAATACCGCGAGACTCTACAGGCTATCGATTGATCCGCTAGGTCGGAATGAATCCTGTTGTGTGCGCATCAGGGAATTTTATTGAATGGTAGTGCCAACTATGGACAAGATTTCACTTGGACAGATGAGAGAAGCTGTCGGGATCGATATGCTCAGATTTTATAAGTCGCCCGTTTTTGTAGATGCCTGATTCCTCTACGCTACCATTGGCTTTGTATTTAATGGCTTGGCCATGTAATGCGGTATCAATAAACTCTCCGACATATTTTGCGCCACTGGCGTATTTGTACACTCCCTGCCCGGTTCGCTTATTTCCCTTGAACTCACCTACATATTTGTCGCCGTTGGTAAAGGTCATCGTCCCACCACCTTGAATCTTACCGTCCTTGAACTCGCCAGCATATTTTTCACCGTCTACAAAAACAAATATTCCTTTTCCATGTACCTTGCCATCCTTATACGCTCCCGCGTATTTCTCGCCATCGGGCCAAGTTCGTATACCCAGACCGTTCGCATTACCGTCCTTGTATTCACCCACGTATTTCTCGCCATCGGGCCATGAGTGTTCTCCCCAGCAGTTATCTTGAAATTCAGTTTGATTCTCAGGGCATAGCACCAAATTATTCGGATTACCTGCTTCGATTTGCTGGGACAATTGCTCAGCCTGTTGTGTGATTATCTCTGCTGCCCGTTCAACAGGTGGGACAGGTACTGTATTCTGGCCAGATGCGTTCTGATCTGATGTCGTCTTTGACCTTTGGATGAAGAAGATAAAAGCACCAACAATAGCGATCACCGCCACAATTAAAAATACCTTCTTGCCTTGCCGCTCTTGTGGCCGGTCTTTCTTTTCTGTTTCATGTTTATGTTCTGAACCCGACTTTCCTGCTGCCTCCTCGGACTGCGGTGAATCGACCATACCACCCGCTTTGAGCTGCTCCAATATCGCTTCACAGCTTGCCGGACGCTTCTCAGGATCTTTCTCCAGCATAGTCATGACCAAGTTCGCCAACCATTCGGGGGTATCACTTATCAGCGACCCCAGCGCCGGGACAGTCTCGTTCACATGGGCCGTCTTTATCTTGAAATCGTTGTCCGTCCCCGATGCAGCTTTCTCACCAAATGGTGGTCGTCCGGTTAATACCTCATAAAAAACACAGCCCAACGCGTAAATATCGCTTCGCGCGTCGACCGAGTCCGGATTCAAAATCTGCTCTGGCGACATGTAGTACGCAGATCCCATCGCTGTCCCGGTGCGCGTGAGCCTCGCCGAACCCAGTACTCGCGCGATACCAAAATCGGTCACCTTCGCTTCACCATGCGCCATTACCATCACATTTTCTGGCTTCAGATCTCGATGGATCACACCCTGCCTGTGCGCATAACCAACTGCCGCGAATATCTGCTCCATGATCTTGAGTGCATCATCGACGGGCAGCTTGCCTCGAAAATTAACAACTTCGAACAAAGACTTGCCTTCGATGTACTCCATAATCAGCAAGGGCTGTTCACCTTCCATGTCGGCAGTCAATACCTGCACGACACCCGGGTGACGCAATCCGGCTTGAATGTTCGCTTCCTGAATAAATCGTTCACGTAACGCCTGATCGCGCGCGAGCAAAGGCGAAAGTGCCTTGATCGCCACTTGTTGATTCAACACCGTGTGCCGACCCAGATAGACAGTACCCATACCGCCCTCACCCAGCTCGCGCTCCACGATGTAAGTTAATACGCGATCACCTGCTTTCATTCAGTGAGTGCTTTCATTTTTGTTTTTGTGAAATCTGCGGATCGTTCAGCGAAAATCCCGATTTTGTTTGGTTATCTTGGGAGAATTGATGACTGGTTTCTTTTTTTCATACAATTTCATTCTTCGCTTGTTGGCTTCTACTTGTTGGCGTCTTTGTTCTTCAAATCGCCTGCGGTCTTCCGCTAGTTGCTGACGTTCACTCTCGATACTAGCGCGATCATCGCTTGTGGTGACATCATCGTTTTCGGGATCCACACTGATTTTGGATTCGCTGATCAGCTGACCATCTTCATAGGTGACTTCCAGCTGGGTTCCATCTTGAGTAGTAAAAATACCCTGTCCATGCCATTTTCCGTCCTTGTATTCTCCAAAGTACTCCCGGCCATCGGCAAAGGTATGTGTTCCCAGTCCATGCTCCTTCCCATCCTTGAATTCACCGACATACTTTTCGCCATTGGCATAGGTATAGGTTCCCTGCCCGTGATACTTGCTATCCTTCCACTCACCGACATATTTGTTACCGCTAGCCATGGCGTATGTTCCTCGTCCGTGAAAACTTCCCTCTTTGAATTCACCGACATACTTGTCCCCTTTAAACGGGGTTTCAGCCTTGCAGTAGTACATCCCCATTCCGTGCAGAGAGCCATTCCGCCACTCTCCTTCCAATACATCACCTATGTGACTTTCGGAAAACTCGACCTTATATCTGCCCCAGCAATTGTTCCACGCACCAGTTCTTCCGCTTACTCCCACGTCATACCCTTTTGCAAGATCAGGCTTTGGACAGCGCGGCAGATTATTTGGATTATTGAAGTCTTGCCCCCAGACGGCGCTGGTGACAATCGAGAGTAAGATAAAAAATAGGCGCATCGTCGTGGCTTTAATTAGCGTGGATATTGGGATCTCACACTCGTTATTAAAATGAAATTTGAAAGCCTTTAACTGGTATCGGAAAGACAGCCTGCAAACAGCAAAGCGCCAGAAACAAAAACGCATAGGCTGGCAGAAAGTTAACCCAGCTTCACGCTGCACGGCCGTTTGTGATTTTCAGTTTGTGATTTTTACGCTGATCACTGAACTCGCACAAAGCCGCAGCCGGCGAGTCTGATGGCGAGCTTGCATTATTCCTTCTTACAACTATAACAAAGATGTCCGGAGGCTACGAGGACACGCTGCTCGGATGCTGGCCAGGCGAAGAGCTGCAATATAGTTTTAAATATGGCAATTGCATAGGCGCGAATCAATAAGCCTCGCCGCAACGCGCGCTGACAATCGGTCTGAAAAGCCCTGTTGACACCTGAGGCAACGAGTAGCGCGGGTAGTTTACTGGCAGCGCAAGTAAAGCTTTGGAAATCAACATTCTTATTTAACGAGTTTATCGTTCTCAAAAATCCCCAATGCTTCAATACTGCCGTCAGCCCGGTATTGCATGGCGAGGCCGTGCAAAAGACCCTCCTTGAACCCACCCACTTCTTTTCGTCCGTCCACAAAGACGTAGGTTCCCTGCCCGCTTCGTCTGTCGTACTTGAACTCTCCCACATATTTGTCGCCGTTGGCGTAGGTATTAACGCCTAATCCGTGCTTCTGATCTTCATTCCATTCACCGACGTACTTGTCACCATTGGCGTAGATATACGTACCCCAGCAGTCGTCGTAACGCAGATTTTGATTTCTGGGACATGACGCTAAACGATTCGGATTTCCTTCCGCGATTTGCAACGCCACATTTTCCGCATGACGCGTGATCGTCTCTACCGTCTGATCAACAAGCGGCGATGAGGCCGCCTGTTGATCAGTGGATGACAAATTCGCCTGTTGGCTATTCGGATTTGAAAAAAACCATGCGCAAACGATAAGAACAACGGCAGACGCTAAAAACATCAGAGTGCGCTGCACTTCCTTACGAGACTCATGCGACTTTCCTGCTGTTTTATCGGATTGCGTTTCATCGACCCCGTCTTCAATCCTGATCTGCTCCAGAATCGCATCGCAGCTCGATGAGCGTTGCTCGGGTTCTTTGTTCAACATACCCATCACCGCGAGTGCCAACCAAACGGGAATATCGCTTTTTAGCGTATCCAGCGCCGGCACAGCCTCATTCACATGGGCAGTCTTGATTTTGAAATCGTTATCCGTGTCTTCGATATCCTTGTCGCCAAACGGAGGCCGGCCCGTCAATATTTCATAAAACACGCAGCCCAGCGAATAGATATCGCTACGCGCATCGACCATCTCAGGATTCAGTATCTGCTCCGGTGACATGTAATGCGCCGATCCCATCGCCGTACCCGTGCGGGTGAGCTTGGACGATCCCAACACCTTCGCGATGCCAAAGTCAGTCACTTTCGCTTCACCCGTAGCCATCACCATCACATTCGATGGCTTCAAGTCCCGGTGAATCACGCCCTGCTTGTGCGCATAACCCACGGCCAATAGCACCTGCGTCATGATCTTGATTGCGTCATCGACCGGTAACGCGCCCCGCAAATCCAGAACCTCGGACAAGGATTT
>JACCDN011015089.1_pt1 | contig 19065 bp, 16 predicted proteins | sample 7441691 | NCBI WGS metagenome assembly JACCDN01 (sample SAMN15323439, study PRJNA562643) | freshwater metagenome | isolation source: river surface water | place: USA:Blue River Watershed | collected 2017-08-16 | reverse complement strand
TACAGCTACTTCGTCTCACCTCTGCACCGAGATGGACGAGAGTCTCTATCAAGACCGCTGTCTGGATAGTCATATGGAGACAACCAGCAATACGAGCTCATGCAAGTGGTTTACTCTGACCAAATTCGGATCTGAGCGACATCAGTCCGGGCATCTCTGCTTCTGCGAGCATAATTTCTTTGCGTCCTCGATCAGCGAGAGACATGTCTTTGACGTTGTAATCAGTGAAGGTCATAGTAGGAAAAAATGAAATAATAAAAGTAGCGTTATCTTTTCTTTTTGGTAAATAAATCAGATGCTAACGACTCAATGAGTTTTTCTTGTCATAATCGAGCAAGAAAAGATCATACTGTCTCGATAGTAGTTCATAATACTTTTGATAAGAGTGATCTTGCATTTCTCTCTTCTTTCCATTGTTGTAAAATATTTTTATGTTCGTCTATCTCGCTCTTTTGTAATACTTCATCACTTGCATACTTTCACAAATTTACTAACTTTCATTTCTTTTTTAACTGATTTTTATAGGTCAGAAATAATCTACGTAAGTGATATCTTGAAGACAGAATAGATAAATCTATACCCACATCTGGCTTTTCATTATCTTCCAAAATGGCTGTTAGAGATGATTGTATATTCTGTATGGAATTTCTTGATTTCTCTTCGAGAGTAACTGAACATAATTCATCAATATATGCAGTAACTTGATATTCATCTAATCCAGGGAAGTTGCTCTTTATAAGATTTCTCATAGCTTTATCGAAATCTCCTCTCATATAAAAAGCCTCCGATTCTTTTTGTCCAAGATGATCCTGTACTATACCTCATGATAAAACTACCGCCACTTTTTTTCATCACTCTTCTCTCGTATTATACAAATGTTCAGCAGCACCAGTAGCTCTCATAGTTCATTCCAATGAGTTTTGTTCTGTATCAGTTCAGGCATTTTGCACTCCTGCACCATGAACAATATATACTTTCCTTTCACTTCACATAAGCGAAATATCTACAATATAAAATACTTTCACTAGGTAATTCCTATAAACTTCTCACCCTCTCCTCCAATTCCTCGGCACTCATCACATGTTCCATCGTTCCTTGTTGCTGGACAGCACATGCACCCATCACCGAGCCATACGCTAGTGCTTGCTCGAGAGACTTTCACTGCATGAGAGCATAGAGCATACCTCCTCTAAACGCATCGCCAGCACCTGTCGGATCGACGACTGCATCGACTTTGACTGAATTGATATGGTGCTTCTCTCACGCTGATGCTCGGAGGTCAATCCCATCTCATCCTCTCGTCACGATCACATTCGCGAAGAGAGTCGACAGCGTATCTACAGAGACATCGAAGAGACGAGCGATACTTTCGCTCTCAGGTTCGTTACAGATCAGGTAGTCGATCGAGGGTATGAGTCAGACAAAGTCTTCTTGTGTAAATAGTCACAATGTCTGACCTGGATCGAAGAAAACAACAGCTCATGTCTGCCTCGCTGCATGTGTATGGGCGATCATGATGGCTTTATCATTGGGTGTGATGATCGCATAGCGATAGTGCTGATCGGGGATCGTGTGGAGACCCGATGCCATCGCTCCGGGATGGAAGGTGATAATCTGGGTATTGTCGTCATCATTGATCATATACGCATGAGCCGTCAGAGCTGTATCATCGACGAGGACATGACCATAGTCGACAGAGGCTGACAGACGAGGATCATGGACGAAGTCATGACCGACTGCACCTGCCAAGACAGTCTGCTCCTTCAGACCGAGGAGACCGAGGTTGTAGGCGATATTGTGACCCGTCCCTCCGGATGCGACACGGACACGAGGAGCATAGAGACTGAGATTATAGGGGCTATCGACTCCACGAGTATTGGAAGCAAACTTCCCTACAGTAGAGATGATAGTATCATAGGCGATAGATCCTGAAACGAAGATCATGGAGAACGTTGTTAGAATAGCTAAAAATAGTCGAATGTAGTCGAAATGATATCTATGGCCTATTTATAAAACAAAGACTGATAAACCAACCTCACGAGTATCTTCAAGGCACTCATATTACTCTGACCCTTAGCGAGACTATAGTCGGTATATTTGATATGCACAGGGATCTCCGTGTACCTGAGACGATGGGTGCGAATCGATTCGATGACATCGTTTTGGTAGCCAAACCGATCAGAGATCAAGTCTATACGACCGATACTGTCAGTATGATACATTCTATAACCCGTCGAGACATCGGTCATCCATATACCATTGAAGATATAGGTCACGACTCTCGATCATCGGAGAATAATGCGTCTCAACCAAGGCATATTGTCTGACGACCCACCCTTGACAAACCTACTCCCGATCACGACATCCCGACGAGAGACATCGGCATGAGTCATAAATCTCTCCATATCGCTGATAGACATCTGCCCATCTGCATCGTAGGTTACAAACCATTCTATACCGAGCGATCTGCCATAACGATCGGCGAAAGTAAAGAGTGTCTTATTTGCTGCACCAGGTCATCTATTGATCAGATGGTGGAGTCCGATGATACGAGCATTCGGATACTCGGCTATCTTCTGATCGATAAGCTGTGCAGTCGTATCACGAGATCCATCATTACAGATCACTATCGTCGAAAATCATGCATGGATGATCTCATCGATCACCGATCAGAGGACTGACGATTCATTATATGCTCTGATGAGAAAACAATACGAAGCTTTATAATCTGACGATAGAGACGAATGAATAATCTTCGAAGCATCATATCCATACTCACGGAGAGCATGAGCAGTACAAATCCTCGTCATATCTTGTTGTTGCTTGAGGAGATGCTGGAGCAATGAGAAGAAGACAAACCCCAAAGCGATGATAGATGTATAGACGAGAAAATCTGCACCTCTCGCCACACCAGTCAACTGAGCGAGACCGGTCAACAGGCCAGGATTGAAAGTCAATATAATGATAGCCGTCGATCACCCAACAAAGAGTAATGAATGAAAAAAACGGAGTTTTCTATAATACCATGCATTAGCGATCATATAGATGAGCACCAATGATGAGATCAGAAGAATAATCTGCAAAAAAGACATATCGCCAATACTTGAGCTTGTAAAATACTATCATTTCGACTATAGTGAAAAGAGTCCGACGCTTCAACACTTTATTTGTCCAATCATCCTCATGGAGAACACTATCACCCCCAAAGAGACAATACATTATTTCCAGCAATCGGAAAAACCAATCAATGAAGCATGGTATATGCCACTCACGACTCGCTGTCGTGGCCTCGTGATCCAGCGAGATGGCTATCGTGGATTATTCAACAATGGCGATATCGATAAATGAACACAATTCCTCCTCGACAAGATTGATGATGCAACATTCAAAATCCAACATCCAACATCTATCCTCGATCTCGGTTGCGGGTCAGGCATTATCCCTTTGTGGATCATGGCATATTGTGAACAGAGAAAAATAACCACCATACCGCATATCGATGCCTGCGATATCTCGACACTCGCTGTCGCCTGTACACAGCACAATACAGAGAAATATAAAAATATAAAAACTATACTGTCTGACATCCTGACGGACGACTATTTTCAGGATAAGAAGTATGATCTCATCATCACGAATCCTCCTTTTGCGGCAGGTAAGAAGACTGTACGAGAATTTTTCCGTCAAGGATATGAACATCTCGCTCCAGGAGGACAGATGCGATGTGTCGCACCGACAAATAAGTGAGCGAAAAGTCATATCGCCTATTGCGAGACCATCGGTAGTGTCACTGTCGTCGCAGTCGAGAAGTGATGGAGAGTCTGGTATCTACAAAAGAGTTAAGAATGAAAAGTTAAAAATTCAAGATACTGGCATCCTCTCTATGAGTCTTAACTCTTCCCTTTTAATTCTTAACTGTCTCTATGTCCCTCAACGAACATCTCTACGAACTAGAAACCATGGAAGACTTTCTCGAGTATGATGAGAAAGATCTGCATGATGATGAAGTGATGATCATGGACGATATTATCCACAAAGCATCGAGATACCTTGATCATGATGATATCCGCAAGATTCAGAAAGCATATATCTATGCTGCTGATGCACACAAAGAACAAAAAAGACTATCAGGTGAAGACTATATCACCCATCCCCTCAGAGCAACACAATTTCTCCTGACGATCAAACCCGATATACAGACGATCCAAGCATGCATCCTCCATGATGTGATCGAAGATACACCTATCACCTATGATGATATCCAGAAAGAGTTTGGGCAGGAGGTGGCGACACTCTGTGAGTGACTCGTCAAAGTATCAAAAGTCAGATATCAGTGAGAAGATAGACAGATCGAGACACTGAAGAAGACTTTTCTCGCTATGGCACAAGATCTCAGAGTGATATTCATCAAGCTCGCAGATCGTATGCACAATATCCAGACACTGCGTTTTCATCCCAAAGAAGAAAAGAGGATCAGGATAGCGATGGAGACGATGAAGATCTATGTCCCGCTCTGCAAGAAGCTCTGACTCTATCAATTCCAAATCTATCTGGAGAATGGCGTCTTCAAGATACTCCACCCCGACGAATATCGTCAGGTCATTCATTATTTGAAAAAAAACTACACCAACGCAGACAAATACATCAGCAAATGAATCATGCGTATCGGCAAACTACTCAAAGATGCTGGCATGCAACACTATAATATCAATGGCAGGGTCAAAAGCCCCTACAGGATCTATGAAAAACTCATCAAGAAATACCAGACGCTCGATTTTTCGAAAGTATTGGATGTGATTGCGTTTAGGGTGATCGCTGATACCGTACCAGATTGTTATAACGCTCTCGGCGTGATCCATAGTCACTTCAATCCACTGATCAATAAGATCAAGGATTATATCGCCGTTCCGAAGTTTAACAATTATCAAAGTCTCCATACGACCATCCTCGGACTTTTCCCTTTCCCTGTCGAGATACAGATCAGGACCAAGCCGATGAATGATATCGCCGAATACGGTGTCGCTGCTCATCATATCTACAAAGGCGATGAAACAGGCAAAAAGTCACTCACCGAACAACAATCCAACTGGCTCCAAAAAATCCATGATAGCGTCACTGCCTATGATACGACAGAAAAGTCTGATCACGAATATCGTCATGAGCACTTTACCAATACACTTGCTATAGAGCTTCTCGACAATAATATTTTCGTCTACACACCCAAATGACATGTCATCGAGATGTCCAAATGAAGTACCGTCCTCGACTTCGCATTTCGTGTCCATACCGATATGGGACTGAAATTCAATAACGCTCTCGTCAATGGCATCATCAAACCCATCGGTCATATCCTCTCCACCGGCGATGTGGTCACGATCAATGCATATAAAAACAGATACACAGCGACAAAATACCGAACCGACTACCTCCACACTCCGACAGCGAAGTCGAAACTCCAGAGACATCTCAAACAACAAGAAAAAGATATCTATCTGACACAAGCGATAGCCATCCTCAACGCCAAGCTCACCAAGTATGAGCTCCCTCTCGTCACCAGTGACAAAGATCAGATGAGAAAACACTTCGGAGCCTGACGAGAAGGCCTCCTCCTCCAGATCGCAAACAAAGCAGTGAGTGCCACACAACTCATCAAAGAAGTCTATCATATCACGCCGAGAAATGACCAAAGTGAGAAAGCTAAAAGCGACAAAATACCCTCCAGCGATCATGGCAAAGGACAAAGTGAGACGGTGGCATGAGCAGTCACACAAACAACTCCGCCCTCACTCTGAGGAGCGGTCACGACGATCATCATCGATGATCAACCTTCGGTACCCTATGAGCTCTGCCCCGTCTGTCATCCGCAGCCATGAGATAAGATCATCGCCAAGACAGGGAGAGATGGCATCAAGATCCACACACTGCAGTGTAAAGCACTCAGCACCGTGTCCTATGACAAACTTATCAAAGCATATCGATCAAGCATCGGCAAAGACGCAGTCAATAAAATAATCATCCACACTATCGGAAACACACAACCATACAATCTGACACTCTGGATACGCATCCCATCAGACGGAGCAAGTCTCATCTCGCTCCTCACCGTCTTCCAAGAGCTCAATGTCCATATGGACTCGACGACGATCGACAAACGTGATGATGAAACCTATGCTATCACCATCCAGTCTCCCTATGAAAATCCATCGAAAATAGCCTATATCCTCCGTTACCTAGACAAAAACTATCCACATATCCTGTCACTGAAAAAGTCTTTGTCATAATTTTCCATTTGCGTCATCCTGCCTTAACTCGAACGAAGAGAAAGGAGCGTAGCGGAATGAAGTTGAAGGATCTCACCCAAAGGAAGTACTCTTGAGGTATCTCATACAAGTAAATCATCTGAAAACAAAACTCATTGCAAAAACTATTCTCTTTCGCTATAGTATAATACAACTATTTAACTACCATCAATCATTTTCGACAACTTTACACCATATCCTCTCTATTTACCCTATCCTCTTACTACCATGACCTGATCTGCTCTCCCTTCTGACACTGTCACATCCCTCACCTCACTCATCCCTGCGGGCATCCACATCTGGATTGCCATTGCTCTCTGGATCTGTGTGATCATCTGGGTCGTGAAAGATAGCAATTATAGATCGTTTTCACTTTCATTTCAGATATTAGCCGTCTTGCTGGTGACGCTACTCACTCCTCTGATCGGTCTCCCTCTCTACCGAGCTATCATGCCCTATGGTGACAAATACGAAAGGAAATACTGGAAAGACCTCGTCGAAGACTATATGGCTGACGAAGCTGCTGTCGAAGAAGTCGATAGTCCTAAGACGAGGAAAAGGAAAGAGTAAACGAGTTCCTAGTTCGTAGATGCTAGTTCCTAGGATCTAACAACTAAGAACTTTCAACCTTATACACTTTAAGAACTTTACAAACTTTCCAACTGTATCTATGGACGACCAAATCATCGCATTCCTCCAACACATGAGAGCAGACTGTCTCGAGAATAATACGAGAATCTCCTCGATGGATAGCGTCTTCAAAGCAATCACCCTCCTCTTCAGTATGAGAGGGACGTGCAAAGAGGGAAGACATGGTGCGATACTCGTCAAAGATGGCAGAGTCATCGCCAGTGGCTATAATGGCTCCGTCGCAGGCGATCCGCACTGTCTGGATGTCTGATGTCTCACGACCAATGAAGCAGATGCTATCATAGACAAAGACAAAGCCCATGCAGGGAAGTGTCAGAGAGTCATCCATGGCGAGCAAAATGCTCTCTACTTCGCTGCCAAGAGAGGTATCTCGACCGAGTGATCGACTTGCTATGTCACCAAGATCCCCTGTATCCACTGTGCCAGAGCTCTCATCCAGGCAGGCATCGTCGAAGTCAAGTATATCGAAGAATCCAGATCTAGCTCCGAGAGTTATGAACTATTAAAGAAGCATGGGCTGGTGGAGTAAAAGATTTCGATAAAGAACGCCACCAAATAAGATGATTCTCTTATTATCTATCTCTTTCTGCATTCATACCCATCACACTCGCCGATCATAAAGTATCTTAATTATATTATGATTTCTTTCTCCTCATGCCAAACCAATAAAGCATATTCATTATCTTATCTCCTATAATAGCAAAAGCCGAAGGGTTAATATCTCTAGGATGCATAGGACTTATCACTCTTCAGTCTATATTCCGATTACCTTTCGCTCCATTTGCTAAAGAATTAGTATATGCATTAGCTAGGTAAGCTTCAATAATCTCTTTGGGATCACGTCCCGGGAATTGATCAAAAACTGGATCTTTATCTCATAGTATCATAAGACTCAAAATTGCATATGACAAATATCAGTAATCGCTTATTGCAAAGATTGCTACTTTGGATTGGGTATTCGAATTCGTTGGTGGAAAACTCAAACATCTAATCGAATCATCCATTTCTTGGAAACTATGTCCTCATTCGGTTACTTCTGATCGAGGGAGAAATAAGTTTCCTCGTCTTCATTCTTTTTTCTTCTCTATATATCGTGGTTTCCCATTAAAAAATATTCATGATTTATGTTCATCAGATTTAGAATACTTAACTAACAATCTATCAAATATATCATCTCACTTTTGGAACAAACTCATAACAATAATATTGAATATATCATCCTTTTGTTCTGGTGTAATATTAGCAAAGTCTTTGCATGATGATAATATGTTATCTGAGAGTTTCTTTACAAAATCCAACTCATCAAAATCTTTGCTTTTTTTTCATTCGAGCAATCCACTCAAACGTGATATTCAATACTTATCATAAATCCCCTTTTTTGCATACGTCATATCCAATATAATGCTAGCAAGTTCAGATCACTTAGCAAGACGTTCATACCTCACGGGAGTAAAAATAATTCTATCAGCAGATAAATGTAACCGAGATAAATCTATTATAGAAGAATAACGTTCTTTAACCGCCTCTAAAAGTAACTTTTCTATATGATTTGTAGGATGAGGATATTCTAAAGAATCCCTAGCTGTATCTTCTGGCACAATAACTCTTTTACCTTCAATATCTCTCACATTACAAGCAATATCTCTAGTAACATCATTATTATCTTGGTTTATAACATTCCCGAGAATCCATAACAATGAATGACAAGTAACTTCTGAATAGAATCAGCTAGCTTCTACACTCCTGTGCTTTCCTAGAGAGTTCTTGCCAGCAAGTATTGCTTCAATCTCAACAGTGGTTCCAGATACTGTAGGTAAGTAAGAGGTAATCTTTTGGGTTTCTTCATATGATAATGAGCATAAGAAATCATATAGCTTTTTATTTGCTAAGAAATCTGCATCAATATTCTCAGAAGGGATATTAACCTCAGGAGAGCCTAATCTATTTTCTAGTTCATATTTTAACTCTTTATATGTTTTATCTCTAAAAGACTTTAAAACATCATCAGGTAAATCTCAAAAGTATTGACTTAAAAGTGCATGCTTCGACTCTGTATGATCATCTTTATGAGGTACATTCATGATAATTTATGCTACTATATACAATAAAAATATACTTTGAAACTTCTTACAATTAATATAGCTAGAAGTAGAATAGCAATTGAATTATAACGGTTTTTACAAAAGATACAAATAAATCGCCACTTTCTTCATCACTTTCTCTTTTCTTCTTCATCACTTGCATCTTGCTCTTACTTTCTCTATAGTGAGAGCATTATCTACCTCTCCTTTTCGACCACTTTCGACTACTTTCAACGACCTTTAACCATCTCCTTACTTCCATGTCCATCCACAAAGTCAAAACATTCACGACGCTCTGACTGACCGGCTATGAAGTAAGTATCGAAGTCGATAGTAACAAATCCCTCCCTACCATCGAGATCATCGGTCTCCCTGATGCTGCGATCAAAGAAGCCAAAGAACGTATCAGAGCGACATTTCGTCACACGGGGATCCAACTCCCACCACGCAAGATCATCTTAAACCTCTCACCCTCGGATGTCCGCAAAGAGTGAACTCGCTTCGATCTGCCGATGGCGGTCGCACTGCTTCTCCTCTGTCATGAAGGCGATATCCGCATCACGGATGAGATTAGTAATGGATTATTTTTCGGAGAACTCGGTCTGGATGGGATAGTGAAGAGGATAGACGGACTCCTGCCCTCCGTCCTGGATGCTGTCAGACAGTGATATCATACCTTCTTCGTCCCAGCGGACAACAGCTATGAACTCGAGTATATCGCCAATATCACCGTCTATCCCGTCGCACATTTCTCAGAGATCGTCGATCATATTGTCAGACAAAAAAGCATCCCGACTCTGACCGTGGGCAAGTCCCTTGATGAACTCTATACACTCCAGTGAGAGTCAGAGATAGACTTTGCTCATATCAAAGGCCACATCATCGCTAAGAGAGCGATGGCTATCGCCGCAGCCTGACTCCACAATCTCCTCCTCATCGGCTCACCTGGATCGGGGAAGACCATGCTTGCCAAAGCCCTGCAGAGCATCATCCCGCCACTCGGTTTCGAGGAAGTACTGGAAGTCAGTCAGATCTATTCGCTTGTCGGGAAGCTATCGAAGGAACAACCGCTCATCATCCGCAGACCATTTCGTCAGGTGCATCATACCGCCAGTAGGATCTCGATCATCGGCGGAGGCAGGACATTGACACCGGGAGAAGTGAGTCTGGCACACAAAGGCATCCTCTTCTTCGATGAACTCCCCGAGTTCCCGAGAGAGACTCTCGAAGTCCTCAGACAGCCGATCGAAGACAAGATCATCAATATCTCTCGTGTCTCCGGTACTGTCCAGTACCCAGCAAATTTTATGTTTGTCGCCACGATGAATCCTAGCCCCTGCGGCTACTACAACGATCCCGAACACCCCTGTACTTGCAGTCTCAACGAGATCAAACGCTACCAAGGCAAAGTTTCCTGACCACTCCTGGATCGTATCGATATGATACTCGAGATCCCGAGAGAAAACATCGACAAGATCCTCGATCATACGCAGGGTGAAAACTCTGCCAGCATCCGTGAGAAGGTCATGAAAGCCCGATATCGCCAACAGGAGAGATTTGCTGGGACGGGTATCGTCGCCAATGCCCATATGCAGTCGAAGCATATCGACCAGTACATCCATCTGGATGATGCAAGCAAAGACTTCCTGACCAAAGCGGTGAAATCGCTTGGGCTCTCGCCGAGAGTCGTCCATAGGACACTCAAGCTAGCTCGTACTATCGCCGATATGGATGATAGCGATGCTATCACGATGAACCATATCGCTGAGTCACTCCAATATCGTAATAAGACGATGTTTGTGGAGGGATAGGTGACATATCGCTCTTTCATGACTTAGTATTGATTTTTAAGAGAAAGTCAGTATAATATGATATATTTTATATATGTCACTATAATGTCACCAACAGGATCTCTCGTAAGTGCTAAAGCTATAGCAGCATTTCAAGATATATATGTCGAATGCGTGACAGCATGAACAAAAGAGGTGCCGACATTTCAAAAAATGGTCAATGCTATTCTAGATTGTCTACAATCTAAGTCTCGTTGAGTTGCACATCCTATAGTGGGTATCCTATGCGACGAAAAAACAAAAGTGGCGGCAAAGTTTTTTGTAGACCTTTTTCAGTGAGAGTGAAAAAGCATTGTTGATGGTTTAGAGCCAAACACAAAAAGAAAATTGAAGAAAATTGCACAAGGTATCCAGAATGCCCTAGCTACGAAGAGCCCCGAAGAAATTTTCAAAGAACAGATAGTAATACTTTTGCACAAGCTATCAACTATGGAATTCCGTAACGATGAAATTACATACACAATGTTTCGTCTTACCGATACGAGTCCTCTAGCAACTACATTAACGATACAAAAGATATTTACTTCGATCGAGGCGGAAAATTACGATATAAATGACTTTACTTTAGGAAATAGCACAAAATACAAAGATATAGCTAGCGACAATCGAGAAACATTAAAGTTATCCATTCTGTTGAATGCCGTAGCAGAAGCAGAGTGACCGATATATACACAGAGAAACAAAAGAAGGGTTATAGGTAATGGAAGTACAAGCAAATGATCCATACAAGACGATCTTATTTTTGATGCGAATTATCGAAAGCAAGAATCGATCTCTGAAAAGGACTTCCTCCTTATCATTTACGCTTTATGCAAGAGAGCATGAATCGAAGTATCAGCAGAGACAAGTATCGTTAGGGCATAACACTCCCATGGGGTCATGTTTGTAGAGGGATAGGTGACATTTGCATTTTCTATGATATTATATTGACTTTGGGAGACGAAATCACTAGAATGGAGTGAGAGGTTTTTAGATGATTTGTAAAACATATGGAACAGCAAACAGCAATAGGCATAATACTAAAGAAAACGAAGAAGTCTGGAGATGGATGATATGACTTCTCTGACGCTATCAAAGAACTATTGGATGGAAGACAAAAACCAATAGGTAAATATGACCCACAGAACGAAGCGATCCTTCTTTCATTTTACCAAACATTCAGATGATATAATATACAACCATGATTGGCGGGATATATCACAGCACAACAATTGTTTCCCAATATTGATACATGAAGTGTATGATTCAATATGTTAGTAGCAACAGTTCAAACACTTGCAAAAGATCTCGAGAGCTATGAAAAGTAGAAACTACAACCAAACCATTGTCAAAAGAAAAAAACTATTGATGAGACAAAGATTAAAAAGAAAATAGAATCAGTATAAATCATATCATTTATATCATTTCTTCTATCTATTATAGATATGAATAATCTTGGATCAAATTTAAAATCATTCTCCTATGATAACCCTATAATACCTAAAACGATAGGCATAATTATTAATAGTTTCACAAATGATGATGCCCTAGACTCAACTGTAAGAGAACTTGTGTCATTACTCCTACAAGATCAAATTACAGATTGAGATACTAATGCCAACCATAAGAAAGTCTTCTTAAGTCAGTCGAGAATAGAAATTATAACAGTCTTTCTGGATCAGCTTGGTCGCGTAGTAGAGTCGAGAGATAGAAATGTCATATGATGAAACCATGGCAATAAGTTAGAAAAAGGGAATCGCTTATCTCACATACTAGGTACAGCAATAGGAGAAGTAGGTCCTATAGAAGTAAAGTTAAGATCTGTATTGTCTACTCTAAGAAGCAGTTTAGTGGGAGATCTTACTCCGACAAATAAAAAATGACAACTTAACTGAAGAGAGAGTGATCCAGTTGATGAGTGAAAAAAAGTCTATGAAGAACCACCAAAAGATCCTCCAGTAATAGAAAAAGAACTTACTCCTAGAAATCAACTCAAAAAAGAGATAGTTGTCTTTCTAACAAAACTTTCCGATATAGAATTTACTAACGAAGAAGATAAACAAGATCCATATTATATCTTTAAGCAGAATAAAGATAATGGAATACAGACAATTACAGCATGGTTGCCATTAATAAACGATCATACTTATGAAGGTCTGCAATATGCTAAATATTATAGAGAAGATAGCTGAGGACGAAAAGTACTATCATCCTTCAAAGAATTACTCCAGAATATATATCAGAGAGAAAAAGAACTACATAATGTATTTTGAGAATGAAAAAGTACATCTTGGGGAAAGATCTTTGACGAAGACTTTGAAAACAAAGATAGTATTAATCATAGTAAATTCCTTTTATTGGTAAAATGCCTCTGTAAGTTTGTATGATGGACATATAAACAAGCGGATATCGGGCTATAAATTATACTTTATGAATTGATACATACCTTCTCTAGAAATTACACCACCACATTACAGATCTTCCCTGGCACATAGATGATCTTCTTGATCTCGCCAGTTAGATAGGATACTAGCTTCGCATCAGCATGTATGAGAGCCATCACCTCATCCTGCGACGCAGTCGGAGCGACCGTGATCGTCCCTCTCACTTTGCCATTCACCTGGACAGCCATCGTCACCTCCTCGTCGACCAGGAGAGCGGGATCATAGGCAGGCCAATGCCCTGACTGATAGATCATCTCGCCATGACCGAGCTTCTCTCGGAGTTCTTCTGCCAGATGCGGTGCAAACGGAGCGATCAGCAGGACATAAGGCTCAAAGAGCTCCTTCGGACACGATCCAGCGAAGCCACCCTGCTCGACAGGGAGATCGACGATCTCGTCCAGATGATTCGCATAGATCATCAGCTGGGAAACAGCCGTATTGAAACCGAAATTATCAATATCCTCCCCGACCTTCTTGATCGTCTTGTGGAGCAGCGAGAGCGTTTTTTTGTATTGCGGGGTAGTGGTGATGTCGGTCATAGTAAGGAGGTTATAAAGTTAGTAAAGTTTGGAATGGAGAATACAGATTACGAATTGCGTCATCCCGAGCTTGTCGAGGGATCTCAATGAGATGTTTCGCCCTAAAGGATTTCCTTAGGTCACTCCGCTATCGCTACGCTCAATATGACGTTATTTTACTTTATAGTTTCACTTTCGCTGTCAGTTGAGCATATCTTCTGTCAAACCTCACATCCGGATGGAACTGTGGCAGAGGTAGTCACATTTGTGTATAAAAATCATATTCTAACTGTGTAATACGATAGGGTTTGCCTGTCTGGCGACAGAGATAGACAAACTTTGTCACCATATCGTCACTCGGCCTACCAAGCTGGATGTTTCGATCTCGGGTCTGTGCGTTGGCGGGGATATTGACGGTGTTGACACCGAGCCTCCACTTCACCGAGATACTTTGATCAGTCCCGAAGAATAATTGCCCATCTAATAAGTTTCCCTCGCTCGTCGTCAACTTAATCATTCCTGTTCCCTGTGCATTATGGTGTAGCACTGCCCCATCCTGAGCGATGACATCTCTGATAGGATAAAACCATTCTGCATCACTATCATTATAAGCGTAGGGAGAACATTCAGGAGGAAAGAATGCTCATCGTATTCAGGCCATCCCCATCGTCTCGATCAGCTTCGGAACCAGTGTCAGCCATTCTTCTTTGCTGTATTGTTTGTTGAAGATACAGTATTCGGCATCTCTCATATTCACACAGCCGAAGCAGTATCTGGATTTCTTCACTTCGAGACAATAAAAGAGATATTCTGACTTACCCACCGTTGAGCTAGCATAGATATGATTCGAGTATCTGCCCACTTGCGTCGAATGATACATCAGCGATGACTGATGACCATACGAGGTCACATCGAGGCAGTCCTGAGCTTCAGTCATCTCTCTACAGTACATGCAATCTTCTGCATCGAGACAATCCTTACTCTGTGTCACATGCTTGCAGTTTACCAGCGATTCTCATTGGGACTGTTCACAGTTGATCGGTGCAGTATTCCTCTCATAGGATACGATGAAGTCTGCTATATCTTGGGGAAGGGCGAATGATGACTGACGAAGTTTCTCCACATAACTTATATACTCCTCTTTCGTATATTGTTTGTTCATGATGTGATAAGACTGATTTTCTAAGCCCAAGCATCCGATACAATCATGGCAACCGATACAGCCACGACATCGATACAGGTGTGCACTATTGTCACAATCTATACAGAAACAACAGTTGTTAAGACGTTGTGAGGTAACACATTCATAACAATACTGACTCTTCTGACATCGATAGCAGTCGACCAACGACTCTGAGTTTGATCCTCTGGTGACATAACACGAATTATTCACATCATGAGCATCGAAGACCATATAACAATTGTTCACATCGGCCGTACAGTTCGTATAGACCGAGTTATTGGCCACATTACTCAGCGAACCTATCAAGTCTTGATAGGGAGTCGTCTGGACGAGACGACGGATCGATCATCGGACATCCGTATTGTAGTCGATACCATAGGATGTGCTATCTCGCTTGTCGCTCGATCGGTTCGCATTGCTATAGATCGTATAGCCAAACTCAGGTGCTATCCTACTGATCGTCTTCTCTCCCGTCAGAGCATCCTGTGCATGAAACAGTGTCTTCGTATTACGAAACATATATCTCATCCTCTCACGTAGCTCAGGAGCAAGCGTCGGCAGAGGCAAAGGAAATTTCTCTCCACCAATAATGGGTGAGAGCTTATCCAATAATGTGATCTCCTCAGGAGAGATAGTAAAGGATGTTCATGAGAGAGGACAGACAATCACAGACGACATGAAGAGGACAGAATTAAAAATAGGTATATCGCGTCATCCCGAGCGAAGTGGAATGTAATGAAACGCAGTCGAAGGATCTCATTATGTTGTCTTAAGATGTTTCGCCCTAAAGGATTTCCTTCGGTCACTCCACTTCGTTCCGCTCAACATGACGCAAATGTATGTCTTTAAACTACTTCACTTTCTCACTTACCTTCACCACCTTATCGAGAAATCTCTTCACACCCTTCACTCCCGCAGTCGATCGAGCAACTTCACTCTCAAAGGGTCCCATAAACATCTCATAGCTACGGAACGCATCCGTGCCAAACTCTGCGATCACATCATCTGGATTGATGACGTTGCCTCGTCTCTTGGACATCTTGCGTCCGTCTTCCGCCAATACCAGTCAGACTCATTTCAGTCTTTTGAAAGGCTCTTCGGTCGTCACGACACCGATATCTTTGAGGAACTTATGTCGAAATCTCGCATAGATCAGATGTCTACAGGCATGCTCCATCCCTCCGACATAGAGATCGACTTGTCATCGATACGCTTCGACTTCAGGCGACACGACGGCAGCAGCATTACGAGGATCCATATATCTGATCCAGTACCACGACGATCCAGCCCGACCAGGCATCGTATTGGACTCACGACGAGCGGGCGTCCCATCAGGCAAAACCTGATCGATCCACTCGCTAATCTTCGCTAGCGGTCACTCTTCGGTCCCCGTCGGTTCGTAATGAGCAACATCAGGTAGTGTCAAAGGTAATTCGTCTGACGCCATCGGACGGATCTGATAGTTATTGGACGAAATATCCCTAGCGATATCATACGGCTCGATAGCAAATCCATAGAGACCATGCTGATGAAGACGGTCCGCATAGTCAGGACTGGTTGCTTCGAAGTCACTCACCAGTTGCTCTAAGGAAACAGGTGCCTTACCACTCGAATAGATACGCTGCATCGTCTCTTCACCGGCATCTCGGAGATCACGGATCTGTTTCCAGTAATATGTCTTGGTCACGAGGAAGTGTTTGTACTCTCCTGTCTCGACAAACTTCGCTGCGATGATATCTCCGATAGCGATGTTGCCAAAGAATCTCTCTGCTTCATCAGGATTACCTGCTCTGGTCTCTATCGTCTTGGTCACACCGAGTGCATCTCGTCGCTTCGCATCACGAAATCTCAGCTCATATACTTTCCTCTTCGGGACGTAGAGCATCGGGATCGGTTCACCTCGATATCTCTGACGAGAGAAGACTCGGTCTTGGATACGATAGTTGATCTTCTTACGACCAATATCTCTCTCGGCAAGTCGTGCCTGCATCGCAGGGATAGCTTCTTGCGATGTCATACCGGTAAATGGTCATGAGTTTACAAGGACTCATTTATCTACATATGCTTGCATATTATTACAGAAAACATTCCAAGCAAACAAATGATGTTTCCAATTAATTGTTTGTGCAATGTCCTCCTTTTTCATCCATTGAATAGTATGTTTACCGTCATCAACTTCTGAAGCAATTTGCTTTGTGCTAGTTATTTTTAGATGAAAAAATTGTCCAATAGTATTTTGATTTTTCTGTTTGGGGTGTCTATAGTCCTGCGAAGCAGTATATGTTCATAAGACTGGTTGAATTATTTCGAAATCTATATATCCGCTTTCTTCAATAGTCTCTTTTCCTACGGCTTCCAACTCCGTCTCTCCTTCTTCTATTCCTCATCATATAAAATGATAACGAGTTGGATTATCTTCTCTTAAAATTAAAAACTCCCCCTCATCATTTTCTAAAAATACATCAATTTTCTTTCTATTAAGCGTTTGAACATCCTCTCTAGGCTTATCTTCTCCTTCTCCAATAAACAGAGGTGCAACAACTTGTTTTATATCTAAACCAAACTTCTTCGCAAACTCCCAATCTCTCTCATCATGAGCTGGCACAGCCATCACTGCTCCTGTTCCATAATCCATCAAGACATAATCCGCCACCCAGATAGGGATCTGCTCGTTAGTGAAAGGATTGATAGCATACGCTCCTGTCCAGACACCTGTCTTTTCTTTGGCTTCTTGACGCTGGATATCCGTCTTGCTCTTCGTCTCTTCGACATAGGCTATCACTGCATCACGCTGTGCATCCGTCGTGATCTGCTCGACCAATGCATGCTCAGGTGCGAGAGAGACAAACGTCACACCATAGACTGTATCGATACGAGTCGTATAGACATCGAATGAGAGAGAATGCTTCGCCACCTGGAAAGTAAATGTCGTTCATTCACTTCTGCCTATCCAGTGCCTCTGCATCGCTTTGATATTATCTTGTCGTTCGGGCAAGAGGTCCAGACCATCGAGCAACCTCTGTGCATAGTCCGTGATACGAATCATCCACTGACGCATCTTGCGACGCTCTATCGTCGTACCACAGCGTTCACACACATTCCCATCGAGATCTTCGTTTGCCAAAGCTGTCATACAGCTCGGACACCAGTTGATCGGTGCATGCGAGATAAACGCTAATCTCTTCTCCGCATCGATATAGCGATCTATCTTCTCGTCTTCTGTCAGAGTATGAAAGTTTTCTGTATCTGACAAGGATTGTTTTCTGCATCGAGAATGGTAGGCTGAAAGTTCGGAAGAAGTCTGTACTTCTTGTTGCCTTTTGCCTTTTTCTACTTCTTTTTGCCCCTGCAACACATACTGCTTCTTCGCCATATCCATATACAAGGTCGCATATTCAGCATCATCTTGTTCCATGATCAACGGAGCATCTATCCGGTCTTCAAATTTATATTCAGGCTGACGGAAATCTTTCTCACACAAGATCATATCTCTAAAGCTATTGTTGAGTTCATCCGCATCCGAGACAATAGTATTGTCCAAGACAATCTGTAATCACCATCTATTGTTCGATGGCTCGATACGAGCATACTGGAGAGCATGTTTCTGTGGTTCAAGATTCGTAATAGTCCCTTCATAGGCAGTCACATCATAGTACCATAATCTCGTCGGGACACCCTGAAATACTACTTTGCAGATACCAAACAGTGTATAAGCTGTCGGTGTGATAGCTATCTCTTCTTGGCATTCTCTCACAAGTCACTGTTCGATAGTCTCACCTGCATCGACTTTCCCTCCTGGTAAGATGAAAATATTATGCTTGGGGAGATGCTGGAGGACGATACGTCCATCATCGAGACGGATATACGCACAAGTCACATCGATATAGCCATCATCCGAATGACTATGCTCGGCCAGAAGCTTCGCAATCTTCGCTTCATCTCTCTGATAGTGAGACTTATGGAGCGTCCAAACTGGTATGAGAGATCATCACTGTCTGACTGTCTTACTGTCCTGCCCCGCAGAACTGCGTGGGTCTCACTGTCTGCTTATTACATCATG
>JACCDN011243998.1_pt1 | contig 19072 bp, 21 predicted proteins | sample 7441691 | NCBI WGS metagenome assembly JACCDN01 (sample SAMN15323439, study PRJNA562643) | freshwater metagenome | isolation source: river surface water | place: USA:Blue River Watershed | collected 2017-08-16 | reverse complement strand
CATGAAACGACGACACTGGCGATGGTGCCGGCAAGACACATCAGCACAATCCAGGTGATCGGAGAAAAAGTCATAACGGACATCGGACGTCGTTGAGAAGTAAGACGATGATTATAAGGCTCAGGGCCTGATCCAGATCATGGTCGCCATGCGACCCGTGACCTGATCCCGCCTGAAGGAATAGAAACGCTCTGCCTGGGTATAGGTGCAGCAGCCGCTGGGCGTAATGCTGCTCACCCCCATGCCCCGTAGTTTTGCCGCCGCAATGGCAGGCAGATCAGCCAGCCATTTACCCGTTGCGCCCGGCTTGAAGCACGCTTGATTTAATGGGTTCAGGCCAATAAAGGCTTCACGGATGTCATCACCCACTTCAAAAGCTTCTGGTCCAATCGCCGGCCCCAGCCAGGCAAGGAGATCCTGCGGCAATGCATTAACGCTCTCGGTCATTTTATGAACCAGGGCTTCCAGCACACCAGCAGCCAACCCACGCCAACCCGCATGCGCCGCGCCCACGACACGCCCCGCCTTATCGGCCAACAACACCGGGAGGCAGTCGGCAGTCATGACGGCGCAAACCACATCCGGCGCGGTCGTCATCACCGCATCAGCCTCGATGGATGCGTCACCCTCGCGCATCGGCAGCTCGAGAACGCGGGTGCCATGAACCTGGTTCAACCAGAGCGGCTGGGTCGGAACAACTTTTAACAATTGATTTCTATTGAAGGCTACAGCGCTGGGATCATCGCCCACATGCTGCCCGAGATTAAACCCGCCATAGGGCATAGGCCCCCTCCCACGGCAAGTTTGCCAGGCTTCAATACCGGATGGCACAGGCCAATCCGGCGCAAAGCCGGGCAAAACCTTAGGCATTGTCAGCCAGATCGCGCAGATCGTTGATCAGATCGGCCATATCGGGCGGCGGCTGGACTGTCCACTTCATGGCCTCGCCCGTTACCGGATGTATCAGCCCCAGCTGACGTGCGTGCAGGGCCTGGCGTTGAAAATTAGCGGCCGGCTCAGGCAACGGGTAACGTCTGCCGGCAATGTAGGTGATGTCTCCCACCAGGGGATTCCCCAGAAATCCCATGTGAACACGGATCTGGTGCGTCCGCCCCGTTTCGAGCACACACTCGACGAGACTGCAACCGGGATACATTTCCAGCAGGCGGTAATGGGTAATGGCTTCTTTGCCCTGGCTGGTGACTGACATGCGGGTCCGTAGTCGTTGGTCTCTGCCGATAGGGGCATTGACCGTACCGTCCACGCGCGGCACGCCGCAGACAACTGCACGATAGAGTCGTTTTACGGTGCGCGCCTGCAACTGACGCACAAGGTGGGTATGTGCCGTCAGAGTTTTAGCAACCACCATCAAACCAGAGGTGTCTTTATCCAGGCGGTGGACAATCCCGGCACGTGGCAAGTGGGTAAACACCGGGTCATAGGCCAAAAGCCCATTTAAGAGGGTGCCCTGCCAGTTGCCGGCTGCGGGGTGTACAACCAGGCCAGCGGGTTTGTTGATCACGAGGATATGCTCATCTTCGTACACCACATGCAGATCCATGGGTTCTGGCAAAAAGGTGCCAGCCTGAGCCTCTGTCTGTACCTGATCCACCCGTACGGACAGGTTTTCGCTGCCATAGATCTTATGCTTAGGCTCGAGTACAGGTTTGCCATCTACCAGGATACGACCCGCTTTAATCCATTGCTGCAGACGGTTACGGGAGTGCTCGGGAATCATGTCGGCCAGCACCTGATCAAGGCGTCCGCCCTGAGTGGCGACCAGTTCTAGCGTGATATCATCGCCACTATTGTCTTCTAGGTCATCAAACGCCTCGGGCGTATCGATGTCTTCGGGGTAAGGCTGCGTTTTCATTGTGCGTAGTCTATCGTTTTCAGGCCGTTCAGGCCATTTTTTAGGTGAGTTTCGGGCTTCAATCCCACGCTTATTTCGCAAAAAGCATGCTTCATACCACCCGGTTATCATTCCTGCACACATGTCGTCGCCTTGTATTGCTCGGTCTAATCCTGAGCGCTATGAGCGGTTGCGCCCTATTTCAGGAAGATACCGATCCGACCAAGGGCTGGTCTGCTAACAAGCTATACACCACAGCGAAAGAGTCTCTGGACGAAGGCAACTACGAGCAAGCGGTTAAATTCTACGAAAAACTGGAAGCACGTTACCCGTACGGCACTTATGCGCAACAGGCACAAATCGAAACAGCCTATGCGCATTACAAGGCGAATGAACCCGCCCCTGCTATTGCTGCCTGCGATCGCTTCATCAAGCTGCACCCGAACCATCCGAACCTGGATTACGTGTATTACCTGAAAGGGATGATCGGCTTTAACGAAGACCTAGGTTATGGTGGTTATGTCATGCAACAGGATCCAACAGAGCGGGATCCGAAAAGCATGCGCGAATCCTTTATTGCGTTCAAGTATCTGTACGACAATTTCCCGAACAGCAAATACCGAGACGATGGTGCCAAGCGGATGATCTGGCTGGTCAACGCCCTCGCCTCACACGACTTACACGTTGCTAACTATTACGTACGGCGTGGGGCCTGGCTAGCTGCCGCCAATCGCGCACAGGACGTTGTCCGTTACTACCCCGATGCGCCAGCGGTTGAAGAAGCCCTGGCCGTGATGAGCTATAGCTATGGCCAACTGGGTTTGCCTGATCTACAAAACGATAGCGACCGTATTCTGAAACTGAACTATCCGAATAGTCGCTTCCTGACCGAAGGCATTCAGCGCTCCAAGCCCTGGTATCAGCTTTACTAATAATCGATCAGCTGGATTTGTAGTGATCGCGCATTTTGCGTAGCGCTGCAAAAACGACATTCGGCGCAGCATCATCCGCAAGGCAAACCGCTTCTTTCAACGCCTGCTGATCGGCACGCAAAAACGGATTCGTCGCCAACTCTTCTGACAGCATCAATGGCAGTGTCGGCTCACCCGCCAATCTCAAAGCGCGAATGCGTTCGGCGCGTTTGATCAGATCGGCATTTCCCGGATCAACCTTAAGCGCAAAGGGCAAATTAAGCGCTGTGTATTCATGGGCGCAATAAATACGCGTTACCGGATCCAAGCAGGCTATCTGACTTAATGCCGAATACATCTGGTCTGCCGTGCCTTCAAACAGGCGACCACATCCCAGACCAAAGAGTAAATCACCTGAAAATAATGCGGGTGGACAACAGCCGGATGCCTCTGGAATAAAATACGCCAGGTGACCACGTGTATGACCTGCTACGGCCAATACGTGGCCAAAAACACCACCCACCAGGGAAATGCTTTCACCCCCTACCAGCGGATGGCTAACACCGGGAATATCTTCTGCACCAGGCCCATAGACACGGACTTTAGACGCCGGCCGTATTTGTTTCACCCATGTCACTATTTCGGTAACCCCACCCGTGTGATCGGCATGGTGATGTGTCAACAAAATGGTTTCAGGCACTAACTGGTGTCGCTTGCAATAGTCAATCGCCGGCGCAGCATCACCCGGGTCGACGATACAGACCGAAGTAGCTGCTGAGTCCTCACTAAGCGCAGGTTTCACCAGCCAGATGACATTATCGTCAAATGCAGGAATGGCAACCACGCTTAGCGACTGATGATCAAAAACTGAATAGGGATTCTTCATAGAATGAGCGCATTGCACGTTAAACTGATACCTCATTGTCCCTACGCAACTCCGGATGTCAAACACACCATTTTCGTCACCTGATTACGACTGGTTTCAAACCCATGCCGGTCGGTATGTTGCGAAGTGGGCTCTGAGTACTACGGAAGGGTTATTGGTTGATGTATTCGGTTTGCAGGCAGCACAGGTGGGTTGTGAATCGCTGGATCTATTGGCCAGCAACAGAATCCAGCATCGTTTTCGTTGCGTCACAGCCAATCATGGCTTGAACCCCGAACAGCGGGGTGCAACGCCGCTGGCTGTCGAAATCAATGCATCCTCGCTGCCCTTTGAGTCAGACAGCATGGATCTGATTGTTCTGCCCTTCATGCTGGAAGTGCATCCAGATCCACACCAGGTATTGCGGGAGGTCTATCGGGTGCTTCGACCGGAAGGTCAACTGATCATTCTGGGGTTTAATCCGTTATCCCTGTGGGGTGTAAGAAACTATCTTGCGCGCCTGGCGACACCAGACCATACGAGGTTCCCCTGGCCAGGCAATTACCTCTCGGTACTACGCCTGAAGGATTGGCTCAAATTACTGGACTTTGAAGTGGCCAGAGGCCATTTTGGCTGCTATGCCCCACCCTGCAATCGAGAAAGCACCCACACGCACTTTAACTGGCTGGAACTCGCCGGCAATCGTTGGTGGGCATTTGCCGGGGCTTGTTATGCTGTCACCGCCATCAAGCGCATTCCAGGCATGACCCTGCTCACACCGAGCTGGGCAACGAACACTACTAAAATTAACGCAAAAGCATCCCTTATTGCAGAAAAGAACCAGAAAACATCAACATGAGTATTGAATCTACAACCACTGACGTCATACAGATTTATTCAGATGGTGCCTGTCGTGGCAACCCTGGTCCGGGTGGCTGGGGCACACTGCTCCGCTATCGTGGCCATGAAAAAACCCTGCATGGCGGCGAACCTGACACCACTAACAACCGTATGGAATTACAAGCGGTAATCTCGGGTCTTGCAGCGCTTAAACCGGACAATACAACCCCGGTGGAAGTTCACACCGATTCCAAATACGTACAGCAGGGAATGCAGTCCTGGATTCATGGCTGGAAGCGCAATGGCTGGAAAACATCTGACAAAAAACCGGTTAAAGACGCCGATCTATGGCAGCAATTAGACGCACTCGCCCAGAAGTTCAACGTCAGCTGGCACTGGGTCAAAGGCCATGCCGGCCACCCGGAAAACGAACGTGCAGACCAACTGGCTAACCAGGGTATCGACGAGCTCACAAGCCTGTAAAATAGGGTCTGAACCCAAATCGGAAAACCATGCGCCAGATTATTCTTGATACCGAAACCACCGGCCTTGACCATCGTCTAGGCCACCGCATTATTGAAGTTGCGGGCGTAGAAGTGGTTAATCGACGTCTGACGCATCGGCACTTTCACCATTACGTGAATCCCGACCGCGACATTGATGAAGGCGCACAGGCCGTTCACGGTATCAGCCGCGAGTTTCTGGCGGACAAACCGCGGTTTGCAGACATTGCCGATAGCTTTCTGGATTTTATTGATGGTGCCGAACTGGTGATCCACAACGCCCCATTCGACGTCGGCTTTCTCAATGCAGAACTGGAGCTCCTCGGAAAACCACCGGTGGCTCAATTCTGTGACAAAGTAACCGATACCCTGAAAATGGCCCGGGATAACTACCCGGGTAAACGCAACAGCCTAGATGCGCTGTGCGAACGGCTTGAAATCGACAACTCCAAACGTAGCCTGCACGGCGCCCTCCTCGATGCCGAGCTGCTGGCCGATGTCTATCTGGTCATGACTCGTGGCCAGGATGGGTTTGCCATGGTCTTCGAGGAGTCTGCCGAAACGATTGCCTTCAACGCAGATTCCAGCCGACTCAAACAGCTACGTGTGGTTATGGCTGATGAACAAGAACTACAGGCACATCAAAACGTGCTGGAGCAGATTCAAAAAGAGTCTGGCGGTAAATGCCTGTGGTTAAGCGAACCCGTTCAAAACTAAACAAATTCGTCCGTCTCAACCCGTATGCCTGAAAAGGCATACATGAACTTTTATACACAGACATTCATGCCTTTAATCATCGACGCTCAAATCGCCAAAGAACTCCAGGTAAAAACCGAACAGGTTAAAGCCGCTATTCAACTCCTCGATGAAGGCGCCACAGTGCCGTTTATTGCCCGTTACCGTAAAGAAGTGACCGGCGGTCTGGATGACACCCAATTGCGCCATCTTGAAGAACGATTGATCTATTTACGTGAGCTTGAAGATCGTCGCAACAGCATCCTGGCCGCCATTGAAGAACAGGGAAAACTCACCCCGGAACTCAAGACCGATATCGATGCTGCCGAAACCAAACAACGCCTGGAAGATCTTTACCTGCCCTATAAACAGAAACGCCGCACCAAGGCACAGATTGCCCGTGAGGCGGGCATTGAACCTCTAGCGGATGCCCTGCTGCAAAACCCCGAACTGACGCCTGAAGAAGAAGCCGAAAAGTTTATCAACGCAGATGCAGGCTTTGCCGACGCCAAGGCGGTTCTGGATGGTGCCCGTCAGGTATTGATGGAACGCTTTGCCGAAGACCCGGAGCTGGTTGGCCAGCTACGAGAGTATCTGAATGAGCACGGCATGGTGAAATCAAAAGTCGTTGAAGGCAAAGAAACCGAAGGCGCCAAGTTCCGTGACTGGTTTGATTTTGCCGAACCACTCAACAGCATGCCATCGCACCGCGCTCTAGCCCTGCTGCGTGGGCGTAATGAAGGCTTCCTGCAAGTCTCGTTAGTCCTAGATAGCGAGATGAATCAGGAAACGCCATCAACAGCCCCCAACCCCTGTGAGCAACGCATTGCGAACCGCTTCGGTATCAAACAGCAATCGCGCCCTGCCGACAAATGGTTGAACGACACTGTTCGCTGGACCTGGCGCGTAAAACTCTCATTGCATCTGGAACTGGATCTGATGGGTCAACTGCGCGAGAAGTCTGAAGAAGAAGCCATCCGCATTTTCGGTAAGAACCTAAAAGACCTGTTACTGGCAGCACCGGCCGGACAGCATGTCACTATGGGCGTCGACCCGGGCATTCGTACCGGCTGCAAGATTGCTGTTGTCGATGCCACCGGCAAGCTCCTCGACACAGAAACGATATACCCGCATGAGCCACGCCGTGATTGGGCCGGCTCCATGACCACCATCGCTGCACTTGCTAAGAAGCATGGCGTCACACTCGTTGCCATCGGTAACGGTACTGCGAGCCGTGAGACCGACAAGCTGATCATCGACACCATGAAGCAGTTCACTGACATCAAGATGACCAAACTCGTGGTCTCCGAGGCCGGTGCTTCGGTGTATTCGGCATCCGAACTCGCTGCGCGTGAATTCCCACAGCTAGATGTCTCTCTGCGTGGTGCCGTCTCCATTGCCCGCCGTCTGCAGGATCCGCTCGCTGAACTGGTAAAAATCGAGCCCAAATCCATCGGGGTCGGCCAGTACCAACATGATGTATCGCAACTTAAACTGGCACGCAGCCTGGATGCGGTTGTTGAGGATTGCGTTAACGCTATCGGCGTCGACGTGAACACTGCCTCAGCCCCTTTGCTGACCCGTATCTCGGGGCTCAACAGCAATCTGGCCAGTAATATCGTGAGCTATCGCGATGCCCACGGTGCCTTCAAATCACGGCAGGAACTCCTGAGCGTACCGCGCCTAGGCGATAAAACATTTGAACAGGCCGCCGGCTTCCTACGTATTCGTGATGGCGAGAACCCACTTGATGCGTCATCGGTGCACCCTGAGGCCTACCCGGTTGTGGAAAAGATGATTGCTGATCTAAAGCAGCCTATCAAATCCATCATGGGCAACAACAGCGTCTTACGCGCTTTGAGCGCAGCTAAATATACCGATGACCGGTTTGGTCTACCCACCGTTCAGGATATTTTCAAGGAACTAGAAAAACCGGGTCGCGATCCGCGCCCTGAATTCCGTACGGCCAGCTTTGCCGACGGCGTAGAAGAAGTGAAAGATCTGGTTCCCGGCATGATGCTTGAAGGCGTGGTCACTAACGTTGCGGCCTTCGGTGCCTTTGTCGATATCGGTGTGCATCAGGATGGCCTAGTCCATATCTCTGCTCTATCGAACACCTTCGTAAAAGACCCGCATGAGGTGGTTAAGGCTGGCCAGGTCGTGCGCGTTAAGGTTCTGGAAGTGGATCTCCCACGCAAGCGCATCGCATTAACCATGCGCATGAGCGATGAGGCAACGCCCCAGCGTGATCGCCATGATGCACCAAATGGTCAACGTCACCAGCAACGCCCCCGTGACAATGCCGCACAAAGAGCCCCACGACAGCAAGCAGCGCCCATGAACAATGCCATGGCCGATGCATTTGCCAAGCTGAGGAAGTAATCATGATCACGGTTTACGGGATTAAAAATTGCGACACCATGAAGAAAGCATTCACCTGGCTTCAGGAACAAGGGATCGAGTACACCTTTGTTGATTACAAAAAGGCCGGTGTTGCCGAAGCACATCTGCCCGACTGGATCAAACGCGCCGGTTGGGAAACACTGCTCAACACCCGTGGTCTGATGTGGAAAAAGCTCACCAATGAAGAGCGTGCCGATGTTGATACAAAAAAAGCACACCAACTGATGATTCAGTACCCCAGCATGATCAAGCGCCCCGTACTTGATACCGGAAAAAAGCTCCTGGTGGGCTTTAGCCCGGAAACCTATGCCGCAGAACTCAAATCATAGCGAAACAGTATGTCCGTGGTGCACGGGCTTTGATCTGTATCGTCGGTACCATGATCAAGAATGGGGTGTATCTCTACGAGATGACCGCGCCCTCTTCGAATTACTGATTCTTGAAGGAGCACAAGCCGGCCTATCGTGGTCTACCGTGCTTAAAAAGCGCGAGCACTATCGCCTGGTTTTCGATGGATTCAAGCCAGACATCATTGCGCAATATGACGACAACAAGGTCGCTGCCCTACTGGCTGACCCGGGCATCATTCGTAACCGTGCCAAAGTTGCGGCCACCATCCAGAACGCAAAGTCATTTCTTGCGATCAGACAAACCGGACAATCGTTCAGCGACTATCTATGGCAATTTGTCGATAACACGCCCATTCAGAATCAATGGGTCAACATGGGCGAAGTGCCCACCAGCACGCCCCAAGCCGTCGCCATGAGTAAAGCGCTACAAAAACTCGGCTTCAAATTTGTAGGTCCGACCATCTGTTACGCCTTCATGCAGGCATCAGGCATGGTTAATGACCATTTGGTGAGCTGCCCAAGGCATGAAGCCGTTAATGACTAATCTGAAGCAATCCTAATCGCTCTGATCAAGCGATCCGCAAAGGAACGCTGTCCTTTTCGATAATTCTTCGAAACGCTTCGCTGGTGGTTGCCCAATCGACAACGTCGACTTTCCAGGGCAAATCAGATTGTGCAAAATCCTCGGCCAGCGCACTGCTCAGATCCAACCCAAGTGGCTTGGCAGCCTTGATACACAAATCCAGATCTGAGAACTTCTTCGCTTTGCCGGTGGCACGAGAGCCAAAGACCAACACGTCAGCATCCGGTACATGGCGCCGAAGTATTTCCGTAACAATACGTCGTTCGACCGGACCTATATCCAACGTGGCTTGATTCATAGTTGGGGATGCTTGTGAAGCAGGCTCTCTAACAAATGACGGGCTTCATTCAAAAAAGCTGGAATACCTGAAACCACTTCCAATGCAACATCTTCATCATAGGTGTGACTGGTTTTAGAACGCATGACGCGAAATTTGCGCCATTGCGGCCAATCGCTTAAAAGCAGACCCTGCTCACAAGCCGTGCGTATCAGGTACTGAAAATCGATGCCATCGAATTCTGTAGGATTGGCCGCCGTTGACTCTAGGTGACGGCGTAACATCTTGTGAGACAACTCGTAAGTAAACTCAAAGCGTTGGATCAAACCATCACGTATTTGCGTGTCAGCAGTATTTGTCTGATAGCGCACAAGACCTTCATCAAGGCGTTTTACGGCATTGCTGAGTGGTGTAAGGTCGAGACGCATGTAGCACCTTTCTAGTTGAAGTGCGATTTAGCTTAATTTTGCCATGGGAAAGCCCTCAAGGCGTACGATCCACTGCTAAATTTCAGGCGTAACCCAGTGCACGGGCAATTCTGTTTCTGGCGACTGTAGGCTTAGGCACCTGACCTCTGGGCAGATCAAACCAGTTGCGCACATCGTCATCCAGGGCGATGCCATGCATATAGTTATAGATGGCCTTTTTGAGGCCCTGGCCTAAGAGATCATGATCAACACCGGTCGGGTCGATAAAGGCCACATCATTCTTGGCAAAGCTGATGGGTGGCAAGGGCTGCAACGTAATCCCATAGGATGCCGGATCTTGTCCAACGGGCGAATGCACGGTGCAGGTAAAGCGGTGAAAAAAGCCACTCTGGATACAACCATTTTCAAAGAGCTGACGGACATACTCCAGCGCATCGACTGTATCCTGCACTGTCTGCGTAGGAAAACCATACATCAGGTAAGCGTGGACCAGAATACCTGCATCGGCGAAGCCACGGGTCACTTGTGCGACCTGGTCTACAGAGACGCCCTTTTGCATGAGCTTTAACAAACGATCAGAGGCTACTTCAAGGCCGCCAGACATGGCGATACAACCGCTATCTGCTAAGAGCTCGGCCAACTCTGGCGTGAAGGTTTTTTCAAAGCGGATATTGCCCCACCACGAAATAGTGACTTTGCGGCGGATTAGTTCTTCGGCGAGTGCCTTGAGCACTTTGGGTGGCGCCGCTTCATCGACAAAATGAAAGCCTGTCTGCCGGGTTTCAGCAATGATCTGTTCGATGCGATCGACCAACAGGCTGGCCGAGGCCGTTTCATAGCGAGAGATATAGTCCAGGCTGACATCGCAAAAGCTACATTTCTTCCAGTAGCAGCCATGGGCAATGGTCAGCTTGTTCCAACGGCCGTCGCTCCACAGGCGGTGCATGGGGTTGAGCATGTCCAGCAGCGACAAATACCGATCCAGCGGTAATCCATCCCAGGTCGGCGTACCGATTTCTTCAAAGGGTACATCAGGTTCGAGCCAGTTCTGATAGCTAACGTTGTTGTCTGCTTTACGAATAAAGGTTCGTACAAGGTGCTCTGCAGAACGCCGGCCTTGTAGATGATCAATGAGCGCCAACAATGGGCGCTCGCCGGCATCCAGCGTGATGTAATCGACATAGTCGAACACCCGTGGATCGGTCAGCTCACGCAACTCGGTATTGACGAAGCCACCGCCCAACACAATTTTGGAGCCGGGTGAGGCTCGTTTAATAAATTGAGCGATTCGGAAAGCCGCATAGACGTTTCCGGGAAACGGCACAGACAGAAGAACTAAATCAGGCTGGTGCTGATCGATCGCCCGCCTGGTCAACGTCTCTAGGTATTGATCAACTAGGCTCAGGTCTGATGCCAGAGCAGTGGCTAAGGGATCAAATGTGGGCTGACTACCGGCCAGGGATTCGGCATAACGGACGAATTCGAAACGCTCATCAACCGCATGGCGGAGTACATCGGCCAGGTCATTTAAATAAAGCGTGGCGTAATGTCGTGCACGATCGTGCGTGCCCAGCGCACCGAAAGCCCACCCTAGTGGATCACCCGAATCATTGTCATACGCATCGAGGGCAGAAAATCTCGGGCCTTCGGGTAAAAAACCACGACTGGCGATACGGTGACTGAGCGTGCTATCCCTACCCTGCAAAAAAGCAATGGTGGGTTCGATCGTACGTTGATAGCGATCAAAATAATCGAGGAAGTAATTAACACTGGCACTACGCAATGCTTCAGGCTGTGCCAGAGCGGCTGCCTTCACATCCGCTAAACCTGTTTCAGTAAAAAACTGGAGCACAAGCTCAAGCGCCAGATCTTCCTGAACGGCATTAAAGCCACGAGCACGTAAAAACCCCGTTAAATACGCCGTAGAAGGATACGGCGTATTCAGCTGGGTCATCGGCGGGATGAGGCTGAGGATTTTTATCGCCGTCATTTTCAGCGACCCTAGTTTGCCGCAGCCATCATGGCGGCGCGTGCTTGATAAATCTTTCTATAGCTATCGAGCAGACGCTCGTGACGATCCAGGCCTTCGAGTTTGATGCTCGTAGGAGTTAAGCCATAAAATCGGACACTGCCATCAATTGAACCAATAACGGCATCCATACGGGCATCACCAAACATCCGACGGAAATTGACTTCATAGTCTTCCAACGCCAGTTCATCATCGAGCAATACTTCCAGCACCACATTCAATGCCTGATAAAACAACCCGCGATCGAGCGTGTTGTCGTTGTACTGCAGGAATGCACCGACCAGCTCGTGCGCTTCTTCAAACTGCTGCAACGCAAGCTGAATGAGCAGCTTCAATTCAAGGACTGTGAGCTGACCCCAGGCCGTATTTTCGTCAAACTGGATACCGATTAACGTGGCGATGTCCGAGTACTCATCCAGTTCGTTGTTCTCTAAGCGATCAAGTAAGGCTTCGAGGCGCTCTTCATCCAGCTGATGCAGATTCAGGATATCTTCACGGAACAACAACGCTTTGTTGGTGTTATCCCAGACCAGATCTTCTACCGGATAAACCTCTGAATATCCGGGCACGAGTATCCGGCATGCTACGGCACCAAGCTGATCATAGACAGCCGTATAGACCTCTTTGCCCATGTCTTCAAGAATGCCGAATAGCGTTGCCGCCTCTTCTACATTAGCGTTTGGTCCTTGTGCTGAAAAATCCCACTCGACAAAATCGTAATCGGATTTGGCACTGAAGAAACGCCAGGAGACGATGCCGCTGGAGTCAATAAAATGTTCGACAAAGTTATATGGCTCGGTAACTGCATGACTTTCAAAGGTGGGCTTTGGCAGGTCATTGAGACCTTCAAAGCTGCGCCCCTGCAGTAGCTCCGTCAGGCTGCGCTCCAACGCGACTTCTAAACTTGGATGCGCACCGAAAGAAGCAAACACACCGCCGGTTCGTGGATTCATCAGCGTCACACACATGACCGGATACTCACCACCAAGTGATGCATCCTTCACCAACACCGGGAACCCCTGGGCTTCCAGCCCTTCTATTCCCGCCAGAATGCCGGGATATTTAGCGAGCACGTCTTTCGGCACATCTGGCAAGGTGATTTCCCCTTCCAGGATCTCGCGCTTGACCGCCCGTTCAAAGATCTCCGATAGGCATTGGACTTGGGCTTCAGCCAGCGTATTTCCCGCGCTCATGCCGTTACTGACAAACAAGTTCTCAATCAAATTCGATGGAAAATACACTACCTCGCCATCGGACTGTCTTATGTAAGGTAATGAACAGATGCCGCGCGCCTTATTTCCAGAATTGGTATCGATCAGATTCGAGGCGTGTAACTCACCTTCCGGATTGTAGATCTCGAGGCAGTATTCATCGAGAATCTCTTTAGGTAACGCATCCTTCGGACCGGGTTTAAACCATTGTTCATTGGGATAATGGACAAAGGAGCCGTTGGCGATATCCTCGCCCCAATATGCGCCGGCATAAAAGTGATTATTCGTGAGGCGCTCGATATATTCCCCAAGTGCTGATGCCAACGCGCTTTCCTTCGTGGCACCTTTGCCGTTGGTGAAGCACATCGGAGAATGCGCATCGCGAATGTGCAAGGACCATACGTTAGGGATGATATTGCGCCATGAGGCAATTTCAATTTTGATTCCAATGTCTGCCAGAAGGCTCGACATATTGGCAATGGTTTGCTCAAGCGGCAAATCCTTACCCGTTATGTAGGTGCCTGCCTCAGATGTTGGCTTTAGAGTGAGCAACGACTGAGCATCAGCATCCAGGCTCTCAACCTCTTCGATCACAAACTCTGGGCCAGTCTGCACCACCTTTTTCACGGTACAGCGCTCGATAGACGCCAAAATACCCCGACGATTTACTTCCGAGATGTCCGGCGGCAGCTCTACCTGAATCTTGAAAGTCTGTTGATAACGGTTTTCAGGATCAACGATATTGTTTTGCGACAGGCGAATGTTCTCTGTCGGAATATTGCGCGTATCGCAGTACAACTTGATGAAATACGCAGCGCACAAGGCAGATGATGCTAGGAAGTAATCAAAAGGCCCCGGGGCAGAGCCATCGCCCTTATAACGGACAGGCTGATCGGCAATGACGGTGAAGTCATCGAACTTAGCCTCAAGACGGAGCTTATCGAGAAAGTTAACCTTGATTTCCATGGGGTGCTTAAACAGAGGTGACGTAACCAGCTTCACGCTGGCTGCGTATTGCAAGAACAAATACGGTATCCATCAAGGATTCATAGCGATACAGTGCCAGATAACCACGGGTATCCCGCCCGATAACGAGCTCACGTAACCCATCAGCCACTGGCCGTCCAATCTGCGGGTTTTGTAGCAACACATCGAGTGCTGTAATGATTTCCTCGATACGTTGATTGGCTTGAGGAACATCAAATGTCGCCAGATGATCGAGAATGCGCTCTACATCCTCCGCAACCTCACGGGCAAGCTCAATACGGGCCATAACCGTTACGCGTTAGCTACTAAATTTTCGTGGAAGCGGTGCTTTTACAGCTTTACCGGCAATCCGCGCTTTCAAATAAGCGCGCATATCATCCCAACCGATAGTTTCTCCAGAAGCAACGATATCTGCGTAGCGTTTCGCAGCGACATATTCCATGTCCGCACGCAACTCTACCTGCTCTGCCTTCTCGGCAATGGCAGCAAGAATAAAACTGTGTGTTGTTGTCACAACCTGTTTAGCCGCATCGGCAATGCGCGCTTTAAGGTCATCGGGTAAGCGAATGGAGGTGGTGGCCACGGTTAGCTCCTTGCAAAACATGAACCACCAATGTAGCACAAAAGTGCTACATCAAATCACTCCCACTCAATTGTGGCCGGTGGTTTACCCGAGATATCGTAGACCACCCGGTTAATCCCACGCACTTCGTTAATGATGCGATTACTGACCTTGCCCAGCAGGCTGTGCGGCAGTTCTGCCCAATGTGCTGTCATAAAGTCCTGCGTTTCAACAGCACGTAGCGCGACCACGTACTCATAGGTACGGCCATCACCCATGACGCCGACACTCTTGACGGGCAGGAATACAGTAAAAGCCTGCGATGTCTTTTCGTACCAGCCGGATGCACGCAGCTCGTCAATGAAGATGGCATCGGCGCGGCGTAATAGATCGGCGAAGTCTTTTCTGACTTCACCCAGAATACGTACGCCCAGACCCGGCCCCGGGAACGGATGACGATAAACCATGTCATGCGGCAAGCCCAGTGCAACACCCAGTTCACGGACTTCATCTTTGAACAATTCGCGCAGCGGTTCAAGCAGTTTGAGCTTCATGTGCTCGGGTAGACCGCCCACGTTGTGGTGTGACTTGATGGTATGCGCTTTGCCAGTTTTAGCGCCGGCAGATTCAATCACGTCAGGATAAATCGTACCTTGGGCTAACCATTTGGCATTGACCAGTTTCTTTGACTCGGCGTCGAAAACCTCGACGAACTCGCGGCCAATGATCTTGCGTTTCTGTTCCGGGTCCGTCACGCCTTTAAGGTGGCCGAGGAACTGCTCGGAAGCATCAACATGCACCACCTTGACGCCCAGACCACGGGCAAAGGTTTCCATGACCTGCTCTGCTTCATTCAGACGCAGCAGACCATTATCAACAAAAACACAGGTGAGCTGGTCACCAATAGCACGGTGAATCAGCGCGGCGGCAACGGATGAGTCAACACCGCCAGAGAGACCGAGAATGACTTCTTCTTGGCCAACCTGGGCGCGAATCTTTTCAACGGCTTCTTCCACGTAGTTCGACATCGTCCAGTCACGACCACAGCCACAGATATCATGAACGAAGCGGGCAAACATTTCCTTGCCCTTCAGCGTATGCGTTACTTCCGGATGGAACTGAACGGCGTAGAAACGACGCTCTTCATCGGCCATGGCGGCGACGGGTGTCGATTCGTTGTCACCAATCACTTTAAAGCCCGGTGGCAATTCGGTGACTTTGTCACCATGGCTCATCCAGACATCCAGCAAGCCATGACCCTGATCATTACCCCGATCCTGCAGGCCTTCGAAGAGTTTCGAGTGACCTCGGGCGCGCATTTCAGCGTAACCGAATTCGCGTTTGTTCGAGCTCTCTACCTTGCCGCCCAGTTGTTCGGCCATCGTCTGCATGCCATAGCAAATACCGAGCACAGGCACACCCAGTTCAAATACTGATTGAGGTGCTTTCCATTCGGTTGCTTCATAGACCGAGTTCGGTCCACCGGAGAGGATAATGCCCTGCGGGTTGAAGTTGCGAACAAACTCGTCGCTCACATCAAAAGGATGCAGTTCACAGTAAACCTGTTGCTCACGCACACGGCGCGCAATCAGCTGGGTCAGTTGTGAACCGAAATCAAGGACAAGAATCTTTTGATGTGTATGCGACATAAGACTGGATTATTCAACGTGGTAGTTAGGTGCTTCTTTGGTGATCTGCACATCATGAACGTGCGATTCACGCACGCCTGCCGAAGTGATCTCAACGAACTGCGCCTGCTTATGCATATTGGCAATTGTGGCGCACCCCAGGTAACCCATGGAAGAGCGCAAACCGCCCATGAGCTGGTGAATCACTGCCAGCACCGAACCTTTGTAAGGAACGCGACCTTCGATACCTTCAGGCACAAACTTATCAACGTTAGCGGTGTTTTCCTGGAAGTAGCGATCGCTTGAACCGGCCTGCATGGCGCCCAGCGAACCCATGCCACGATAGCTCTTGTACGAGCGGCCCTGGAACAATTCGACTTCACCCGGTGCTTCTTCCGTACCGGCAAACAAACCACCCAGCATGACGCAATTGGCCCCAGCAGCGATGGCTTTGGCAATATCGCCCGAGAAGCGGATGCCGCCATCCGCAACCAATGGTACGCCTGTGCCTTCGAGTGCTTTTGCGACGTTAGCGATAGCCGTAATCTGCGGCACGCCCACACCGGCAACAATACGGGTGGTACAGATGGAACCTGGGCCGATACCGACCTTAACGCCATCAGCACCATGATCCGCCAGCGCACGCGCTGCATCGGCCGTGGCGATATTGCCGCCAATGACCTGAACGTTCGGATAGTTCTTCTTAACCCACTGGACGCGATCCAGTACGCCTTGCGAATGGCCATGCGCCGTATCAACGACGATGACATCCACACCGGCCTCGGCCAGCAATTCAACGCGCTCTTCGGTGCCTGCACCGACACCAACAGCCGCGCCGGCTCGCAGACGGCCGGAAGCATCTTTTGACGCATTAGGATGCTCGGTCGCTTTGAGAATGTCTTTAACGGTAATCAGACCATGAAGCTGGAACTCATCATCAACCACCAGAACACGCTCGATACGATGTTGATGCATCAAGGCCTTTGCTTCTTCGATGCTGCCGCCTTCACGGACGGTCACCAGCTTTTTCTTCGGGGTCATGATCTGACGTACAGCCTGATCCAGGTTATCCTCGAAGCGCAAATCACGGTTAGTGACGATACCCACAACCTTACCGCTCTTATCCAAAACAGGTAGGCCGGAAATGCGGTGCTGTTGCGTTAACGCCAGCACATCGCGCACCATCATGTTCGGGTTAATCGTGATTGGATCTTTCAGCACACCCGATTCATAGCGTTTAACTTTGGCAACCTCTGCCGCTTGCTGGGCTGGTGTCAGGTTCTTGTGAATAATACCGATGCCGCCCTCTTGAGCCAGAGCAATGGCCAGTCGACCTTCGGTCACCGTATCCATGGCAGCCGAAAGCAGCGGTAAATTGAGGGAAATATCACGCGTTAGACGCGTTTGCAGTGAAACATCACGCGGAAGAATTGCGGAGTGCGCCGGAACGAGCAAAACGTCGTCAAAAGTGAGCGCTTTCTGAATAAGCTGCATGGTGCAAAGCCCCAAGACACAAAACGATATTATACGGAACTATGCCCTTCCCGTCTCGCCCTTATGCCGCTTCTTACTGATATGCCTGCCCTGCCAAAAATCCATTTAGGCCTCTGGGTTTTAACCCTCAGCCTATTGCCATGCACCCTCCAGGCTCAAATCCAGACTGGCCGGTTAAGTGACGGCACGCTCCTGATCTCTGATCAGCCCTTACCCAAGGGCGTCCAGGCGCTGGAACTGAACCAGCTGATGACCCTGCCAGCTACCGATAAGACCATTAATCAGCGCGCAGACAAGGATATACCTCCTAAAACGAAGCCTTTGCCACAAAAACAGACGCCTGAAGAGGCTGCCACGTGCCGGGGCATTAACAAACGCTATATGGAAACTAAAACGACCCTGGAACAGACGGAAAAGGACAAGGCCAGCGGCAAACTACTCATTCCTGATTCCGGATTGGCCACCATGCGACAAAATCTGGCGACACTAGAGCGCCTACAAGGGCTTTGCCAGAAATGATGATTATTCGGCCGTATTCAACTCAGCAGCGCCCCGCTTCATGACCTTGCCTTCAGCGGCCTTTTGACGACGGACTTCTTTAGGATCTGCAATGAGCGGGCGGTAAATTTCGACCCGATCCCGATCGCGAAGCACGGCATCTGCTTTAACGAGTTTGGCGAAAACGCCCAGCTTATTAAGGCCACCGGGCTCAATTTCAGGGTATTTCAGCAGCAAACCTGAGGCCTCAACCGCCTGCAGGGCTGTTGAACCTTCCGGAAGATCCACGTTAACAAGTTCCTGACGATCAGCCAGTGCGTAACAGACTTCTATTTTCATGGTGCTTTATAAACCTGTGCCGCCCTCTGTACGAAGGCCTCTATAAAGGTATTGGCGATACGGCTGAAGACCGGACCAATGATTTTTTCAAACAGCTTACTGGAAAACTCATAACTCAAGCGGAATTCGATCTTACAAGCGTTTTCAGAGAGTGGTTTGAATGTCCACTGACCGTCAAACCGACGGAAAGGCCCGTCAATCAGTTTCATGGTCATCTGTGTGGGATAGACCTTGGTATTTTCGGTGGTGAAGTGTGATTTCACACTCAAAAAGTCTATATGCAGGGTTGCAACCGTTTTATGCGCATCACGGTATTTGAGTTCGGCTTTGGCACACCAGGGCAGAAACTCGGTGTAACGCTCCACATCATCGACCAGGGCATACATCTGGGCGGCGGAGTTCTCGATCAGTACGGTTTTCTCAACGAGCGCCATGGATACACGATGATTTGATGAAGGGTTGTAGAATGCCGTATTTTAGCGAATACCTGCACCAATGAGCATTGTTTCCAACAAGAAGGCTTTTCACGAGTACTTTATCGAAGAACAGTTCGAGGCCGGACTCTGCCTGGAAGGTT
>JACCDN010485875.1_pt1 | contig 19075 bp, 15 predicted proteins | sample 7441691 | NCBI WGS metagenome assembly JACCDN01 (sample SAMN15323439, study PRJNA562643) | freshwater metagenome | isolation source: river surface water | place: USA:Blue River Watershed | collected 2017-08-16 | reverse complement strand
AGTTGAGCATCTTCCAAGCATTGCTGAAGTCTCTAGACTCTGCTCCAATTTGCTTAGTGTTTTCCAACTCTTTGAGTTCATCAGTACCCTTTTCAAAATAGATCGCTGGAAGCAGTGATGTAATTGAATCAACAACAATTAGGTCTACTCCTGCTTCCATAAGAGCGATCCCAACGTCTACCATCTCATTGATGGTACGAGCCTGTGATACGATTAGGTTTTCCGTATCTACCCCAAGTCTCATAGCCCAGTCTTCTGAGTAAGACATCTCTGCATCAATCCACGCACAGAGCTTACCTTCCTTCTGAGCAAGAGCAATCATCTGGAGACACACAGAAGACTTAGCAGAAGACTTGCTTCCCCAAATCAACACCTGGCGACCATATGGCAATCCTCCGCCTAAAGCACGATTTAAACCATAGCTAGGGGTAGGCTGAAAGTCAGTCTTAAACCCTACGCCTGTCGTAAGACGCTTGCGGATCTTTGGGTCTAGCTGTGCTAGAGCTTCTTCAATTGTTGTCATTAGTCCACCAACTCATTGATCTTATCTGGATTAAAACCAGCCCAAGCATCGTCGTCAGTAATGACTACTGGTGCTGCCCTAAATCCCTTTTCAATAAGCATTTCATATGCTTCTGCATCTACTGTAATGTCAACTGTGCTGTATGCAACGCTGAGCTTATCCATAAGACGCTTTGTTGCATCACACTGTACGCAGTTAGGCTTTGTATATACTGTTACTGTCATTAGAATTTTACTCCGTGCTTCTCTGGACGTGTCTTGTTAAATGCCGTCTTCTTTTCGAATGCCTCGTCAAGTGAGACGTGTGTATATTCGAACTCTACAAGTCCAGCGTAGAGATCAAAAGTTCTAATTAAAATGTCTGCCATTTCGTCAGCAATGGCTTCTGGACCACGTGACTTACGGATAGCTTCCATAACCTCTACAGCCTCTGATACAATCATCATTAGCTGCTTGGTCATAAAGATATCAATTTGCTCTTGTGGAACATCTCCCACAACGGAATTCCAGAATCCCTTTTCCACTGCAACCTCGTGCAAGTGTTGTGTTACTTCATCAAACATCGAATACATCCTCCAATATAATAGTTCCTTCTTTTGTTTTTCCGAATGAGAATTTGTATACGGAGCCTTCCTTGACCTTCATATATGCCTTTGGAAATGCTGTCGGAAAGACAGTAATGCTGTGTAGGTCTCGTGAAGAGTCTGCAAGCACCATATACGCCATCTTTTTACCAGCCTTTGTCACACGTGGTCGGAATGCAACAACGTACATTTCATCGTCCTTGTATGGAAGCATACGATAGTTCATATACTTAATCAGTGCTGAGTCTGATGTCTTTACTTCATCCACAGGAATTGCAGATGAAATTCTGTTGTCACTGGCAAGAATGATGTAGGTTCTACCTGTTTCGATCTTGCTCTGTTCATCATCAAAGATGCCAACTACGCCAGTCTTATCAAGTATCTCTACTCGTGACCAGCCTTTGCCTCGCTTGATATTTTTTACCATACCCATAATAATGTATGCACCCTTTTCCTCGTACTCTTCTGCCTCCGAAATGTAGGCGTGGTAGTGGGATGGTACGGACATATTGAATTCTGGTAGGTTTAGGTACTCGTACAGATTTTCTCGTACCTCTTCATCATTACGAGGATTATCTGTAAACGTTGCAGCACCAATAAGTCGCATAGCAGACAGAGCACGAGAGTTAACTCCATTACCCTTACCAAATGTAAACTCCTCAAGTTCCTTATAGGAATTAAATGGACGTGCTTCGATGTACTTGCTGGCAATGCCGTCAGAAATGTACTTGATTCCAGTAAGACCGAATCGAATACCCTTGCCCTCAATCTTAAAGTCTGCATCACTGTCGTTGACGTGTGGCAACTTGATTGGGATACCCATACGCTTGGCTTCGATAAGGTACTCAGTACGAGCATCCTTGTCTTTCTCGTTCTTGAGAAGTGCAAACATAAACTCAAGTGGATAGTAGTATTTGAGCCAAGCAGTCCAGTACGAGACTGTGGAGTACGCTACAGCGTGTGACTTGTTGAACGAGTACCCTGCGTGAGCCTCAAAATCGTGCCATAGTTCTTCTGCGGCGTTTGGTGAAAGATAGCGAGAAGCACCAGCAACGAACTTGTCTTGGAACTGTTTGAACTCTTTAGCATCTTTCTTCTTACCAATGATCTTACGAACCTTGTCAGCCTCTGCCATTGTCATACCGCCAAGCTCTGTACAGGCTTGCATAACCTGCTCTTGATACAGAATACATCCATATGTATCTTCTGTGAATGTCTTCATAACTTGGTGGTGATATGCAATATTCTGCTTGCCGTGCTTACGAGCAATGTAGTCCTTACCAATGGTGTTCATAGCACCTGGACGGACGAGAGCGTTAGATGCAGCAAGTTCTGCAAAGTTCTTGACACCCATCTTAACAAGTAGGTTAGTGTATGGCGTGGCTTCACACTGGAACACACCCTTTGTGTAGCCATCAGAAAGCATACCATAGACATTACGATCTTCCATATTGATATCGTGTAAGTCAATACGGTTGCCTTCACGCTCTTCAATAATGGCAAGAGTGTCCTGAATAACAGATAGTGTCTTAAGACCCAGAGCATCGATCTTAATTAGACCAATACGTTCTGCTTCTTCCATATCTACTGCTACAACAGGGATACGCTCTTTGCTACCTGGCGATGTACGAGTTTCTAGGGGTGCGTACTTAAAGATAGGCTCCCTTGCAGTAACAACACCTGCAGCGTGAATACCAGTACCACGAATACGACCACGAAGAAGTTCTCCATACTTTTCGATTTCTGGATACTTGAGTCGGAACTCTTCAGTTGACTTTGATGTGCAGTATTCGTCCCAGTCGTCTACAAGCTTTAGAACCTTATTGACATCAGGGAGTGGGATATTAAGGACACGTGCAATGTCTCGCACAATACCCTTGCCCTTAAACTGTAGGAACGTAGCAATAGAAGCAACGTGACGGTATTGGCGTACAAGATAGTCTTTGACTTCTTCACGGCGGTTGTCCTGGATATCTGTATCAATATCTGGGAAGTCATTACGCTCTGGGTTGATGAATCTGAAGAACAGCAAACCGTGAACAATCGGATCAATGTCTGTAATTCCTAGAGCATAGCAGAGAAGTGAGCCAGCGGATGAACCACGTCCTGGTCCAACCATAATGCCTTCTTTTTTAGCCCAGTTAATCATATTACGAACAACCAAGAAGTATGGACCAAAGTTTTTGTCAGCGATTACCTGAAGCTCTTCCTCAAGTCGCTGAACATAACCATCTGTCTTGTCTAGTCCACGCTCACGAAGTCCCTGCATTGCAAGATTGGCAAGTTCCTGGTTTGGATTTTGATACTGTGCAGGAAGTAGGTCAAGGTGGTCCTGGATTCCGTAGTCTTCAATCTTGTTTACGATTTCAATAGTGTTATCGTACATATCCTGGCGATCAATACCCTGAGCACCCATAGCGTTGTGCATCTCTTCATCAGATAGCAGGTGGATCTCAAAGTCACGGAAACTCATTTGACGGTCTGCACCGTAGAGATAGTCCAGACGATCCATAAGATTCTCGTGCTTAGTGCTACTAGCATAAGTTGAATCTTTTTGCACCTTGTTTGAGTAAGTATTAAGGATAAGCTTAAGTTCTTGAATCTCTCGTTGAGATGGGTCTGCGTGGTGACAGTCTGGTGTCACAATTGGCTTAATTCCAAACTCGTCTGCAAGATCTAAGATAGTCTTGTTAATCTCTGCAGGGTTGTGTGGCATAACCTCAATGTAATAATCGTCACCAAACGTCTTCTTAGCCCACGTCAAGTGCTCTTTTGCTACTGCAAGGTTGTCTGCCTCAATAGCCTTTGCTAAAAATCCTGATAGGCATCCAGATGTAATAATAAGACCTTCACGGTACTTCTCAAGCGATGCCCAGTCCATACGAGGCTTCTTATAGAATCCCTCTGTCCAAGCAATCTCGTTAAGCTTATTAAGGTTCTCAAGTCCTTGTGGGTTTTTTGCAAGAATGATAAGGTGATTGTATACTAAGTCTAGTGGTGATGTGCGGTCTGCAGGATCTCGTTGGTCGAAACGGTCTTCTGTAATGTACCCTTCGATTCCAAGAATGGGCTTGATACCTGCTAATTTAGCGGCACGATAAAGTTCACGGTGTCCTGAAAGTGATCCGTGGTCAGTGATTGCAATCGCTGGCATTCCCAACTCAACGGCACGATCCACATATTCCTGTGGTGTAGCAATTCCGTCGAAGAGTGAGTAATGCGTGTGAACGTGTAGTCCAGCGTAACTCATTATATCCTTACGTTGTAGATGAAAAGTTTAGGTGGGCAGTTTTTGGAGATGCCCAGCTCACAAATATTACCAGTCTGCGTTGGTAGCAGAGGTAGCAGAGGGAGCATCAAAACCGAAGTAGAATGCTTCCTGTTCAGCGTAAGGAACCTCACGAAGAACTGCATCAAGGCTGTGTGCCTCAACACTTGACCAGTCGAAAGGCTCTGTGTCTGGTCCCTTGGGAATCAAAGTGTAGCTGGTTTCAGTTCCCTGTCCATTACGCTTGATCTTCCATTCAAGGTTTGAAATGCCGTTGGTGTCACCATAGAACTCCATAAGCATTGGTACTGCTGACTGCTTTGAGATACCCTGCGACCATACAGCCACGTAGGGAGCCTCAAGCCCATCGTCAACGAGAACGTTGCAGTAGAAACGGTTACGTGCTCTCCAGCCAGACTTAGGCTCCTTACGAGCCATCTCACAGCCGTAGCAACGACCTTCCGACTCAATGGTACAAGCAGCCTTACGCTTGTAGTCCTTTGGATTAGTGTGCTCTGCAAAGACCACAGCAAGTCCACGGTCTTCCGAGTAGTGTGCTGAATCTGCATCCAGCTCTTCGACGAATCGAATTGTGGCAGACTGTCCGTCAGCAAGCTTAAGCCAACGAACCTTTGTGCCTTCATATTTTGGTTTTTCGAGTAGGGCGTTTAGATTCTTTAGTCCCTTAATTCCACTCATAGTTTTCTCCTTGTGTTGTTGAGGTTATCAGTTTAGCATAGATAGGATAGATTTGTCAAATGTATAATCAATATTTTTTATTTGTTCGTCTGTCATATCTCCGATATCCTTGTATTCTTTATCTAGCTGAACGACAGTCACACGAGAACCCAGCTTCTCAACGATCTTGTCTTTCATATTTCCACCTGCTTCATCATTATCTGCAACAACATAGATTGTGTTGAAATATTTCTTTAGCAGTTCTATTTGTATGTTGGACACATTGGCTCCTAGTGTTGCCACTGCTGGTAGCCCAACTTGGTCAAGACGTATGGCATCAAATGACGATTCGACAACATACACCCTGTCTGCTGTTTTGACCCTGTGTAGGTTAAACAGAAGTTTTGCTTTTGGTAGTCCTGGAGTATTCTTAAACTCTTTGCCTTCTACCGATCTACCCACGAACCCTACAGCCATACCGTCTGGTGAGTGAACTGGAATAGTCACCATATCTTGCTTTTCTGAAAATCCAAGCTTAAACTTGTTAACAGATTCATCAGTAATTAGGCGACCATTGTAGTAACGCATAGCACGAGGCGACTCTAGTGCTTGCTGATTTAATCGTTGAATAAGCAGCTCGTCAAACTGGATGTAGTCTGGTCTGACAATAAGTTTCTGATTTACTTCATCAGCAAGGTTTGACTCTACCTCTTTAGACTTAATAAAGCGTACCGCCTCAAAATATGTACGACCAGAGTATTTAATAACTAAGTCTGTAAGATCACAGATGTGCTGACAGGAAAAGCAAAAGAAGATGCCACTACGCTTATCTACCTCGCCAGCTGGTGTTCGGTAGTTTGCGTGAAAAGGACAGAAGATAATGTAATCAGAATCTACTTCTGATTCGATTGTGACTCCTGATCCTGTGAGAACTCTTTTAATTTGCTCTTGAGTGAAGGTACTATTTTTGTTCCGTCTATTCCTGATATCCATTGTGATTTACTCTTTCCTAAATATACTCCGTACATTGATATTTCAAATTGGTAGTGTTGTCTTTGATGATTGTAATCTAACGTCCAGTCAATGTCAATATCTAGCCTTGGGACATATCCTGTTAAAACCATTTCGGCTTTTAGAAGTCTAATATATTCTTCCTTAAGTCGTCCAATTGATCCGTCATCTGTAATTATACCATCTAGAGTGAAGATCTTAATTGGCTTATGGTGTACATTTTGCATACTCCATTATAACTAGTTATCTTCAAAGTCTTTATATCGATACATACCCTTGTCAAAATCAGTTTCAATGAGGAACTCACCCATAAAGCCATTACGGTTCTTTCGGAAGACACACTCAATGATGTCTGAGTTTGTGGCACGACCAAGTGCAAGCACCCAGTCAGCATCGTAGGCAATCTGACGTGACCAGGCAGTTTGTCCAAGTGTGGGAACAGTATCAAGCTTGTTAACGTCGTCTGGTGTTGCCGACGAGATAGCAATAATTGGAATCTCTTCACTAATAGCCATAAGTTTTAGTTCACGAGAAAGGTTCTTCATACGTACCGTCTCGTTGTCAGCCTTTTGGTTTGGAGACATAAGTTGCAAGTAGTCTACAATGATAAAGTCTGGCTTGTACTGATCGATCTTGCCTCGCAGAACTGATGGTGTTACTTCTCCACCAGAATCGTTAGAGATAATGTGAAACTCAGGCTTGCCTTGCAAGTTCTTTTGATGCCAAGACTTTAGCATATCTAGCTCTACCTGACCTGCAGATAGTTTGCGGTGTGACCATAAACCATCGCCCATAATAGTAAAGACACGGTTACGAACCTCTGTCTCGCTCATTTCAAGGCTAATGACCATAGGTGACTTGCCTTGTCTCCACGCCTGTACCGCAAAGTAAAGCGAAAGCCACGACTTACCAATACCTGGATAGGCAAGGAATACACCAAGTTGTCCTGGCATAATTCCAGCAGGAAGATAGTTGTCGAATCCTGGAAGTCCAGTCTTGATACCTGTAATTCCTAACTCTGCTTGCTCCTGTACCTGTCGGTAGTATGCAATTGCATCGTCAATGTCAGTTACATCAATATCACGGATTGCCGATGTATTCTTCTTTAGTTGTGATGTTAATGTAATTAATGACTCAAGTGCCTCTACACCCTTACCGCCCTGAATATCGGTTGCAGCATTACGAACAATATCTTTAAGGCTATCGTTAAGGTATTCTGCCTGTAGTTCGTCAAGGTGATGCTTGGTTGCACCTATTCCAGAAATTGGCTCAAAGTCACGAAACTTCTCTACAACAAGGCTGGTTGGTGGTACTGTGCCATTGTTCTCAAAATAATTACGAATAAACTGCCAAATATCGTTGTGTGTACGAAGAATATTGTCTACGTTTGCCTGTAGCAATACGTGTGCTTGCTTATCTTCTAGTACCGCAGAGATCAGCTTTGCCTCTGTGTTAGTCATTTAACCACTCCTTAGCCCTCTTACGGCGTTCTGCTCGTTCATCAATGTCTTGTTTTTGTGCTTGTACTGCTTCTACAATTTTGTCAGCGTTGTTAATAAAAAACTTCCAGCTTGGGTTCTGGCTTGCTTCAAAGTAGTATGCAAGCAAGTCGTAGCATTCTGGCAAACCAAAAGATTCAATGAGTGCGTCTGCAGCCCATTGTTCTGTGTTTAGGTTAAGCACAGGCTTTGCCTCATACCTTTGCAAATGTAATTTGCTATAGCGACTAAGCAAAGCCATACGGTCTTTGCGGTCTGCCATTATTCTGGAATCTCAGATTTGGCTTCGTTAATCTTTTCAACAAGCTTTGCCTCAACAAAGCTGTAGACACGCTCAAACGCATCTTGAATAGTTTCTCCCTCACGTCGTGAGTCTTCTACTCCAAGATCGATGCGTAGCGATTGGAAATTGCCAAGATTGAGTGTGTACCCAAGTGCAATGTTCACCTTTGTGTTATCATTTTCCATTGTCTCTCCTTATGGACTAAATAGATTCTGACCATACAGGCACGAATCGCCCATCGTCAGTTCTCGTATATGTCAGTATACCATCTCCCATACGCCTTGTCAACTCTTGTGGCGATGGAGTTATGTCATTTGTTATTAACTTGTCTTTGCGTGGTCTACCAATATGGTAAGTAGCAAGTATATCACGAATTGCACGTACTTGCGATTCTGAGTAATAACATCTTACCTGCCAACCTCGCTGACCACCTTTTTGTGCTCCCATAGGCTCAGGGATTACTCCACGCTTCATAAGCGATGGCATATACTTCTTGTGCCTATTCACGAGGATTGCTGTCTCTCCTAGTGTATAAGCCTTTTCACGATTACGCTTAAAGTCAGAAACTAGACAACTTTCGATTTGATCTTTTGTTATGTTGTAAACAGACATAATGCCATTTGATCTGTTAAGGTGATGAATACGAACTAGGTCGCCATTCAAGAACCAAACTTTCTTGCTGCCTGGAATTGGTGGGGCAGAATTATACTGCTCCCTGTCCATTAGACTGGTACACCAATTGCAATAATGTTAACAGACATACCACCAATGTCTCCAGCTTTTTCAAATTTAACAAAACCCTTAACTTGGGCTGTAGTGACTGAACTAATAACTGCATAAACATTTTTGTTTGCTGCTGTACTTGTTCCGTCAATAATGGCAGTTGCTGTAACTACTGGAGGATAGGCAAATGAAATGTCAAAGTCATAGACGAATTCTTTGTATGAGTCTGCTGTAACAGTTGCTCCAAGATTAAGTGGAGCCTTCCCAGTAATTATCTTTACTTCTGACGCTCTGCGTTGCTTTACACCCTCTTTTGTCCATAGTGACGCATATGCAGAAACATTAATCGCAAGTCTATCCCATAGCGAGTTGATAGATTCAGTCATTTTATAGACAAATGAGATGTCAAATGGTTGACCACGTTGAGGAACTGGTAATTTCATATTTCTAGTATATCATTAAATGCTGAGACCGTTGGACTCTCCAAGCAGCAAATTGTTATTTTCCTCTTGAACAAGTCCTGCAACCTGAACTTTAAATTTTAAGTGATTTGCTCCAGTTGAAAATGAAACTGTTGCAAATGTAGCACTTACAGTATCTACAAATTCATAGTTTCCGTATGTTGTTCCACCATTGGTTGACCATTTTACAAAAACATCGTAAAGTGGTCTATAGGAATCAGCTGTGGAAACCCATTGAAGAGAAACAATGTCATCATTTTTTGATGCTGTCATTTGTGCTGCTGTTATTGGCAATGTTCCAGGTATTGTTCTTGCAGGTATCTGAAGATATGGAGACCAGGCAGATTTTTGAGAACTATCTTCATTTGAAATTCTAAATCTAAGAACATAGTTATTGTCTTTGTCCACCTTTTGCAAAGACTCCTGTGGTATGTTTACAATTTTAATGTTTTCAGTCGCCATTATACCTCCGCATCTAGTTCAAGATTAAATCTTGCCTCAAAGATATTTGCTGAGTTTGTTTCTTTAAGTGCTGGATCATTATTATCATCCTGCACTGGAGAGTATGAAACCATTCCATAAATTGGATTGTTTTCTCTATCTCTATTGTTTTCAAATCTTAGTCCATCTAGAGCAATAAAATGTGAACCATTGGCAGACTGAATGGTTCCAGAAGATCCTGTGCTTCCAACATTATCTGCCACTCTATCATACGATACTGTTGTGGATGTAACAGATCTTGCCTCATAAGTACCGTCAAAAGGTGAACCAACACCACTTACGGTAAATGCTTGCCCCTTAATTATTTTGGGAGCAGAGCTTGTTGTTAAGGTTGCGATGTTGGCAGTTAACTGTTTATTAGTAACTGTTAGGTTTGCTGTTGGAATTGATGCATAAACTTTTACAATATCAACCGATGCCCAGTTAAAGCCAGAACTCTTTTTTAAATCTGCAAGCGATAAAGTTTTTACAATATATCTATTTGTTCCAACAAAGTCTGAAGACTGAATTCTAAATTGTGCCTTAGCATAGTCATTCGATGCACCTTCTTCTGTTTCATCTGAATTAAACTCAATCATAAGATAGATGTCGTCTGGCAATGCTGTAGCTGGATCTACTGCGATAACTGATAATGCAACTCTTAGTTCGTCGGAAGAGGCATTTTTGTCGAATGGATACTGTCTTCCAATTAAGTGAAGATGCGGTTGACCAGAAGCAGTCCATACTGAACCAGATGTATCAATTCTGGATAGCCCAGAAGAAATTGCAATTGAAGACTGAAGCATTCTTGGTTTTTCTATTAGTTTTACAGAATTACTAACTCTAAAAGGATCGGCAAACATAGCATTTGTGTTTTCAACTGAAAAGACCACTCCAGTTACAGTAGTGTTCATTATTCCATTTGCCGTATAATAAATTGGATCTGTTGGCGTTGTAATTGAAACGGCTTGAGAAACTCCGTGATGTTCCCAGTTTTCTGAAGCAGTAAATGTATTTAAAATTCTACTATCTAGACCGCTTGCAATTGGGTTAGACCCTGCAGAAAATACCCCAGCTTCAGTTATATAGTGTCTATCTTGTGATGGCAAATCCCCTGAAAGAACAACTGTCGTAATTCCAGTAGCAGTATTTTGCTCAAACGTCCTTGATGTAATTGGAACTCTAAACATTTCAAAGTCAAGTGTTTCTTTATTTTTAAAGCTAACAGCTGCTGTACCAGAAATATTTACAGAAGATACGGTGTCTGCCAATGTTTTTGCAAACTCAAAGTAGTTTGAAACTTTTGCAGTAACAGTGTATGTTCCATTAATTGCTGAAACGTTACTTGAAATTGTAACAAGGTCACCAACTATAAAAGGATGTGAAGTTGCAGCAACATTAACAATATTGCTTGCAACTGTATAAGAAGTAATGCTGTCAGAGTATGCTGTTCTTGGTCTTGACCCACAACCAATGGCAATGTATGAAGCATATGCTGGTGCTTGGTCTACCAAGTATTTAGCAATAATTGATTGTCCAGTTGTTGTAATCATATCTATTATATTGTACCATTAATCAGGCTTCCGCTTGTTAAAATTTCTACCTCAACATAATGACCAGGCTTTACATCTCTTAGATTTATTTTTGCCGAACCATTTGGTCCAGACTGAACAAGTGGATAAGTCAAATAGTCAGCTGGGACATATTGATTAATATCTATGCTAAAACCACGAAAAGTATTGAATGAACTATCGTCAAATGAGATGCTACTTTCTCCAGTAAAAGCTATCCCAGCATCTGCAAGAGGTGTGTAGTTTCTGTTTAATGGGCTGTCAATTAGATCTGATCTTGAAGCAGAAAGAATTTCCGTTCCACCAATGGTTGCAAAAATATAGTCTGCCATTGATTCTACAGACATATATGGATCATCTAATAGAATATCTGGACTAGCTACCTGAACGCCTTTTCTTATTTTTGCATAAATTGGCTCTGGTAAAAAAGGATTAACAGCACTAACCATTATGAACCTCCACTTGGAACTTCGCTAAGGTAAATTGTCATATCTGGACCATTTAGCGATCTCTTATACTCAATATTATATACAACAAATCTGGTAGTTTCATCAGAAATTTGATCAATTTGTTGACTGTCTTTATAGTTTATATTAACAATATCTCCTAGTTGCAATGTTGGCATTGCAAAAATAGACATACCCACAGATTTGCGTGGCTTAACTATTTTATCAATCATCCAGCCCATCAAGGAATCTGCTGCTTCTTGAGTCTGAATGTACTCAGAAGAGATATTAAACTCTTTTCTTCCATATGTTATACGACTATTTTTAATTGATCTATAGTCTTTTTTGTTATCAAAAATTTCATTTGCATTAATGTTTCCATAACTATCAACATCTGTGACATTACTGTTTTCTTTAAAGAATTCGTCTACAGTTAAATCGTGCTGAGATTCTTGAGTAAAAGTTACACCAAGAATTCTCAAATAATTCCCACTTGTTTCATCTAGATTAAGAATTCTGTCTGTTGTATTAAAGACTAAAAATTCTGCACCATATGCATTAGACACAAATCCAGAAACAGAATATCCCTTAAGTCTATTAAATGTTGGAGCAATCTTTGCAACTAATGCAGGATATGCTTTATCATATCTAATATTAAAATATGCTACTTCTCTTAAGATTGTTCCAAACTCTTCAAAGAATATGTCAACACTTCTTGGAGCAATTGGACTAAGACCAGTCAGATAGGTATTTTGAATTGCAGGTTGAAGACCGTATTTATCATAAGCATCGTCTGTCTGGTATTCATCAGTAAATGATATTGCTGCATTTAATGGTGTCTCAGCAGTATCAAAATAGTTTGCGGCTTCATTATTTTTTACCGCATACATATTTTCAAACATAACTTTTGATGTGCCTCTTACAAATAATGCTGCTTTTGGTGTTGACGTTGTTATTGGCTGATCATCTCTTACACGACCAATAAGTTTGTTATTCATATAAATAAAGAATTCGTAAGCAGATAGACTTCCTAAACCATTGCCGTTTGGAGTATTTGGACCACGAATCTCTTTTACCTCAATTGCTATGTCATATACTGTTGGTCTTTCTTCACCCTTCATTCTATACTGACCAGTAAATCGTCCGTCGTCAACAAGAATACTAGTTAGACCAGTCCAAAGCTTTACTGGAATAGCTTTGTTTTCAGTATTTGCTACACCGTCACCAACAACTTTATAAAATAAAATATTTGCAATGTCTTCGGAATTTGCAAAATCTCCAATGTTGCTTGAGGATAATGCTGCTATTTCTAAAAAGTATCCAGTATTGCGAATTTGATCTACCATAATACCAATTCCACCAGAGCCACCATTAATTGTCACAGCAGAAACTCCGTCAAGAGAGGCAGTTGATATGTATTGCATTCCTCCTGTTGGTGTTTGATATGCATTTTCATTATTTTCTGGAGTTCCAATAATTCTCAATCTTGTGCCAAAATGATTATACATTTGTCCAAGATCAACATACGAATAGGTAATGCAGTCTTTTGCCTTGTCAACAGTATCAAAATTGGGACCAGTGAAAACTAATGCAGAAGACTGAATTTTTCCTGTCTGAGTTGTTGTAATCGTTGTGTTAGATGTTTCTGATGAATATGGTGCAGACATATAATTTTTAATAAGAGATGTCCTTGTAGCCTCTTCACCCTTTTTGTATGAATAGCTATTTTTAATATTAGAGGCTGTAATGTTTTTTGTGCCAAAACCATTGCCACCATTATTGTCTGTTGACACTAAGAAACTATCATAAATCTTTTTTCCACTTAGCTTAACTGTTAGACCAAGTGCTCCTGTAGGAGTTTTATTTACTTTCATTCCCCCAGCAACTTTGGCAGTAACAACAGTTCCAGCAGGAATGTTTGTTCCAGTAACCGTTTGACCAACAATTACATATTTTCTATAAGCAGCCTCAAGATAGATTGTCTTTCCGCTATATCCAAGACCGCCATTAGCACCGTTTCTAACGTTAACATTTTTTGCAGTAATAAATTTATCATTTAAAAGAATTGACGAGTTCATCTCTATTCCACCAACATTGGCAGTTACCCAGTCTGGTAGACCACTTGAGTGCTGCTTAATCTCTGTTCCAAATTCTCCACGTCCGTGCTTTTTGACTGCACCATTTTTAATTCTAACAACATTGTCAACAGTTTCATAGTATGGCTCTGTGTATACTCTTACACGACCTGTTGGGTACAACTTACCGTTAAATGGTATTTGTGCAAAATATCTTTGATATTCTTCAACATCAGAAATCCAAACATTATTTTCAGTGCTTGTTGCTGCAAACTCAATCGATCCAGTTGCTGCGTGTGCTACGGATGTTGTAAACGATTTTTTGTCTCCTGCAATAGATGCAACTGTTGCCCCATCTCCAAATCTACCAGAACCAGAGATCTTTAATAGTCTTTGACCAACCTTAATTCCTAAAGTATCTGTGTTAGATGCATTTACTTTTACTGTTGTTGAACCAGATGTTATTCCTTCTGTAAAATATTTTATTGCAGTTCCTCCAGAGGTATATGTTCCAGTCACATTGCTATTAACTGTAAATGTTGTTGCATTGCTTTCTGATACCTGAACTGTTCCTAAATTAAATACTGCTGGAGTTATTCCAGAAATAATTACTGTATCTCCTGGCGAAATCTGTCCAGTGTTACTTCCAGTAAAAACTATTTCAGTTCCGTCAGCGACGGCATTTGTAATAGTTGATGTCAATGTATTTGATGGGGTAATTGCTCCAGTTTCAAATGGTTGTGGAATGTTGTATTCGACTGCATCATATCTAATAATTTCTCCATTAGCATAAAAGTATCCATTATAACGAGGTAACCAGTAAACTCCATCTCCAACATCTATAACATTTGAAACAATCTGATTGTTTGCAGCATACGGAACAGTGCTTGGAATGTCCGAATTAATTGGAACTGCAGCTAATGCATATGCAGACTGTGAAGCTTTTTGTTCATTAATAGATTTTGTATTTTCACTTGGAGCTACTTCCCACAGCAATACTGGCTTATATACCCAAGTTTTTTCTTCGTCAAGAAGTGCTGCTTGTCGAATTTCTTTATAAGTTTTCTGAATATATCTTGAGGTATAGGTTATTTTCCCATCATTAAATACATCGTTCTTTTTATCGCTGACTTCAATAATATTTGCAATATCAGCTGAGGTTGTAGAATTTTTTATTACACCAGATTTTTGACTATCTTTTGTTCCACGAAGAACAAGACTAACTTCTGATTCTGGGTCTTCTGGATTTCTGTCTCCAGCATTTGGCATTATGTAGCTTCTGCTCATTAGCACAAAATTATTGTATTCATCAAAGAACATAGAAGTTTGTGTAGCAATTGCAAGCTCTTCTAGTATCTCTGCAATTGTTGTGTTTGGTGCAACAAATAAGTTTGGAATAATTGGTTCTGGATCATTGTCTGATTTAAGATAGATATAGTTTGAGAAACCTATTGAATCGAATAGGGTAGCTAGGATATAGCTAAAGCTTGAATCTGTAATAAAAAGTTCTGGAGCAGTTATTGATTCAAAATAAAAATACAAGTCTCTTAAATCAATTGTTGCCATTCTGCTTTCATTTTTAATTTCTGGAAATGAGTTAGCGTACATTGTTTTAATTGGAACATAATAGTTTAAGATTCTGTTTGGTTGAGCTATTGTTGGCGACGGTACATTTTTGACAATTTCATAAAATTTAACTTGTAGATTACGTTTTACATAGTTTGCAATAATACTATCCGTATTGGCTGTGTTTAATACCTGGTCAAAGTCTGCCAATGTTATTGACCCATTTGAGGCTAGAAGTTGACCAACTGGCATTCCACTAACGCCAAGGTCGGAAGCAACCTTATTGATTGAATAATCTGTCACAATTTCTGTAAGATTAACCGCTAGTCTTGGAGACAACTCAATTAAGTCAAATGGATAATCTAGTCTGCTCATTGTGTCTACAACTATTCTTAAGCCACGAATTTCCATATATTGTGCTGGAGGAACATTATCTAGATTGGTTATAAATGGAGTAGATGAAGAAATTTCTTCAGTTCCAAGCGACCATACACCATCATAATATTGTAATTCAATATATCCATCACGAGGCACGACAGGCTTTATGTTATTACTATTTTCATCAAATGTAATCATAGTTGTCCAAGTGTTATTGTTGCTGTCTTTTGGCAAATATTGTATTTTCCAATTTATGGGAACTACTCTATTTACAATTTCTGTTTCTGGTTCATAAAATGGATCTCCAGTAATTGATGTACCGTCAAATGTTGACTTTGATTCTGCTGTTCCAACGTGGGTTTGCATTTTAACAATAATCCTATTAACTGGAATTGCAGAATTATATACAATAAATGGAGCAGCATCGTCTATGTAATAGTATGATTCACCAGAAACTTTTTTATTTGCAATTCCTCGTTCTGTAGTAACAGTTGATGTTCCAACTTGCTCTTTTCTAAAAGATGTCCAATACTTGAACTTATCATCTTTATCGGAAATATAATATCTTGGTCTCTTCATCATTTCAGCAGATGTTGAGTGACCGTAATGCCCCAAAGAACTTCCAAAAGCAACAGCTTTGTTGATTCCAGATCTTGGTCTAAATTGTTTGAAGCAATCTTCAAGCGAAAACAGTAGTTTCTTTTTTTGATCAATTGAAGAAAATGCTACTGGTACTGGAACATCTGTATCCGTCTCATATCCTCCATCTACCACAACATCAGAATCTGTGTATCCAGTGTATTTTTGATCTAAATCGTCTTCGTCAAATACTGACTGAATTGTTTCTAAAGCAGATGGACGATTTCTATAGTTACCAATTAATTTAATATTGTCTGCATCATTTAAATTTATTTCAGCATAAATAGCAGCCTCTACGTCTACCGTCGATGACTGCTCTAGGTGTGTTTTTAAATAATTATTTTCGTACAACCTTAAACCTCTTCCAAAGTAATCGATATGTCCCAGTAATCAAATCCAGTTTCTGATTCAAGGTCATTCTTTTTACTTATCTTAGATCTTTTATTTATGACATAAGAAATATTTGAAATATACATTTCAACAACTTCTGTATATTCTTGCAGATGCTCGTATTTATTTGTAGTAAAATTTTGTGGCTTATCATAGGATAAGTAAACAAAGAATGGTCCTGTGTGATTTTCGTACCACTCAAGAATGTCTGCTCCACCAGCACCGCCGTCTACAGTGTATTGAAATTCTTGATAAGAATTTGGATTATTCAGATAATTTGTAAAAGCTGGATTGGTTGGGTCACCTTCTGTTGGTCCTTCGGTAATCTCAAAATCTGGGTCTCCAGCATATCTTCTTGATGGAAGCATTTGCCAAGAAACAGATAAGCTAATTTTATCTGCAATATGAAATGAACGCATACGACCATTAATCATACGCTCACGCTTTTCAATTCTTTGTGGGGTAATGTCAATTGGTGACCTATTGTGATCTGAAAGAATTAAAAATGTTTTTGCTGATGCAGTATTTGCACCAATTTCATATCCATCTGGATATACTTTGCCAGAGCCATCTGGAGTACCATCATTTTCTGCAAAAAGAATTGCTTGAGGACGATCATACTTTTGTCTACTTGCAACATATCCCATTAGTAACTATTTCCTCCAAGTCTTTGTTTGTCAATGCTCTTGATCTTTGTGATTACGGTTTGTGCAATCTTGTTGGGATCGGATCCTGTAGCAACATTAACGTTTACATTATAAGTATACACTGAGCCAAGACCGCTTGTGTCACCATTATTAATCTTTTCAAGGTTCTTAACTCCAAATCCCTGTACCGCTGGACGCTTGACAACAAATTCTCCAGGGGTAAGTATTGCAGGAATTCTGTCACTTCCAACAGTCTTTACGCCACCACCAGCCATATAGCTCTTAACCTTGCCACCAAGAGAGTATCCCATAAGACCTCCGCTTGCTGCTGGTGCAAGTGTAAACTCTCTCTTTGCAATAGCAAGCTGGTATGCTGCAATAGCAGCTTCTAGCTGTGCTCTTGTTCTTCCACCGTAAGATAGTCTGTTAAGGTCTGCCTGTCTCTGTTCCTCTAGAGCTTTCATTTGTTGTTCTTGTGCAAATGCGGCAGCTCTTGCTCGTTCTGCCTGAACAGCTCTTGCTGCAGCAGCAATATCACCAGAAGCTAATGCACTTGCAATGTCAAGTTGTGCTTTTTGCTGTTCTGCAATTTGTCCATTAATTTGTGCAATTTCCTCAAGAGCCTTTTTACGTTCATCATATTTTTTGTTAATAGCACTTTCTTGTAGCTCTATTACATCAAGAGCTTTCTGTCTCTTGTTTAGCTTTCTATTAAATCTCTTAAGCTTACTGTCTTCTGGAGTTCCTCCGCCACCGCCGCTGTCGCCGCCGTCGTTGTTACCTCCGTCGTTAGAGCCACCCTTATCATCCTTCCCTATACTAGTAGTGAATCTCTTCATTGTCCACTCAACAAATTCTGCATCAGTTGTACCCTCACCAAGTTTTTTCCATAGTAAGTATGCATCAGAAGTTCTATCAATTTTACCATTGAGGTATGCTGTATAGGTTGCTATATATGCAGCCTTTTGAGATTTTGGTAGTTTTTGAAAAGTTTTATTGTCTGCAATTGCTTTTGCAGCATCTTTGTCATTTGTGTATTTAAAGATAGCCTCTGCTGTAAATTTGCCGTCTTTTGGCATATTTTCTTCTACTTTATTTAGTGTATCTATGTATGTGTTTACAGCTTCTTCGTCTACAGACAAACCAAGACTAGCCCCACTATCTGATCCAAGAAGGCTTGAGTATGCACCTGTTATTTCTTCTACAGATGCCCCTTCGGCAAGTATTTGTAGTCCGACAGTTATTTGTTGTTCACTTGCATCAAGATTTTGCAATTCTGCAATAGTTTGTAGTGCATCAACTTCTCCGCTTGTAGATATTGCTAATTCATAGGCTGCCTCAAAGTCTTCGCTTCTTTCTGCATAACCAATAAGAACATCAATTGATTCTGGAGTAAGTGTTCCAGACTGAAGCTGTGTTTGAAGTCTTAGCTGGAAGTCAGTATCTTTAAGATTGTTAATAGCTTGTGCAGTTCTATATGCTGGACTATCCTCCGAAAATTCATTCTTAATTGAATCTAGGAAGTTTCTGCTAAACTCTGTTTCTCCAATTGCGTCTCTTTGTTTTACAATTTCATCATATATATCTGAGGCAACCTGTCTTTGATTATCCAAATCGACAGCTCTTTGACTTTCTAAGTCTGCAATTTCTTTTGCTGTTTTTGCCTGTGCCACGAGCAAGTCATATTGAGCATTAATTGCATCAATACCTCCGACTGCCTGACCATAAGTATTTATTGAACTTGTAGCAGTTTGCAGTCTTGCATTTGTAGCCTGTGATTTTCTGGATGTGCCTGTTATATTTGCAATTATGGCAACTGGGTTGATTGCTTCAAGAATTTGCTCTGTAACATTT
>JACCDN010075740.1_pt1 | contig 19075 bp, 20 predicted proteins | sample 7441691 | NCBI WGS metagenome assembly JACCDN01 (sample SAMN15323439, study PRJNA562643) | freshwater metagenome | isolation source: river surface water | place: USA:Blue River Watershed | collected 2017-08-16 | reverse complement strand
GTCTTTAGTGCATGGAGCGGCAACACTTTACATAAATGATATACTTAGCAAGGATGGGGAGTTGTCAAAAGAGATGATGAAGAAATATGCCATGACTATTTGTACAAATTTAGAAAACGGCTTTTTAAAAAATTAATGATCTATTTATATTTCAATTAGAGGCTTATCTCGACTTGGCCTTAGCGACTTGAAGTTTTTTATAGCTTTCAATAAGTCGTAAATGTTTATCTAGTCCTTCTAAATTGGAATTAGTTTTAGTAAGGCCAAAGAAGCGCACTTCGCCAGTCACTGTTCCAACGGCATTTTTTACAATCTGCTCGCCAAACATTCTGGTTAAATTTGGAACGTAGTCTTCAATTTTGAATTCGTCTGATAAGGTAATATCCAAAACAGTATTGAGTGCTTGATAGTAACGTCTTCGCTCCGTTGAGTTGTCATTGAAGGTCATAAACATTTCGACATATTCTTTGGCATCTTCAAATTTTTTAATGGCGAGAAGTGCCAGGCACTTTAATTCGCCAATATCGAGCTGGCCCCAAACAGTATTTTCATCAAACGCAATACCAATGAGTTCAGAAATTTTGGTATAATTATCAATTTCACTTTCTTCTAGTTTTTTTACTAACTTAGAAAGTGCCTTATCATCTAATGAATGTAGGTTTAAAATATCAGATCTAAAGGCAAGCGCTTTATTGTGGTTATCCCAGATAAGATCGGTTGTTTCATAAATTTCAGAGTAATTAGGAACTAAAATTCTACAAGCTTTAACACCTAATTCTTCAAAGTCAGCGATATAAACTTCTTTTTCCAGATGATTCAAAATGTCCATGAGGTAATTATATTCTTCTTCAGTTGTTCCCGAGAAATCCCACTCATTAAATTCAAAATCTGCTTTTTCGCTGAAAAATTTCCATGAAATTACACCAGTTGAATCAATAAAGTGGTCGATAATATTATTATGCTCACAAATCGCACTTTGATTAAATGTTGGAGGTGATAAAACATTGAATCCCTCAAAGCTTCTTCCTTGTAGAAGTTCGGTTAAACTTCGCTCAAGCGCAACTTCAAAACGAGGATGTGCCCCAAACGAAGCAAAGACTCCACCATTTTTTGGATTCATTAAAGTCACACACATGACTGGAAATTTTCCACCCATTGAAGCGTCTTTTACTACAATCGGAAATCCTTCAGCTTCTAGTTTTTTAATTCCTTCGACGATCTTAGGATATTTTGCCAGCACCGATTCTGGTACATCTGGAAGTGTGATTTCTTCTAAAATAATTTGATTTTTTATCGCACGTTCAAAAATTTCCGAAAGACATTGCACGCGTGCTTCATATTTAGTATTTCCCGCGCTCATTCCGTTACTGACGAATAAGTTTCCGATGAGATTAACTGGAATATAGACGATTTCTTTATCAGACTGACGCTCATAGGGAATGGCACAAATTCCGCGTCTGCTATTTCCTGAATTGGTATCGATTAAATGACTCGCTTTGAGTTCGCCGTCAGGATTATAGATCTCAAGTAAATAATCATCCATTAGGCCTTTAGGTATTGAATCTTTAGGCCCAGCTTTAAACCATTTCTCTTTTGGATAATGAACAAAATCACTTTCTGCAATTTCAGCACCCAAATAATAATCATTGTAAAGATAGTTATTACTAATTCTCTCTAGGTATTCGCCTAGAGCAGAAGCCAAAGCCGCGTCTTTTGTTGCTCCCTTTCCATTAGTAAAACACATTGGAGAATCGGCATCGCGAACATGCACTGACCAAACATGAGGAATAGGATTTCTCCATGAAGCGATTTCAATTTTAATTCCAAGACCAGCTATTATATCGGTCATGTTAGCGATTGTTTCTTCTAGTGATAAATCTTTCCCGACGATCATCGTTTTTGTATCACCAGCACCCGCGTGGTTATACATAAGACCTGCGTGATCGGTCCCTAAAACATCGTGAGCATTAATTTGAAATTCAGGATTTTGTTGAATAACTTTTTTTACTGTACAGCGATCGATGGATTTTAAAATTCCTTGGCGATCATGTTCTGAAATATTGGCCGGTAGTTCAACATCAATGGTCCAAGTTTGCTTATAACGATTTTCTGGATCGACAATATTATTTTGAGTAACGCGAATATCCTCAGTTGGAATATTGCGAGCGAGGCAATACACCTTTACGAAATAAGCCGCACACATTGCACTGGAAGCTAAAAAATAATCGAAAGGACTTGGTGCTGTGCCGTCGCCTTTATAGCGAATAGGTTGATCGGCGACTAATGTATAGTCGTCAAATTTGGCTTCTACTTTGAGATTATCTAGAAAACGTACATTAATTTGCATAGTCTGAAGGAAGTACCACTTACGGAACTGATTTTGTATTGAATTCGAGAGACTTGTAAGAATTACATATTCAAAAACAATTATTTTTATTAAAAAACGGAATCTAATTGACCCTGTAGTATGGTACGGGGTCTATATTTATAGAAGAGGACTTAAAATGGATTTAAATTTTGAAAAAATGACTATTAGTAAGCTTGCCCAATCGCTGGATATAAATCCAGAGACAATACGTTATTATCATCGAGAAGGATTGGTAAAGGAACCGGCCAAAAGAACCAATGGGTATCGGTATTATGGACTTGAGCACTATTCGCGCATCCTTTTTATAAAAAAAGCTAAAGAGCTTGGATTTACACTTAGTGAAATTAAAGATTTTTTACATATTAATACATGGAAAAAAGCAAGCTGTGCTGATGTAATTCCAAAAGTTGAGGTAAAAATTAGTGAAATCGATAAAAAGATAAATGATCTTAAGCAAATTCGTGCATCACTTTCTAAGCTTAGAGGAGCATGTAACCTAGGAGAAGAAGAGATGAAAAAATTTAGTATGATGGATTGTTTTATCAATGATTGCAAATGTTAAAGGGAGCTTGTTGTGCTCCTGCAATAAATGAACAAAAAGTAGGATGCTGCTAATGCATAAAATAAATGTCTTATTTTTGTGCACAGGAAATTCTTGTCGTTCGCAAATGGCCGAAGGATTTGCTCGATTTTACTATGGCGATAAAATTAACTTTTATTCGGCAGGAACTGAAAAGCATGGACTAAATCCTCGCGCAGTTAAAGTAATGAAAGAGAGTGGGGTAGATATTTCCACTCACTTTTCAAAAACACTTGATGATTTGGACGGAGTTATTTTCAACTTTGTCTATACAGTGTGTGGACATGCCAATGAAAATTGTCCTTATTTTCCAGAACAAGCAAAGATTATTCATGTGGGCTTTGATGATCCTCCTAAATTGGCAAAGGGATTAACTGATGAGGAAGCTATCTTGTCACACTATCGTCGAGTAAGAGACGATATTAAGAAATTTATTGAAAATTTAGAAAATTATTCGGAGAAAATATGATTAAAATAGTTTCGCTCGCATTTTTATTTTTATCTTCAGTGATTGCCTTAATTGATGGAGTTTATCTCCATATATTAAACCTGCCTTTTTAAAATGTTGTAAAATTTGATGGTAAAAATGAAAACTAAAATAGTTGCAGAATTCTTAGGGTCTATGTTTTTGCTGATGATAATTGTCGGCTCCGGAATAATGGGCGAGAAACTGGCCAATGGCAATGAAGCGATAATTCTTTTAGTTAGCGCTCTTGCTACGGGGGCAGGATTGTTTGTGCTGATACAAAACCTTGGGCAAATTTCAGGAGCGCATTTTAATCCACTTGTTAGCTATTCCGAATTTCATTGGAAGAGGCTTTCTTTAAAGCAGTTAGGATTTTATTGGTTTGCTCAAATATGTGGTGCGATTGTGGGAGTTTTTGTTGTTCATTATATATTCGATTTAAGTTTTTTTCAAATTTCAAAAAAGAATAGGTTTGAAACTCATTTTTGGGTATCAGAAATAATTGCAAGTTTTGGTCTTATTGTAACCATTATTTTATCTAGAAATAAAAGTATTGAATCAACTGCTTTAGCTGTCTCTTTATACATTACTTCTGCTTATTTTTTTACATCTTCGACTTCTTTTGCCAATCCAGCTGCCTCAATAGCGAGGATGTTAACGAATTCATACAGTGGAATTTCACCAGCTGGAGTTTTCCCTTTTATTGTATCGCAAGCGATTGGGATGATGATTGCATTAATAATACTGAAAGCTCGATCTGAATCGAATGAGTAGTTTTATTCTTTAATTTACAATTGCTATTGATAATAAGCTCTTAACACTTGTCTAGTGGGTAAGTAAGGTGAAATCGAGAATAAATTTGACCTTTGCTAAAATGAAGCATAACCTACAATTCGATCAATTGTATCCATCGAGTTTTTAGGCATAGTGCTCATCATCTCTTTAGTACACCCACATAAGGAGATTTTATGGGAATTAAGTTATACATCGGGAATTTGTCTTACAACGTTCAATCAAATGATTTAACAGAACTTTTTGAACAATATGGTGCGGTTACATCAGCACAAGTTATTGTTGATCGAGAAACTGGAAGAAGTAAAGGCTTTGGTTTTGTTGAAATGTCAGATTCTGCAAATGGAAATCAAGCGATTACAGCAGTCGATGGCAAAGATTTTCAGGGAAGAAACATTAAAGTGACAGAAGCAAAACCTCAGGAAAAAAGATCTGCAAAATCGATCACTGAAAGTTTTGGCTTTGGCACTCGTGGAAATAAGCGCTGGTAAATTATCAAGTCAATAGTTTTATCAAAAAATAAATTTGGATCAGAAGAAAGAATTAAATCGATTTCTGATCCTCATTTTTTTTCAAATTCATCTGAAATTTCAAGTTTTGAACACTCAAAAATAATTGATCAATTAATAGGATTAAGAGTTTTGCGTGTCGAGAGAAAGTTAGTTCAGCAATACCGATCATTTTTCGTTGATAAAGAATCGTCATCTAAAAAAGCTCATTTTGAATTAAAAGGTGTTGGTGAAACCTGGATAGGATTAAAGCCTCATGTTTTACTTACGCCTTATTCGGAACTCTATGAAATATTCAATTTAATAAAAGATCGAGATATTGAATCTGTCGCTGATATTGGTTGTGCTTATGGCCGTGTTGGAATTGTGGCCAAAGCCTTTTTTCCTAACGCTAAATTTTATGGATATGAAATTGTAAAAAAACGATTTGATGAAGCTGTTCGTTTTAATGATCAAAATAATCTAAACTTTGATTTATCACTCCAGAATGTTTTGGATGAGGATTTTAACATTCCAAAGTGTTCAGTTTATTTTATTTATGACTTCAGTGATTTTGTCCATATTAATAAAATACTAAAGCAGATACGGAAAGTTTCTCAGAACGATCCAATTACCTTAATTGCAAAGGGAGATGAAGTCCGAAGTAATATAAAGCTATATTACTCCGCCACAATTGCTCTTCAAAGACAAGTACATCGTAAAAACTGGAGCATCTTTTTTTTCGATTAGCTCGTTAAATTTTTGTTTTTGATTTTAGCAATTAGATAAAGTCGGCCATTAATACCCGTAAATATTAATTCTAGTCTGAACGTTTGAAATTAATTTTTAATAGTCTTGAATCATTAGCGTAATAGATAATCTCTATTGTATCTTATAAATAATCGATTGTATGCAAGGTTTAAAAGGCCGTAGAATGCTCATGTAGGTAATAAGCCTAACTTATTGTTATAAAATTTATTAAGGAGAATTTATGAACACATTAATTAACACAAAAGTTCCAAGCTTTAGAGTGCAAGCTTATCACAATGGAGCTTTTAAATCTGTATCGTCTGATGACATGAAAGGGAAATGGTCAATTTTTTTCTTTTATCCAGCAGATTTTACCTTTGTATGTCCAACGGAGTTGGGAGATATGGCCGATAAATATTCTGAGTTTCAAAAGTTAGGTGCAGAAGTTTACTCCGTATCGACCGACACACATTTTGTGCACAAAGCTTGGCATGATGCAAGCGAGACAATTAAAAAAATTAAATACCCAATGCTCGCTGATCCAACAGGATTATTATCTAGGGCGTTTGGCGTACATATTGAAGAAGAAGGTTTAGCTTACAGAGGAACATTTCTAGTTAACCCAGATGGTTTAATCAAGCTGGCAGAAATCAATGACAACGGAATTGGGAGAAACGCTGACGAATTGCTTAGAAAAGTACAAGCAGCGAAATTCGTAGCAGAGCATCCAAATGAAGTTTGCCCAGCAAAGTGGAAACCAGGATCAGAGACGTTAAAACCAGGTCTTGATTTAGTAGGTAAAATTTAATTATAAAAAATTAGAAGCCCTTCTCCCTATGAGAAGGGCTTCTAAGAAGCGAGTGATTTATGTTAGATTCAAATATTATTGAACAACTAAAAAGTGTATTTCAAAAGCTTGAGAAACCAGTAACTTTAAATTTCTATAAGTCACAACACGTTGATCAGATTAAGTTACAAGAGATGTTGGATACTATTAAATCAACCAGTGATAAAATTGTATTAGTTGAAGATAGTACTGAATCTAATGTTCCTGGCTTTTTTCTAAGTTATGATGGCAAAATAAATGGCATTAAGTTTTTAGGAATTCCTAGCGGACATGAATTTACTTCACTTGTTCTTGCCATTTTAAATTCAGACGGGAAAGGAAAATTCCCAGATGACATGATTATTAATCGAATAAAAAAAATAAAAGGCCAAATAAATCTTAAAACATATATATCATTAACCTGTGAAAATTGTCCGGAAGTGGTACAGGCGCTAAACTTAATGGCGATTATAAATGAAAACATCACTCATGAAATGATTGATGGTGTCTATGCTCAAGACGAAATAACTCGATTAAATATTCAAGGTGTCCCTAGTGTGATTGGGCGTGACAAATTATTATCCTCAGGGAAAACGCAGTTAATTGATTTGCTTGCTAATCTAGAAAAAGAGTACGGAATTGATGATACTTTTTTAGAACCTATTAATCTTGACCTCGGTGAGTTCGACGTTGTCGTTGTTGGAGGAGGACCTGCAGGGTCATCATCTGCAATCTACAGTGTAAGAAAAGGGCTTAGAACCGCAATGATTGCGGAGAGAATTGGAGGTCAGGTTCAAGATACGAAAGGTATTGAAAATTTAATTTCGGTTGTTTATACCGAAGGACCACAACTATCAGCACAACTGCAACAGCATCTTCGTGAGTACCCAGTGAAAATTTTAGAACATCGTAGAGTTAAGTCGGTTGAAGGTGATGATTTAAAAACGATTACGTTAGAAAGTGGAGAGTTTTTAAAAACTAAAGCGGTAATCGTTGCGACTGGAGCAAAATGGCGCGAACTTGGAATTCCTGGAGAAAAAGAATATATCGGTCGCGGAGTAGCTTTCTGTCCACATTGTGATGGCCCATACTATAAAGGCAAGAACGTTGCAGTTGTAGGCGGAGGAAACTCAGGAGTTGAAGCGGCAATTGACTTGGCCGGAATTGTAAAAAGTGTTGTCCTTTTTGAATTTATGCCAGAGCTTAAGGCCGATAAAGTTTTAGTTGAAAAATTAAAATCACTTTCCAATGTTTCGATTGTGACCAATGCAAAAACTGAAGAAGTAGTAGGTGATGGAAATAAAGTTATCGCGATTGAGTATACAGATCGAGTGACAAATCAAAAAATTAAAATAGATTTAGATGGGATCTTTGTTCAAATCGGACTTCTACCAAATAGTGGCTTTGTAAAAAATATTGTTGAAGTAACAAAATTTGGAGAAATTATTGTTGATGAAAAAGGACGTACGACAAAACCTGGAATCTATGCTGCCGGCGATGTTACGACAATTCCATACAAACAAATTATCATTGCGATGGGTGATGGAGCAAAGGTGGCCCTTGGTTGTTATGAGGATCTACTCATTGGGAAACACAAAGGGTAATTGAAATATATCTTGATGAACAAACATTTTATCATCAACTCCAATTAGTTCACCTGGTTGGAGTTGTTTCCAAACATTTTCGCCTTGTAACGGTTCACTGGAGACCAGAAGGTGATTGACAGGTGCCTTTGCGTCTAATTTATTTTCACAGCTCTCATTAAAGCTTTTGCAAGTATCACGCTCAGGACAGTTTTTCTTGTGAGTGCTGAAATATAAGGGCATCCCACCATGAAACGCAATGAGCATTGGACCATTAGATATTAGAAACGTCAGATAGTTTTCACTGACTTTTCCCTTATCGCTAACAGTTAAAGCACCAGTGTGTGCAGTTAAATCAGTAAGAGCAAGCTTTATTTGTTCAGCGATAATCCTTATATCGAGATTTTTGCTTGAGAGGTCAACACGTTTTTCAATATAGCTTAGAAGATAAAAGAAAAATTTTTCGCTATCTGTCTCACCCAAACAAAATTTACCAAGTTCATGATTTGATAATTTTTCCATTTGAGTTTTTAAATTTTTAAAATCGCGGATATTTCCGTTGTGAGCGAAAGTCCATTTACCGAACTGAAATGGATGAGTATTGATAATCGAAAGTTTTCCGTGTGTCGCCTTTCGAATGTGGGCAATTACTGTCTGTGAAGTTACAACGCCAGAAATACTTTTAAACAGCTCATCTGTTTCAGCAGTGGCGGTTGATTTAATGAGGTGCGGAGTATGATGGACATAATAAGCAATTCCCCAGCCATCTGGATGGCGCTTACTTTGTCCCATAAGTGCATTTTCTGCTGAAACAAGGCTCGCATGAACTCGCGAGTTCAACACTGATCTAAATCCAAAAAGTCTGCACATGAATAAACCTAGTAAAAGAAAACCGCTGAATTAAATCTTTTCTCTTACGCCATTTATTGTATAATTAATTTAGAAAAAATCAATGTAGCGCTACGGTTTAGCGAGGTTTAGCATGACCAGGGAAGAAGCGAAAGTTCTTATAGCGGATGACTTGCCACCAATTCGGGCAGATTTGGTTCGAATTTTAAAGGAATTAGGCTTTAAAAACTTTACTGAATGTCAGGATGGAAAAGTTGGCTGGGAAAAATTAAAAAGTGAAGCTCAATATGGGAAGCCTTATGATTTGATCTTTTTGGATATTAACATGCCACAGGTTAATGGCATTCAGCTTTTAAAGATGGTACGAGGTTCTGATACTTATAAACAAACTCCAGTTTTCATGGTTAGTACAGAAAATGAGAAAGATATTATTATTAAATGTATTATCGAAGGCGCAACAGATTATATCTTAAAGCCATATATGCAAGAGACGGTAAAAGAGAAACTTGCCAAAAAATTAAAATTTTAAATTTGAAAACAGCAGGCTCTCCCGACAAGAAGAATTTTTACCCTATAGCTGTGGAAGATTAAAGACAAATCTTGTTCCTTTATTTACATGACTTTCAATTTCAATTGACCCTTTCATACGTTCAACAACTTCTTGAATCGCAGACATACCAACTCCGCGCCCTGATAACTCTGAAACTTCGTCGCGTGTAGAGAAGAAAGGATCAAAAATGCGATAAATAACTTCTTTATCTGATACATTTGAATAATCTTTGTCCGGTTGCAGCTCGGCAAGTTTTTTTCTGATTCGTGCAGGATCAATTCCGGCCCCATCATCTTCAATCGTTATAACAAAGCTTTCATTCATAATTGTTTCTATTGATAGCCCAATATGACCTTGATAGCCTTTGCCTAGTTCCTCACGGCGATGAGGTTGTTCAATTGCATGATCCATAATATTTCTAAACAAGTGGATAAGAACGTTAAAAAATTCTTGATAATGATCTGGATTTAATAAAGTATCTTCGTTGGTGTAGTTAAATGGAGCAAGTTCTTTTCCTAGTTTCTCCATCGTCTTTGCACATAAGTCTTCATAAGTTGTGAAGTATTCTTTGAAGGTAATTTTCAAGAAAGCATCTTCATATTGTTTTTGTAGAGCAACTAGACGTTCATGGTTGGAAGATTGCTTAACAAGTAATTGCAGATCATTAAAGTATGCTTTGATCTTATCCATTGAAATTTCTTTTTTATTATCACCAGTTGCAAAATTTGAACCTAGAGTTTTATCAAGCTCTAAAAGCTTTTGGGAAAAATTATGATTTAATTTTTTAATTCTTTCTCGAAGAGCGGAATTGAATTCATCTAAGATTCCCGGTAGATTGGGCTTAGAATCTATAATGTACTGCTCGTTAGATCTTGCTTCAATTTGTAAATCAAATAAGCGATATAGGCCAAATCCACCATTTAATGTATGGAATAGCATCATTGCCAGATCAATATCAACCTTGTTTGATCCAGGAGTAAAGCAGTTATTGAAATTCTCAAAAATTTTATTAACTTCTTCAATGAAAGAATGAAAAGAGTTTTTGCTCTTTAAAATTTTTAGAATCATCTGAACATAAGCTTCTTGTTTTTTAAATTGGTGTTCAGAAATTAGTTGAGATGTTTTGTCTGTAGCAACCGTAACAATATTATCAATATCTTCATTTTCATTAATCATTGGATAATAACTAAGACTGATGTATTTGAAGTCCGGGTTCTCGACATTATCACCAAATTTGACATGGTCAGGAGCAAGACCCACGGCGCTTTCAAATGGTAATAATTTATTGAATGTAATTTGTGCCCATTGCGTAAGTGTTGCAAGACTCGTCTCATCAGTCTTTCCAATTAATTCAGCATAGGTAATATTCTCTGGAGATTTTTGGAAAAGATCCACACTGGCACGCGTGTAAATTGGCTTGATATTTAATGCTTGATCAAAAACAACGAGACCTTGGTCTAAGCTGTTAATCATCGCACTCATGAAAGTGTTAGCTTCATTTAATTGACGAGTACGTTCCTTAACCATTTCCTCTAAGTTTTTATTGTATTCATCTAGCTTTTCGTTAGCGTCTGCTAGTTTTTGAATCATGTCTTCTTTGGCAACAAGAAGAGATTTAATTTCCGAGCTCATTTTTTCAAAAGTAATACCTAGAAGTTTTAATTCGTCATTGCTGTTTATATTTTCTTTGTATTCATAAACCCCTTCAGCTACTTGATTAGCTGCACGAGTTAATTCGCGGATCGGGGTAGTGATCTGAGATGAGAAAATAATTCCGACAGCAAAAAATAACCCTAAAAGAAAAAGAGCAAAAAGTACGGTTTTTATAATAAGTGAACTGGTGATTTCAAAAGCAATTTTTTTATCAACGGCCGAAACAACAGTGAAAGGAAGAGTCGTGCTTTTGTTTAAGGCAACAAGATATTCGTTCTCACCATTTTGAATTTCTTTAGAAACTTTGTAGATTTTGGAAGTGATAAATTCTCTCAAGGATGCTTCATCGGCAATTTGATTTCCAATGGTCAATTGATTATTTTTGTCATTCCAAGTTAAGCTATTTTTTGTTTGCGAGTCTTTTTCAATCAAAGTTTTAATTTTACTACCAGAAAAAGCAATAATAGAGTAGCGTTGTGAATCAGAAAACTTTCTACTTTTTACAAAGATTAAATTATTTTTTAAGTGAAGTGGCATTGGAGCGTTTAGAGATCGCTGTAAACTTTTCCCATTGTCTGATTTAATTTTTTGAATAAGGGCATCAATACTTTCGTTGCTAAATTGGGCCGATTTGCTATTTGAAATAAGAGTTTCAACAAGATTATTACTGGCATCGTAATTAAAAGTAATGAGAAAGCTTTGGATTTTATCGAAATTGAATGTGCTTTTGTCTTGATCTTTAAAGTAGAGATCTGAAAAAACTTCAAAACTAGTCACTTCCTGATTAATTTGATCGGTTAAGGCCTCTGATTTTTTTAAAATTGAATCAAAGAGATAAGCAGTCTTGTCATTAACAAAGGTTTGATAAGAGTAGTAGATGTTAAATCCTGTTGAAACAGTTAACAAACCGATTAAAACCAACAGAATTTTTAGTTTTAGACTAATATTTATTTTTTGTTTCATGCGGGCCTTAGGTAAACCTTGGGAAAAAAATTCTAGTTTATACATATTATAATAAAGCATTAATATTAAAACAAATATGAAAAAAAGTTCAGTGATGTTTGATCAATTTACTCCACTTGATAAGCGATTAATTTTATCGTCGTGCATTTTTAGTGCAGTATTTTTTGTGCTGTGGATGAATTATATTCCAAAAATTAAATCAAGAGACTTTAAGGTTATCGCAACATTGGCAAAACCAGAGCAAGATGTTCGCTGGAAATTAAATGGGAACTTTGAATGGGTAAAGCCATTACTCAGTGTAGGTTTAGGAGAAGGTGATCAAATTTTTACCGGAGATAATTCAGTTGCAACTGTAAATTTCATTACATCAAAATCGACATTAACATTGAAACCAAATACACTTATTACCATTGAAGAGTATGACGATAAAGTTCTTATGAATATTGAGAAGGGACAAGCCGATGTCATACTAGAAAAAGGCCAAGAAATCTTAGTTCAATCTGGTAAGAAAGTTCAATCAATTAAAAATGAAGCGAAAGAAGAAGAGACTCCAATTGCGATAAAAAAACCAATCACTAGACCTATTCAAATCAAATCTGTTGGTGGCAATGTTTCGGTTGTAAGCCAGGATCAAGCCGTTGCAATTAAACAAGTTGTATTAAGTGAAAGCGTTAACGCACCAAAAGTAATTGCGCTGGAAGAGACAGTAAAACCAGCGGCGAAAGTAGCTGATACTGAACCCATAATTGTGCCTCCAATAGAGGAGAGAAAAAAATTTGAGTTCCCTAAAATAATGGGCCCAAATAACGGGCAAGTGATAATGATTGGTCAGTCGAACAATTTAAAATTAGCAGCACCATTTAATGGAAAAGTTGAAGTGGCCAAGGCATCAAATTTTTCTAATCTTGAAAAAGAAATTTCAATTAATGGATCAGATTTAATACTTCCAGCATTTCCAATAGGGGATTATTTTTTGCGGCTTAGAAAGGAAATTGATGTTTCTGAATCTGTGGCATTTAAAATTGTTGGCACAAAATCAGCGGACTTAATTTCACCTAAAGACAAAGAAGAGATAATATTGGCCAGAAATGGGGAAATAGAATTTTCTTGGATATCAAATTCTAAATTTGATGAACGAATTGAAATTAGAAATTCAAGTGGTGTTGTAAAAGATGTATTAGTTAAAAATGGAAGCTATAAGACTCGATTAAGCGGCGATCAAGACTTTTCATGGAAAATTAAAACTGTTCAAGGCGAAGAAGTCATGACAGAGTCGAGCACAAATAATTTCAGATTATGGTATGGGCCACTGGTATTTAAAGAAGTGCCTAAAGATCTTTATACAATCAGTGATAAAAAAATTAATGCATCTTGGAACGCCGCCGATTCTGAGGAGGTTAAGGTAAGTATCTTTGATGAAATTAACAAAACGGAATTTTTATCTAAAATAGTCACTGGTTCTAAGTTTAGTGTTGATGTGACTCCGGCCGGCAGATATACATTAAGAGCAAACTCTAAAATATTTCCTTCAAAAGAGGACTTAGCAAAATCGTATATGGTAAAAGCTCCAATTTTAAAATTTACTGGAGTGGAAAAAATAAATGGAAATAAAGTACAGGAAAAAGAAAGCGAAATTTCAGTATATGAAGCAGATGGTGAAATTGTTGTAGGATTTACTCAGCCGGCAGTGGCACCGTCGAAAATGAATATTAAGCTTGCGATTGATGGAAAGGATGAATCGAAAAAGCTGTCGGCAAATTCATCGAATTTAGAAATAGACTTTAATAAATTCGGAAACTATTGCTTCAGTGCTTTGGCAGGAGAAGAGGTTAAAGATGACATCTTCCTGCCAGTGAATTATTGCGTGAGGATTAGTAAAAAAGCTGCTTTTGCTAATTTGGTTAAAGCACCTGATCAAGTGATGGAATATGATGGAAAAGAAGAAGAAGAGAGTTATGTTTTAACGGCACCAGAGCGTAAAGAAGCAGCAGAATATCGTTTCTTTGTTTATAAAGACTCTAAAGCAAAAGAATTAATTCATTCCGCAAAATCAAAAATTAACAAAACAAATTGGGCGAGCAGTCGCTCTGGGGTTTATTATTTTCGTTATCAGTTAGTTGATGAAAAAGGAAGGGAGAGTGATATGTCGCCAATCTCAAAAATTATATTTCCGATTTCCCCTCTTTCTGAATGGTAGGCTAATTTGAAAAAATATTTTTTATTCATTTTTTTATTTTTTTCGCCACAAATTTTGGCCGAAAAATATTATCAGCTTCGTTATAAGGTGAAACCTGGTGAAAATTTTTCAATGGTTTTAAAGAAATTTGTTAAATTTGATGCTATTGTGAACCTTAAATCGCCATCGGTGCAAAAAATTATGAAATCCAATCCTCAAGTTGAAAATTGGAGATCATTACAACCTGGAACGGATTTAGAGCTCTTCATTGAAGATTCAATCATTGATATGAATCGCTACAAGCAATACGAAGATGACATGCTAAAGAAAATTGCGGGGATGGAAGAAAAATTAATTGAAGCTAAAAAACGCAGTGGAAATCCTACAGGACTTAAAGGCTCAATTTTTTATATGGCTTCTTATGGCCTATTTTCACAAGACAAGTCGACGATTGCAAGCATTAAGTTTTACCAAAATTCGCCAATGACGTTAGGTACGGCCATGACTTATTATCCTCAAGACTCTAATCTTTCGTATTCCGGGTCGGCCTACTATTCAGCACTATTGGCTTCGGGATCAAATCTTGGAGCAAAGAAAGTCAGCATTCCTGCTGAGATTGGCGCAAACGCTTACTTGGAATATAAATGGCAGTCTAAAAATATTACGTTTTATGGCGGGCCAGACTACGAAACCTTTTCAACATTTAACATGGATTCTCTGCAAGAAGGGAGCGAGATTGTTGTGGATAAAACGGCCGCAATTTATGCAACTTTTGGAGCCGCGAAGAGCTTTAGTATTTTTCAAAAAAACATATTTATGAAAGCGAGCATTTCAAAGACGATTTCAACGACAACGACTGTTGGAGAAGGGGCCACTGCAGATGTCGACAAAACATCTTATAGTGGTATGAAATTTTTATTTTACCTAAACTATAAATTTTCAGAAAAGTTTTATGTTCACTCGCTTTTTAAGTACCATTCGATGACTGGTCCCAGTGATCTATCGACTCTTCGAATTGGTGTGGGGTTAGGATATGTATTATTTTAAAGTAATCATTTTTAGCATCTTTCTTGTCGTTTCATCTTTTGCTCAGGAAACTGGCGAGATTTCAGTTAATGCGGAATTGAAAAAAGATTTACCCATGACATGGGACAAAGACGCTAATGGCGATGAAGTTTTAGTCATTGATCATAAGATTCGCAAGGGAATGGAGAGATTGAGAGTGCTTCGGGCATCAATGAGTGACAATCAAAAAGCCGGGAGTGAAAAAGAGACTAAAACAGTCGAAAATGCAGAAGCTAAAAAGCGCAGCTATTCTTACTATACTGTTTTGGCGGGAGAAAACATCCAGGCAGTTTCAAAAAAACTTTATGGAACGACCGATCGCTGGAAAGATTTATATCTTTTAAATGAAAATCAAATGAAAGATGGTGGTGTAAAAGAAGGAATGAAGCTAAAATATAAGCCGTAGGCCAACTAGGATAGAGAGAAAGATCATTATGAGCAATTTAAAGTTTTCATCACAGATTAATCCAAACATTAAAGTTCTTCTGATTGAAGATATGGAAAATTTTCGTGTGCAGATGATGCAAGATTTGCGTTCTTTAGGCATTACTGGGCAAATCGATCAAGCAGAAAATATTGCTCAAGGTGTTGAGCGTATTAAGTCGGCGAGATATGACTTGGTTATTTGTGACTGGAACTTGCCTGACGGTGTAGGCTACGATCTTCTTGTTAAGTTTAAAGAGTCTCATTTGCTAAAACTTACTCCTTTTGTCATGTGTACAACGGTAGATGAAATTTCAAGCATTTTAAAAGCTGTTCAAGCAGGAGCTGACGAGTATATCGTTAAGCCTTGGCAAGTAACTGAACTTAAGAAAAAAATTGAAGCCGTTTTAATTAAGAAGGCCCAAAAGGCTTAGTGCTAGCTTCGGCCATTGGTGAAAAAAAACGCGCTTTAAGTTCATTTAATCCAATTTCATTTAAAAGCCATTCAATTTTTTGAATAGCTTTTTTTTGTGGGCCACCAATTTTTTTTGCAATAATAAGCTCATTTTTCATTGAATGTTCAAATCCAACGAGCTCTGTGATAGTCACTTGATAACCATGGGCTTCTAATTGAAGTGCTCGCAAGACGTTTGTAATATGACTTCCGAATTCGCGAGTGTGTATTGGATGTCTCCACATTTCTGTAAGCGGAGTACGGGTCAAATCAGCTGATTTGTTTTTTCGAAGTACACTTGCAACTTCCGCCTGACAACAAGGAACCAGTACAATAAACTTAGCATCTTTATTAAGAGCAAATTCAATTGCGTTATCGGTGGCAGTGTCGCAGGCATGTAGCGCAGTTACCACATCAATCTGCTTAGGCAAAACCCCATGTTGATTAGAAGCTTCAACTGTCATGGATAAAAATTTCATGCGCAAAAAATTTAATCTTTTTGCAAGATCAATGGATTTTTGAACAAGTTCATCCCGATGTTCAATACCGTAAATCGTTCCAGAATCTTTATCTTTAAAAAACAAATCATAGAGGATAAAACCTAAATAGGATTTACCAGCCCCATGATCAACAAGTGAAAAATGTTCATCTTTAAAACTTTCCTTTAAAAGTGGCTCAATGAAATTGTAGAGATGATAAACTTGCTTTAATTTCCTGCGGCTGTCTTGATTGAGATCCCCATTTCTTGTCAAAATGTGCAGCTCTTTTAAAAGTTCAATAGACTGATTTTCTCTGATTTCAGGTATTTTTTTTATCATATAAATTCCAAATAATTTAGCGGGCGAAAATGATTTTGCTGATTAGGCCATCTTTAAAACTGTAAATGGCAATAACATGAATATCTTTATTTTGATTAATAACTCCGGTCACCCATTCCTCATCTAATATATGGTCTGCAAGCACAATTCTTGAGAGTAATTTTGCATTAAGCTTTGGGCTCTCTTTAAATTTACTGGCATATAACTCTTTGAAGTTTTCAATTCCCTTTAAAAAGGGTTCTTTTTCATGAAGTTGGAACGCTTCAACTTCGGGGTGATAACATTTGCAAAATGTATCGATATCACCTTTATTATATGCATCTAGCTGCTCTTGTGCCAGAGCGACCATTTCTTTTTTTGTGAGCATCCTCTATCCTTGAAAAATTATCGCTTTCATTAATTTTAGCGATTTGAGTTAAATTACATTTAACGAACATTGCTTGGGTAAAAGACCTGCGTGGGGTTGTCGCGATTTTAAATGCATTTTTTAATTTTGAACTTGTGAAATTCATATTAAACTTATCGTACATTTATAAATTTTTCATAGATAAAATAGATGATGAAACTTAGATAATTTCGGAGACCAAAATGAAAATGCTCAACTACTTTAATGATGATACTGAATATCAGTGGCTTTATAAAAATGCGATTGATTGGGATAAGATTTTACCGCTTTATTATCCAACTTTTCCCACACAAGATGGGCTAAATTCTAAAGAAGAAATTTTACAATTTTTATCTGAACTTCTGGCAACGACAGGTTCTTGGACGGCAACTTCGGTAAAGGAGCGTGCAGCAAAACTTGATCGCGTAGGGGCCGGGAAAATTGTTAACGGAAGAACTGTTCCTGGCCCAGAGCTTGAAGAGCTGTATAAGGAAGCGAAGGAGCTCGACCTTATTGGTCTGCTAATGCCCAGGGAGTTTGGTGGAATGCAGGTTCCGCAAACATTACAGTTTATTGTTCTAGCTCAAATCGCAAGATCTTGCTTGGCCTCATCAACTCAAATTGCCTTTTTTTCTTCTATTGCTTAAATGGTTCATCGCTTTCTTAATCATGACACTGCTAAAAGAATCATTCCACATATCATGAAAATGGAGCTTTCTGGTTCAATGAATTTAACTGAGCCAGGATGTGGTTCAGATTTGGGAATGATTAAAACCAGTGCAACGAGAAGTGACAGCGGAAAATTTTTAATCAATGGTCAAAAAATTTTCATTACAAATGGTGGTGGCGGTGTGCAATTTGTGCTTGCAAGAATAAAGGGGGCACCTGAGGGACTTGAAGGAATTTCTATGTTCTTCGTTGAGCAAGACATTATCAATGACAAAGGTGAAAAAATACAAAACTATAATGTTGCAAAAAATGAAGAAAAAATGGGGATGCATGGTTCTTTTACTTGTGTCATTAACTATGAAGATTCGGTAGGATATTTAGTTGGCGAAGAGAATCATGGCTTCAAGTATATGCTACATCTTATGAATGAGGCCAGAATTGCTGTTGGGATGCAAGGTTTGGGAGGTATTGAAGGTGCACTCGATTATGCATGTCACTATGCCAGCGAGCGTGCGCAATTTGGCAAACCAATTGCAGAACTTCCACTAATGAAGAGAAATTTATCAGATTATACGACTGAGCGTGATGCTATTCGTGTTTTGTTGTTCGATACAATTTCTTATTATGATCAGTTTCAATTTTTAGATCTAAAGAAGAAAACGACAAACGACTTATCTGAAAGTGAAAAAGCCCAATTAAAAGAAGCAGGGATGTGGACAAGAAAACGCACTCCACTTGTTAAGTATTATGCGTGTGAAAAATATACTGATTTATCTAGTCGGGCCATTCAAGTTTTAGGTGGCTATGGATTTATGCAAGAGTATCCAGTCGAAAGAATTCATCGCGACAGCTTTGGGCCGCTTTTATATGAAGGAACAAGTCAAATTCAAGCGCTTATGGCCATGAAGGATATGATTAAGAGTGCATTAAAAGACCCAAAGAAATTTATGGCAAGCATTTTTTCCAAAAACACAGGATTGGCCATACTTTTAAATAAAGGTTCAGAGTATGTGACGTATCAGAAACTTCATTATCGTTTTAAGAAAAAATTAATGAAATTAATTTTCAATACACTCAAACCAGAAGGGACAAAGCTTTTTGATCCGAAAGAGTGGCAAAATGAAGAGAAGATTAACAAACTTATGATACATGCAGAAACTTTATGCCAAGCTCTATGTTATGTTGAGACACTACGTGTATTAGCTAAGCATGCAGAG
>JACCDN010372075.1_pt1 | contig 19089 bp, 15 predicted proteins | sample 7441691 | NCBI WGS metagenome assembly JACCDN01 (sample SAMN15323439, study PRJNA562643) | freshwater metagenome | isolation source: river surface water | place: USA:Blue River Watershed | collected 2017-08-16 | reverse complement strand
AGACGCCCCGCCCGCGGAGGTGCAACGCCTGTTTGCCCCAGGCGACCGAGTGCTGATTGTGGAGGGGCCCATCAAAGGGCTCGAAGCCGCTTATCAGGCCCACGATGGTGAAATGCGCGCCATGGTGCTGGTCGATCTGCTGGGTCAGCCGCACAAACTCAAAGTGGCCATGACATCTTTGTTGGCCGTCCATCTTTAACGCCCCCAGCAGTGACCCCGCAAGCACCAGACCACCTGCCTAAACACATTGCCATCATCATGGACGGCAATGGCCGCTGGGCTAAACAACGTCACATGCCGCGCACGGTGGGTCATGCCAAAGGGGCTTCCATAGTGCGCAGTTTGGTCACTGCCTGTGTGAACAAAGGCATCCAACACCTCACCCTATTTGCATTCAGCACCGAGAATTGGAAGCGCCCCGAAGAAGAGGTTTCCACCCTCATGGGCTTGTTCATGCAGTATCTCGAAAAAGAAATGCAAGACATGCAAGCCGAAGGCGTTCGTTTAAATGTCATCGGGGATAGATCGCGTTTCCCTCAAGACTTAAAAAACAAAATTAAAGCTACCGAGCAAAGCACTGCGCATAACTGCGGCATCGTGCTGAACGTGGCAGCCAACTATGGTGGACGGTGGGACATAGTGCAAGCCGTGAAAGCCTGGCAACAGGCCAACCCCAGCAAGGTGCTGGCTGATATGTCTGTAGAAGAGCTAAGGCCTTTCATGTGCGTAGCCGATCAGCCAGAGCCCGATTTGCTGATTCGAACAGGCGGCGAGTCGCGCGTAAGCAACTTCATGTTGTGGCAATTGGCTTATGCCGAGTTGTATTTCACCGATGTGCTTTGGCCAGATTTCGATGTGCAACAGCTATTTAAGGCTTTGGAAAACTTTCAGAAAAGAAACAGGCGATATGGTGCGATTTAAAATAAACTACTAGTTTCACCACACTACCGAATGAACATTCATCGAGCTTTGCATCGTTCAACTAGTAAATAAATTAATATAATGATTAATGTGCTGGCGTTAGATGCCCCAGACTTTGCGGTAGCTTTGATTGCAAAAATACAGTTTAATTTCCATGAAAATCAGCGTAACCAAGCACAATTCAAAATTAAAGGGGTGTAAACGGCCTATAGATGTAATTGCCATGAGCCCACTCTTTTACTTGTTGGAGCTTGGGTGAAAAGAGTTGGCCTCCATAAATTCTCAGTGCGTGAGAATCCTGCGCTCACCGCGCTGAAGTCGTCGCGCTCTGTAATGCTTTTACAGGGACCGGTCGGCCCCTTTTTTGATCGTTTAACGAACTGGTTATTGAGTCGCAAAATACAAGTGCATCGCATTGTTTTTTCGGGGGGGGATGAGTATGACTGCAAAGTTATTGCACCAATAAAGTTTGCGGGTAAGTTGGATGGATGGCGAGCATTTTTTACAACGCAATGCGTTCAACTGGATGTTGACGTTGTAGTTCTTTTTGGTCAGTCGCGCCTATACCACCAGGTCGCACTTCAGGTGGCAACCGATTTGGATTTGGAGGTTGTTGTTTTAGAGGAGGGGTACTTTAGGCCTGGCTTCTTGACCGCGGAATTGAAAGGGGTAAATGGCAATTCAACTACTTTAGATCGCTTTAACTGGGCTGGTCCAAAGGAGCATATTCAAGGCGCAACAGACAAGCATCCTTTTTTTAGCGCCACTTACTTTGCCGCAATTCATTACGCGCAAATGTTGTTTGGGTATTACAAATATAGAGGCTATCAGCATCACAGACATCGGTCGGTTGTGTACTACTTTTCGTATTGGATGTATTCGTGGATTAGAAAATTCAGCAATCAAAAATTAGACTTGGCTCGGCAAAAAAAAATGTTCGATAGCAAAGAATCGTTCTATTTTGTGCCCTTGCAGTTTGAAGGCGATGCGCAGTTAAAACTCTTCTCATGTTTCAACTCGGTCGAAGAGTTTTTGTCCCAAGTTATAAGATCGTTTTCAATTTATGCTCCAAAACCCGCGTTATTAGTTTTTCGTGAGCATCCTCATGGAAGAGGCATGGGGGGCTACAAAAAGTTTATCCAGCAAGTGGCTATGACATTTGGTGTTGCTGAACGAATTGTTTATTTAGTTGAGGGGGACACGCCGCTGTTGGTCATGCATTCTGTGGGCGTCGTTACCGTAAACAGCACGGTAGGTCTGCGTGCATTGAAGTGTAATTTGCCTTTGAAGGTGATGGGGGCTGCTGTTTACCGAAGGCTGGGTTTAGTATTTGATGGTGAGTTAGACAAGTTCTGGTGCGAAGCTGTGCCTGCAAATCAAGAGGTTGCAGAGAATTTTATTTTGCAGCTGAAAAATTTGACGCAACTCTCGGTGTGCGGGTACGCCAGACGCAATACCCCCATAGATTGGCAGTAATAAGTTGGTTACACGTTCTATTTGGCAAGTGATGAGGTCTGTTTGGACAGCCTTGTTTCTGCGTGAAGCGTTGTCAAGGTTGTTCTCAAGTCGAGGTGCATGGGCGTGGTTGCTTTTAGAGCCAATTTTCCACATCGTATATTTGGTGGTTATTTTTACGGTGATTCGAGTTCACTCAGTCAGCGGGTTTGATACTACAGTTTGGATCACAGTTGGCATGCTTGCATATTTCACTTTTGAACGAGTCAGCGGTCAAACCTCAACTGCCATCAATGCCAATAAATCTTTGTTTTCATACAGGCAGGTGCGGCCAATTGATGCCATGTTTGTTCGGGCTTTACTTGAGCTAGTCCTGCTTGTCTGCGTCGCATTGCTTCTTTTGTGCGGTGGCGCCATGCTGGGGCATGATGTACTTCCACGCGACCCTATTGAGTTTGTAATTGCAATTTTCGGTTTATGGACGCTGGCTATAGGGTGGGGTATAGTGCGCGCCGTTTTGCATGACCTTGTTCCCGAATTAGAGATTGTGTTGAACTTCTTTATGAAGCCGATGTACATCATCTCAGGGGTGATGGTGCCGCTTGTCAACATTCCTCTTCCATACCGTGATTGGTTGCTGTACAACCCCGTAGCACAAGGCATTGAGGCTGCACGCGCGAGCTTTTCGGCAACATATCACCCAGTTGACGGGTTGAGTATCTCTTACCTGCTTATTTTTGCAGCAATGCTTTTGTTCAGTGGCTTGCTTTTGATGCGTCGGTTTGCGGCGCGATTGGTGACAGCATGATTGTTGTTCGTGATGTGCATAAGCGTTACAGAACTGATCATGGCATAGGTCCATGGGTTTTGCAGGGGGTCAACCTGACTATTCTTCGCAACGTCAATTTGGGTTTAGTTGGCGGAAACGGGGCTGGTAAGTCAACCTTGCTTCGCATTATTGGTGGGGTAGACCAGCCCAACAAAGGCGATGTGAAACGAGCGTGTCGTGTGTCTTGGCCCATGGGCTATGGCGGGGGATTGCAGGGGGCACTTTCGGGGCGACAAAACGCGAAATTTGTATGCCGCATTCATGGCCACATTGCACGCGCTGATTTAGAAGATCGCTTGAAGTACATCCAAGATTTTGCGCAATTGGGAGCTTCGTTTGATGAACCAGTAAAAACTTATTCATCGGGTATGCGTTCGCGTTTGCAGTTTGCGTTGTCCTTAGCGATTGAATTCGATGTCTATATCTCCGACGAAGTGACTGCCGCAGGCGATGCGGCCTTTAAGAAAAAGGCTGCAAATGCCTTTAAGAATTTGGCAAACAAAGCTGGCTTGATCATGGTGTCGCACAGCGAGGGAACATTAAAGCAGTTTTGCCAGTCAGGCATATGGCTTCATCAGGGAAAGGCGCATTGGTTTGAAAAAATTGATGATGCTTTGACCGCTTACAAAGAAAGTCTGCCTCAATGAAGCGTTGGAAATGGATAGATCAGGTGAAAGCGCAAGACTGGAAAGAATACCAGATGCGTGTGAAGCGCTTTGCTGTCATGCAGCCAATTTGGGCCACAGCATTGGCAGTGTTTTTGGTTTTTGCGACGTATTGGCTTTTGTTTGCTTCAGATCGTTATGTGTCGACTGCGCATATCGTGGTTCAGCGTACAGATCTATCGACGAGCGGTGCAGCGGATGGCTTGGCAAGTTTGATTGGCGGTGTGTCAGGCGTGAATCGCTCAGATCAACTCATGATGAGAGACTATTTACTCTCTGTTGGGATGCTCGAAAATCTCGATAATGAGCTTGATTTGCGCGGGCATTACAGCAACTGGCGACGTGATTTGTTTTCAAAGTTTTTGTTTGAAAACGCGCCAGTTGAATGGCTGCATCGCTATTATCAGAGTCGAGTTTCTGTTGAGTTAGATGAGTACAGTGGCGTTTTGGTCATTAATGCTCAGGCCTACACGCCTGAGATGTCAAAAGCGATTTCAGAAAAATTGGTGAATGAAGGCGAAGCCTTTATGAACCATATTGCTAATGGCTTGGCGCAATCCCAGGTTGACTTTTTAGAGAAGCAAGTTGTTCAGATGCAGGAGCGCGCTCTCAAGGCAAGACAAGCGGCGCTAGACTATCAAAATAAAAAAGGACTGGTATCCCCCATGGCTTCGGCTGAGAGTGCCGTGGCTATCGTTGCCAAGCTCCAAGCCTCGCTGACAGAACTGCAAACACAACGCAGTGCCTTGCAATCTTATTTGGTGAGCAGTCATCCAAGTGTTGTCATGCTGAGCCAGCAAATTGCGGCAGTAGAAAAGCAAATCGTACAAGAACAGGCAAAGTTGGCATCACCCACGGGGAAGCCATTGAATAAAACAGTGGAAGAGTATCAGCGTCTAGAGATGGAAGCAGCATTTGCAGATGCTGTCTACAAAACGGCACTCTCTGCGCTAGAGCGAGGTCGCATTGAGGCGACCCGCATGATTAAGAAAGTCAGTGTGGTTCAGCCACCCACCCAGCCTGAGTACCCCCTTGAGCCTCGTCGTATCTACAACACCTTGGTTGCTTTGATGGTGGCGTTTTTAATGGCTGGTATTGCTCAATTGCTTTGGGCAGTTGTACAAGATCATAAAGATTGAATATGTCCAAGCTCTCTTCGTTTTTAAATCGCTGGTTGTTGGTAACCTTTTTATCAACATCTTTGGTGGCTGTTGCTGCAGACTACTCAGACCCCTTGGGTATTAGCCAGGCATTGGGATTAACTCCCAAACGCCAAATGACCGTTCCTAGCAGCGCGTTACCTCCACAGATTTCAGCTTCTGCACCTGAAATTCGCCCTCAAGCGCCGCAGCAAGCGGACTACCTTAAAAATGCACAAAGCGCTACGTTTGGAGCGAACTTGTTTACGGGCGCATTTGCTCGCCAAGGGGCTACGCAATTTAACCCCGACTATGTTGTGACCGTGGGTGACAAGATTCAAGTCCGGTTTTGGGGAGCATTTAATTTTGAGGCGATGCTTGTGGTTGATCCGCAAGGTAATGTGTTTGTGCCGCATACCGGCCCTGTGCGCGTAGTGGGTGTGCGCAATCAGGATTTGCAGCGCCTGTTTGAAGCTGCTGTGGCGAAATCATTTAAGTCAAACGTATTTAGTTATGCGAGTTTGGCTGAGGCTCAGCCGGTTCGTATTTTTGTGGGTGGCTTTGTGAATCGCCCCGGACTCTATAACGGAACCAGCATGGATAGCTTGCTTCATTTTTTGGATCAAGCTGGTGGGATTGACTCCGATCGAGGAACGTTTATCGATGTGCAAGTCAGGCGCGGGGGACAGGTGCGCACTACTGCAAATTTATACGACTTCATTCTCAAAGGATCGATGCCTTTGATTCAGCTTGGAGATGGTGATGTGATTTTTGTGCCGCCTCGACAAGACTCAGTCATGGTGAGTGGATTAGTGCAAAGCGCGAAACGTTTCGAGTTTCAAACGGGTAAGAGCTTAACGGTGAATTCATTGGCTATGCAAGCCAAGCCACAGGCTGCAGCAACGCATGTGCGTGTGGTGCGCAATACCGGGGCGGTGACGAATACTGAGTATTACCCGTTGGAAAAAGCAAGCGAAGTTGTGCTCGTCAATGGCGACGAGCTTGAATTTACCGCAGACAAGCTGCCCGGAACCATTGCTGTGCGTGTGGAAGGCGAGCACACGAGCCCGCAAGAGTATGTATTGCCTTATGGTACACATCTTGGCCAGTTGATGAAAGAGATACAACTTCGCCCCGATGCTGAAACTGAGAGTATTCAGCTTTTTAGACAGAGTATGAAGCAACGTCAAAAAGAAATGTTAGCAACGAGTCTCAGAAGTATAGAGTCTTCCATTCTGACTGCTCGAAGTGGGAGCAGTGAGGAATCTCTTTTGCGAAGAAACGACGCGGACTTAACTTTGCAATGGGTAGAGCGCGCCAAAAAAATTGAGCCACTGGGGCAGGTGCAAATTGCACAAGCAACCGATCGTAACCAGCTGTTATTGGAAAACGGCGATGTGCTGAGGATTCCTCGCAAGGATGGATTGGTTCTCATCGGTGGTGAAGTGCTTTTCCCAAATGCTGTTTTGTATGACAAGCGTTTGAGTTTGATGGATTACATCAACAAAGCGGGTGGATATACCCAAGGTGCAGATAACAGCCGTGTGCTTGTTGCTCGGCGTGATGGCAGTTTTGAACAAGCTGACCCAAATAGTTTTTTGTCGGCTGTGAATGTCCGCGAGGGCGATCAAGTTTTGGTGCTGCCCAAGGTGGATGAAAAAGACCGTCAGTTCTGGAAAGATATGACCCAAGTGATTTATCAAATTGCGGTGAGCGCAAAAGTTATTTTTGGATTTAAATGAAAGTTTTGACCGTATTTGGTACCCGGCCAGAAGCTATCAAAATGGCACCGTTAGTCAAGGCTTTGGCTGATGAAGCTCGCGTTGAGTCAAAAGTTTGTGTGACCGCGCAACATCGCCAAATGCTGGATCAGGTTTTAGAGCTATTCGAGATAAAGCCTGACTACGACTTGAACATCATGAAGCCGGGCCAAACGTTGTCGGGTATTACAAGCGAGATACTTACTGGCATTGAACCAGTGTTGAAGGAGTTTGCACCTGACTTGGTCTTGGTGCATGGCGATACTTCTACCACCTTTGCCACTTCGCTTGCAGCCTACTATCAGCAGATTGCAGTCGGCCATGTAGAGGCGGGCTTACGCACCGGTAATCTCTACTTCCCTTGGCCAGAAGAGGGCAATCGAAAACTAACAGGTGCACTAGCCAAAATGCACTTTGCTCCGACAGAGCAGTCTAAGCAAAACTTGCTTAAAGAAGGGATTAACTCAAACGATATTGTAGTAACTGGCAATACGGTCATTGATGCTTTGCTTATGGTCAAGCAAAAGCTCGAAGTTAATGACCAGCTTAGAATTTCATTGGATAAACAGTTCCAGTTTTTGAGGAGTTCGGCACGCCTTGTGCTGATCACAGGCCATCGCAGGGAGAGCTTTGGCGATGGTTTTGAAAGGATTTGTCATGCCATACGCGATCTCGCAAGTCAGTTTCCGCAGGATGACTTTCTTTACCCTGTTCATTTGAACCCTCATGTTCGCGAGCCGGTTAACCGCATGCTGTGCGGGTTCGTTAATGTGCACCTTATAGAGCCTCAAGAGTACCTTCCGTTTGTTTATCTGATGACCCGTTCCCATGTCATCTTGACAGACTCAGGGGGCATTCAAGAGGAGGCGCCCTCCTTGGGAAAACCTGTTCTTGTTATGCGCGACACCACCGAACGGCCAGAATCGGTAGAGGCGGGTACGGTCCGTCTGGTTGGCACCAGTCAGCCCCAGATTGTTCAAGGCGTATCTGAGTTGATGCTCGACTTAGCCGCATACCAGCGCATAGCCTACGCCCACAACCCATATGGGGACGGGCAGGCTTCTTCGCGCATTGTGGATGCGATCACCCGTGGGCACGCATAGTCTATTTTTTGAAGTCCAGGAAATTAAATTAAGGAAAGTAAAAGTGCCTGAGCGTTATAAGGATAAAACAATCTCCGTCATTGGCTTGGGCTACATCGGCTTGCCTACTGCCGCTGTTTTTGCATCACGCGGGTTCAAAGTCATAGGGGTGGACGTCAACCAACATGCGGTCGACACCATCAATCGTGGCCAGATTCACATCGTGGAGCCCGATCTAGATGCGGTGGTTCTTGCTGCTGTAAGCGAAGGTTATCTGCGTGCGACCAACAACCCCGAGCCAGCTGACGCTTTTCTGGTGGCAGTGCCCACGCCCTTCAAGGGCAACCATGAGCCCGATTTGTCGTTCATCGAAGCTGCGTCCAAATCCTTGGCATCGGTTTTGAAGAGGGGCGACCTGGTCATTTTGGAGTCTACATCCCCAGTTGGTGCGACTGAGCAAATGGCCAACTGGCTTGCTGCTGCGCGGCCTGATCTCACTTTTCCTCAACAGAATGGTGAAGCCTCAGACATTCGTATCGCTCACTGCCCGGAACGCGTCTTACCAGGCCATGTATTGCGCGAGTTGGTGCAAAACGACCGTGTCATCGGCGGCATGACGCCTGCTTGCTCAAAAGCTGCAGCAGCGCTCTACAAAATGATCGTGGAAGGCGAGTGCGTCATCACCAATGCCCGCACGGCGGAAATGTGCAAACTTACGGAAAACAGCTTTCGTGATGTGAACATAGCTTTTGCTAATGAGCTATCGATCATTTGTGACAAGTTGGATGTCAACGTTTGGGATCTGATCGCACTGGCTAACCGCCATCCACGTGTCAACATCTTGCAGCCCGGCGCTGGTGTTGGCGGACATTGCATTGCAGTTGACCCGTGGTTCATTGTTCATAAGACGCCTGCTGAGGCGCAGCTTATTCGCACGGCTCGTGAGGTTAACGATAGCAAGCCTGAATGGGTGATAAAAAGGGTTCAGGAGGCGGTGGTTCATTCCAAACGTTCACCCAGCGATTTGACCATCGCAATCATGGGCCTCGCATTTAAACCGGATATCGATGACCTGAGAGAGAGTCCAGCTCTTTACATTGCTGAGGCACTCACTAAAAAATTGGAGTCGAATTTTTTGATCGTAGAACCAAACATCGACGAATTGCCAATGTCACTTCTAAGCCACTCGCTGGTCGAAGTTACGGAAGCTACAAACAAAGCTGACATCATTGTATATCTTGTTGGCCATAAACAGTTCAGCGCAATTGCCCTTGAGTATTCCATAGATAAAGTAATTATCGACGCCGTCGGACTTCTACACGCCTAAGAGAGGCGCCGTATGTTTGTGTAATAAAGTTATGAATACACCCCATTTAACCCCTAATGTGAGCATCTCAGCTGTGGTATCGCCTCAATCTCCTATTCTTGTCGACAGGATCAACGAGTTGTACCGTGGCGAAATCTTTTCAGAAGAGACTGCAAGAATAGCGCGCGACCGCGTTCACTGGATGTGTTCACAATGTATAGGTGACAGTGTGCTTGATGTGGGATGTAGTCAAGGCATCGCGTCGATTTTGTTAGCGCGTGAGGGCTTTACTGTTACGGCGATTGATACTCATCCTGACTCAGTAGTTTTCGCTCGTAGCGAACTCGACCTCGAGTCTCCGTTGGTGCAGAAGCGCTTGACGCTGGTCCAGACTGACCTGGCTAGCCTGCCTGAGCAGCCTAGTTACGACACCATCTTGCTCGGCGAGGTAATTGAACACCAAGCCCGGCCCGATCGACTATTACGTGCTGCAAAGATTCGGTTGAACACGGGGGGGCGCCTAGTTGTTACTACGCCTTTTGCGCTGCATCCGCATCCTGATCACAAGGTTAGTCTTTTCCCCCGTGACCTTATAGAGTTGGCACGTGAAATTGATTTGGCTGTGACCGAGCTGAAGGTCGACGGAAATTACATGCGCTGTGTCATGGTTGCACCAGACGAAGCGGGCGCGCAATTTGAAGCATTTGAGTTGCTTCGGCTAACTGAGGCGGCGACACTTGATGCGGAGCTGCGCTTATTCTCACTCTTGGACGACCGCTCTGCGCAATTGAAAAAAAAGACGGATGCTCTGCGCATTACCCAGCGTAAGTTGGCTGATGCAGTCGCGGAGTTGGAGAAGGAGCGCAGGTTGGCGCAGAACTCGGCATCCAAGGCTGAGCAAAATTTGGTGTTGCTTAAGCGCGAACTGGCTGATGTAGTCGCGGAGTTGGTGAAGGAACGTCATGAGACAAAGTTCGCAGTCACCCAGGAGCGAACATCTATGCATGATCGTATTTCCAAACTCGAGCAACGTCTGACGGAGGCCAAAGCCAAACTATTGTCTAGTAGGGCAACCATCTCATATCGCCTCGGCTCAGCGCTGCTCCAGAGCTTGAAATCACCACGGGCTTTGATAGATCTGCCTGCCCAATTATTGTCGCTACGTCGTGAAGTGCTCGAACGCCGTCAATCGCGTGAACGGAGCACAACTGAACTTGGCCGCGTCACAGCTACCAAGGGTAAGGGGCATGTCATCATTTTTGACGCAGCGGATGGTTTTGCAGATCTTGATGTAACAAAACTCAAGGCGCTGGTTGAAGCTGAAGGTTTAGCGCCAGTAAAGGAAAGGCTGCTCGCAGCAACTGCGAAAATTAATCCCAAGACAGTTGCTTCTAGGATGCTCAAACTTGGTAAGGCTTTATCCGATGCTGGAAAGCTGGATGACGATTTTGAGCTCGCCGAAGCTGCTGTCAGCATCGACGGTTCCGATCAGACACTGCGTGGCTACTTCTGGGCTGCGCAACGCGCGAGCCGGTTCGAACAGGCCTGCCAGACGATCAGCCAGCTCGAACTTCTGTATGGCGATAAACCGAGTCTCGAGCAGCAGGAAGTCCTTGATAAGTTACGTAAGTCACCAGCTTTTCAACTGAGCGTAATTGATCTTGTGGCGAACTCTGCGCGCGAGCGCATCGAAAGTGTGCCCGCTCGGGTCTGTTACATACTCCACAATAGCCTACCGTATTCGTCAGGAGGATATGGTACGCGTTCGCATGGCGTGGCTATGGGCCTTACTGCTGCTGGACACGAGGTGATCGTACTGACCCGTCCAGGCTTTCCTGTTGACATCAAACCTGAACTAAGCGACGAAAACGTGCCCAGCGAGGACGTTATCGACGGTATTCGTTACATACGCACGTTACAACCCAAGCGTAAGGGTTTGTCGATGATTCAGTACGTTACCGAGGCCGCCGATGCGCTTGAGATCCAGTTACGCGTCCAACGTCCTGAGTTGGTCATAGCTGCTTCCAATCATGTCACCGCGCTACCGGCGCTAATTGCAGCACGCCGGCTAGGCCTTCCCTTCATCTACGAGGTCCGAGGCCTGTGGGAGATCACCCGCGTCTCTCGCGAACCGGATTTCCTTAATTCTCCCGCTTTTGCCGTTCAAAGGTTACTTGAAGCAAAAGTGACGCAATTGGCAGATCATGTATTTACCCTAACTGAGCCGATGCGGGAAGAACTGCATGCGCGGGGCTTACCGCTGGCTAAAATAACCCTGTTACCGAATTCCTGTGATCCGGAGCGCTTCGTGCCGCGTCCGCGCGATGCAAGCCTGGCCATGCGGCTGGGTATTTCAGATAGCGTAGCAGTGATCGGCTATGTCGGCACCTTCGTTGACTACGAGGGGCTCGACGATCTTGCTCAAGCATGCGCGCTGCTCAAACAGCGCGGAGTGACATTTCGCTTAATGTTGGTCGGCAACGAGAATGCCTCAGGCACCGACCGAGGTCCAATCACAGAGCAAATACAGCGCATCGCCGAAGCCGAGGACATGAGCGACTGTTTGATCATGCCGGGCCGCGTGCCCCACGATGAAGTTGAGAGCTATTACTCACTGATTGACATCGCGACCTTCCCGCGCAAGCCATTGGAAGTCTGCGAGATGGTCTCGCCTATGAAGCCGCTGGAGGCGCTGGCGATGGAGAAGGCCGTGCTCGTTTCTAGCGTGCGCGCGCTGACCGAGATGATTGTTGATGGCCGCACCGGACGCGTTTTCGATAAGGGCAGCGTGGTGTCGCTGGCAGACCGGTTGCAGGAACTGATCTCCGACCCGCCGCAGCGCCTCGCACTGGGCCGGCAGGGCCGCAGCTGGGTGAGCGCGGAGCGCACCTGGACGTTGATCGGCGAGCGCATGCGCGAGACGCTCTCGACCGAACTCGAGGCAAGTTACACGGCGCCTGCTTCTCGAGTAGCTGCCACAACAGCAGCGCCGACTGGTCTGGCAGCCATGGCGCCTACCGCCGTCGCAGCCGCGCCCATGCCGCGCTGGTGGGCGAAGGTCGATCCGGCGTTCCGCGAGCGCTGCGCCTTCGTTGACATCGGTGGCTGGACACTCGCAGCGGACGTCGTCGCTTTGCGCGACCGCTATGTCCAGCGCTTCGGCGAAATGGCAGTCGCACGCCGCATGCCGTCAGCGAATTGGTCGCGCGCGGACATATGCGAGCGTACAGTCGAGTTGGGCAGCGCGCTACTTGATGTCGGCAGCGGCCTCGGCGAGTTCGTCAACTTGGTCGCACTGCGCGGCCGTCACGGGCCTGTCACCTCGATCGACATCAAGGATTACGACCTGTGGATGGACGATACCAACACGCTGCAGCGCATATACTGTGATCTTTTCGATCTGGACGACAGCTGTGCCCATGATGTGGTGACCTGCTTCGAGGTGATTGAGCACTTGCCTCCGCAACGAGTAGCTGAGGCCGTATTGATACTCCGTCGACTTGCACGCAAAAAACTCTACGTGTCGGTGCCGTTCATGGAGGGCCTACCACTGTATAAGGGGCACTTTACACGCTTTGACCATGTCAATCTAAGCACACTGTTTCCCGATGGGCGCTTCACCGTGTTCGGTCGATCTGATAAGAACGATGTTCACGCTTGGATTCTCTGCGAGATTGAGATCGGCCCAATCGGTATGAATGATAAAGAACAATTCAACGATACGCTTTCAGTTAACGCCACAGTTAGTAGTAGCCTCGAAAGCGATGCAGCGTTGGAGGGCGGACCAGTAAAAAAAAAAGATTTACAGCAGATCTAGACGGTGATGCTACGGGCTCGCGCATCCTAGGAAAACAGCTTTACCTAATCAATAATCGTCGCCAAGCCCGCATACTTAACAGCATTACCTTTATACCGCGGGAAGACACTCCACCGATCCAGATTGTGTTACCTCTAGACTGGAATGCGGATCCATTATCCGACCGCAATTGGTGTGCGCAACTCCACATGTGGCGATTGATTGAGAACCATATTTTAGAGTACGAGCAGACCTTGGACCCAAATTGGCTACGCATACCGATTGACATCATGTGCGACTGGCACCTCTACCATGTCAAGCGCCGTCGTCGCTCAAAGTTTGCCTGGCGAGACATGATAGTTGGGATGCGGGCAATGAAGCTGGCTTTTCTTGCCTCCGCGAACGCACATGGTGTCGTACATTTTTCTGAAGTCGAAGAACACGTATGTAACGAGCTGATCGAGCTGCACTTGCATTTCCTGCTAAACCCAGCCAAGGTCACCTTCGGAAACCACACCTTCATCGACATGCATGGGCTAGCGGCACTGGGTGAGGTGGTAGACAGCGGGATGCGTCAGCAGATTCGGACCTTTCTCGATGAAATGATCCCCCGCTTGCTCGCCAGTCAGTTCGATCCATCAGGCGTACATCTCGAGAACTCACCTGGGTATCAAGCCTTCGGAATCAATTGCCTGAAGCGGCTGGCCGGCAGCGGGTTTTTTGAAGATTACAGGGTTAGCGACTTGCTGCTCCGCGCGCAGCAGGTGAATGAATGGTTTCGAATGCCAGACGGCCGGTGCGTGCCGGTCGGTGACACCGACGGCGCCGAGATGACAAGTGAAGTGAAGACCGTCTTCATTGCTACACGGGAGTTGATTAACTCCTCTGGCTATGTGATTTGGCGTGATGATGGCGGAGGTCAGGTCCAGCAGGCCTCTTATCTCTTTTTCATGGCGGCCTTCAACAGCCGCTTCCACAAGCAAAATGACGACCTGTCCCTGGTGTGGTTTGAAGGTGAGGACATACTGTGCGACGCAGGTAAATTCGCCTACAAATCTGGCGAAATTGAGCAATATGTTCAGTCAGCACGAGCACATAACAGCATTGAAATTGATGGCCGTAACATAACCGAAGAACACCTAAGCCGTCGCCCCGATCTGGTTTATGGCTCAGCGGTATGCGAGGCAAGTTCGACTGCATGGGGCTTCCATGTATCAGCACGCGTTAGACACCGAGATCTGAAAGTTACCCACAGCCGTCATATCATATATAGCTTGAGCCGCTGGTTGCTCGTTATTGATGAAGTCATTGCCGATGCGGACCGCGATGTAGTGCAATGGTTTCACTTTTCACCTCACCTTTGCGTGGATCAGCAAGACGATCTGTGCTTTAAGGCTCCGCTGCGCAATCGGCGCAAGCTGACAGTCCTAGGTGCGTCGACAGCGGGCTTAGCCGCTGTCAAGATTCGCGGCCAGGTCAAGCCTGAATACCAAGGGTGGGTGAGTCAAGCCTATGGTAAGGTCTCAGCCTGCGATACGGTTGGCTATCGCCAACGAGGACAACGCCTTCGATTCGCGACACTGCTATCGATCGATGACCGCGGATCGACGTTGCAGTTAAAGGAATGCTCGCTAGAAGCTCGAATCTGCACAGTACATGGCACTGAAGTGGTGCTTGCCTCATGGCACGATGGAATACTTCGCGTGGACTTTAATCAAGAAGCGCATAAATCTGTTTGAAGGAGCAGGGCCTCATTAATCATGATCGTCATATGCCTTCTGCAAAGTCGAATTACCATCATTACTGCCAACTGTTATTGCTTCTTTAAAATATAACCAATGGCTGATCCAAACTTTCTCACACATGCCCGCATCTTGCCAGGACCAATGGCGCCACTTGGCAGCAACAACATAAAAATTAATAAAGATGAGCTCGACCCGCGATGTCACACGTTGCTCTTTACTAGATATTTTCTACGCGGATTTTCTCGTCGCAACAGCCCCGCTCTTAGTAATGAACAGATTAAGTCATGGTTTACTTCGCGTAATTATTTATTTTTAGCTTACACCTTACCCAGTGTATTGAATCAGTTACACAGAAACTTTACTTGGTATATTCTTGTGGATGAGCCATTTATAGAGTTGTTACCGCTCGAAATTAAGCCTGGAATTGCTAAACTAATTTAATCCTCGTATATATTTTGATTCTCAAGAATGCAATATTACTGGTATTTGCTGCACTGCAGCTTACTTTGGCTGCGGCGCAAGCAGCCGACTCCAAGGTCTACATGAAGCCTGGGGGTAATGACCAAGCTAGCGGCAAAAGTGAAACAGAGGCCGTCAGCACGCTGAAGACGGCTGTCAAAAAAGTCTTGTCCCTACCGGTTGAAGGGGGTGGTTCGCGCAAGGTGATAATTCTGCAGGGTACCTACTTGGCCCAGTCTGTCACATTGACCGCCTTGCCCGACGACAAGCCTTTGATTCTTACCGGCTTAGCTGGCGACGGCCAGCGGCCAGTATTCGACGGCAACGGAATGGGCCGTACCTGGCTCAAACTTGAAAGCGCGACTGGCAAGACCACGCGGCTGACCATCGAAGGCATTGAGGTAGCGAACTACGTGACGGCTATTTCTCTGAACGGCCAGCGCGAGTCACAGGGCAACTTCAACTCTGGTAATTTGATCCACAATAACCTGTTCCGTGATATAGGCCAGATCTCCATTCCGTCGGGTAAGCCTTCTACGGCAGCAGTTCGTTTGGTTAACTCGCGTAATAACCGCATCACCAAAAACAATTTCCTGAACATTCGCAACAACACAAGCTGCGGCGCGTTGCATGCGATCTATATGGCCCACTACTCGAGCGGCAACCTGATCGAGGGAAACACCTTCGACGGTGGGTGTGGTGCCGCGGTCAAGGCACGCGATAGCTCTGGTGACAACCTCGTTAAGGATAATCATTTCATCGATCAGACAGCGCCGGTGTTCCTCGAAAGCTTCTGCAACAAAGACTTACGCGATGATTGCACCAAGCAAACTAGGGAGTGCCCGTCTTGGGGAAACGAGTTTAGGGACAACACGACCGTTATGCTCGGTCCGAAAGCGAGCAAGACGACGGTTTTAGTTGCAGGTCCAGATGATGTTGCAGGTTGTCCGTCGCCTCATAGCAAAGTCAAACGATTGATCCAATAAAATACCCACAGTGATTAGTCTGTAATCGCCTTCGACGAATAACATGATTCAAATTATTTATAAATTTTCTCAGAAATTATTCATACAATTTCTTGAGTTTCAGTTGACGTTTGTCAATCGCCTTTGGGCTTGTAGTCCTACTTATACGGATTCGAATTTGTTGTATTTAGCAGCTAGTGTGCTGCCTTATCACATAAGCGGCTACACAACTCGTACGAATTCAATAATATCAGTATTGCTTAAAATTCACGCTGATGTAATTCCAATGTCTAGGCCTGGATATCCTTGGGATAGAAAAGATAGAATTTGCGAACCTACAATTCACCATGATAATTTAAAAGAAGTTTCTTTCATACATGTCCCCCTCAGTGTTCCTCAGAGAAAAGTTTTTCTTTTTACAAAATATGGTGGCATTGAGATTCTAAGAGTTATTTTAGATAAAAAAATTAATATGGTGTGGGCTGCATCCAATCACATGAATGCATTACCCGCTTTGTGGGCGGCAAAAAGAATTGGGATCCCTTTTTGCTATGAAATGAGGGGGATATGGGAGTTATCTCGATTGTCGCGTTACCCGGAATTCGGGAATTCTTATCGTTTTGGTCTTGGATTGGCGTTGGAGGGCCTCGTTGCGCGTAATGCAAGCCAAGTTTTCGTCATTTCGGACCAGCTTAAAAAATATGTAATCGAGCATTTTGGTGTGCCTGAAGAACGCGTTAGTCTGTTACCAAACTGTATTGATCCCAAAGTTTTTCAAGTGCCACCACCGGCAGATGAGCAGCCATCAACTATTGTCTACGCGGGCTCGCTAATCGAGTACGAAGGTCTTGATACTTTGCTTCGTGCGGTAGCCTTACTGCGTGATCATGGTGTTCCATGCAAGCTCAATATTGCTGGTGATGGTGAGGCAAGGCCTGGGTTGCAAGCTATTGTTGACGAGTTGGATTTAGAAGGCCAAGTACGGTTCTTGGGCAAGTTAAGCCCGGCTGATGCCCGTCAGCTAATTGCTCAAGCGGCGATTGTGTGTATTCCACGCAAGCCTTATGAAGTTTGCGAAATCGTACCACCCATCAAGCTGGTAGAAGCCATGGCCATGGCTAAGCCAGTCGTTGTACCAGATTTACCTGTGTTTCGCGATGAGTTGGGCTCAGATTCTCCTGGTCTTTTCTTTCGGTCGGGTGATGTTATGGATTTGGCAAGAGTACTAAAAGAAGCCTTGGAAAATCCTAAAGAAATGCGAGTGTTGGGTCTGCGCGCTCGTGCCTATGTGGAGCAGCACAGGTCATGGGAACCACATATACGTAACGTGCTGGACACGATGAATCTCCTAACTAGCAAAGTTAAGGTAGGCTGAGGGTGATAAGGGACTTATTGAACGGACGCCCGTTGAGAGTGGCGGCAGTGGCCGATCCACTTACCCGTGCTTGTTTACAGATCGAGTGCGAGTTGGTTCATTTGACGCCCAATAACTATATAGAAGTTCTAGAGAACTTTAGGCCCGATTTTTTGTTTTTTGAATCAGTGTGGCATGGGCATGAAGATGCATGGAAGTTCAAAGTTGCCTCTTATCCTTGGTACCGATTTCGATCAAACAAGGCGGTTGAACAGCTAGCAAAGTATGCGCGCAAGTTAGGTGTGCCTACCGTGTTTTGGTGCAAAGAAGATGGAGTGCATTTCCAACGATTCATACACAGCGCTCGACACTTTGATCATGTGCTGACGGTTGATGTTAATTGTGTAAGCCGGTACAAGACTGTGATAGGTGCCGGTGCTTCGGTTGGTGTGTTGAAGTTTCCGGTTCAGCCTCGTTTCCATTCTTTCACCGGCTTTGATTTCAAGCATCGCAGTGCGGCGTTTCTAGGTAGCTATAGCCACCATATTCACAGTACTCGCCGGGCTTGGCAGGACATGGCGTTTAAGTCAGCCCTTGATGCTGGTTTAGGACTAACGATTTTTGATCGCAATTCCGACCGCAAATCGGGTATCTATCGTTACCCAAACTTACCCGGGGCGGTAGTAGTGCCGTCTCTCACACACGAGCATACCGGGCAAGTTTACAAGGACTATGTGCTTTCACTGAATGTTAATACCGTCACTGATTCACCCAGCATGTATTCACGTCGGCTCGTCGAAATTTTGGCCTGTGGCGGCATAGCTGTAACCTCGCCTGCTCAGTCAGTGGATAACCTTTTTAAAAATTACGTTCACGTTGTGTCAACTACTGAAGAGGCGATGACCTTGTTTGCGCGTATAGCCAAAGAGGGGCCCAATGTCCAAGATTTAGAGCGCGCGCGTTCGGGTTCTGAATATGTCTTACGTGAGCACACATGGGAACGGCGCTTGGCCGAAATTGTTGACTTGGTGGGGGTTGGATGCCCCCGTTGAGGTTTTTAAAGTGAGAGTAAGAATAGTTGGTGTAGGTTTTCGCTGTTGGAAGGCGGCAAGTCTCGAGTCGATATTAAGTTTTAATCGTGAGCTTGTGCAATTTGCTCCGAAGGCAAGCAGCTTAGATAAGCTTTGTCTCCAGCCTGGAGAGACTTTAGTTTGTTGGGGGGCTAGTCCTCCCCCTGAGCTTTGTGCGTTCGCGCAAGACAAGCAACTAGAACTCCTCCATTTGGAAGACGGCTTTGTTCGCTCAGTAGGTCTGGGTTCCGATCTCATTCGTCCTCAGTCTTTGGTGCTAGACGAGCGTGGCATTTACTTTGATGCCACACGTCCTTCGGATTTAGAACACATTCTGGCCACTCGTGAGTTCACGACAGAGGACAGGCTGCGGGCGGAGCAGGTGAGGGCGTTCATCGTTGAACACGGCATTACCAAATACAACTTAGAACCACGGCAAACTGTGCAATGGTCTAGCAATGGGCGGTGGGTGGTGCTGGTGCCTGGGCAGGTAGAAACCGATGCATCTATTCGGCTAGGCTGCACTTCTGTGCGGACCAACTT
>JACCDN010182056.1_pt1 | contig 19089 bp, 18 predicted proteins | sample 7441691 | NCBI WGS metagenome assembly JACCDN01 (sample SAMN15323439, study PRJNA562643) | freshwater metagenome | isolation source: river surface water | place: USA:Blue River Watershed | collected 2017-08-16 | reverse complement strand
TCGCCAACGGTCCACACGCGTGGAGCCGAGCTTGTTGTTGCCATTGAAAAGTCCCCGTTCGTAGAAGCGTCCTTCTATCTGCTTCTACGTATTGACCGGTCATTTGTAGCGGAGAACGGACAAAACGGACATATCTCTAAGGATTTACGCTTAGATCAAGGCCTTTGAGCATGGGGAAGACGTTTACAAGCACCGAAGATTACAGGGTCAGATGACCATAAATGACCATTTACACATACCTATTGCGGATTCCTAAAGCCCCATCAATTTAGCTTGCTGGTCAAAGTCCGGAACCGCTAGCCGCACCTGATCAAAAGTGCCGGCAGCCACCAAATCACCGTGATCCAAATAGATGACCATATCGGCTTGCCTTACCGTCGAAAGCCTATGAGCGATGAGAACTACTGTCATCGATCCCTTAAGGGCGTAGATCGCATCGGAGACATCAAGCTCTGATTTACCATCAAGGGCGCTTGTTGCCTCATCTAGCACCAACAACTTTGGATTTGAAAGTAGCGCTCGAGCAATGCCCAAACGTTGGCGTTGACCTCCGCTGAGCTTGGACCCTCTTTCGCCAACATGTGTGTGAATTCCTTCCGGAAGTCCCCTGACGTGCACGGCAAGTTGTGCCGTTTCCAAAGCTTGCCAAATATTCGACTCGTTGACTTCGGAAAGTTCATATCCCAAGGCGACATTTTGACCGATAGTTCCATTCGATATAGAAATGTCCTGTGGTACATATGCGATGGCACCTGGCCACTTTTGTATCGCTTCTGCAGGTTTAACTCCTGATATCAAAACTGTTCCATACGTAGGAGTAATCACACCAAGTAGTGCGTCGGTCAAGGATGTTTTCCCAGCTCCGGATGGACCAACAATTGCTACTAGTGATCCAGGTTGAATCTTTAGCGAAATCGAATTCAAGGCATTTTTTGTTGTACCTTGATAAAGCAGGTGAAGGTCCTTAATTTCAACCTCAGGACTAAAACCTACATGCGTGGATTCAAATGATTGGGAAATCTTAGAAACACTACTTGCAGAGGTAAACTCCTCAATCATCTCTAGAGTTGAATTTGCGGTGCCAATACCACTACTAATCTGAATGGCTCCCTGTTGTAACCTTAAAACAGCCGGAGCAATACGAGTTCCTGCAGCAAGAAACACCGATAAAGTTCCAACAGCTTGAACAGCATCCGACAACAAAAATTGCGCCGCAGCAATAAATAGTGCCGCCAAAACCACCGACGATTCGATTACGTACTTGCTCATATATGGCATAAAGTTGTTCTCTGCGAGAATTTCTGAAATTTTAGTCCTTGAACGCTCAAAGTTATTTGCGTAGTAACTTTGACGATTCTTCACTGATACTTCTCTAAATGTTGATATCGCTTCAACAACTTTTTCACGGCTTTCAATATCAGTTCTGGAATTCAACAAACCAAGTTTGTTCGCTCGCGAGTGCATCATTCTGTAAAGAATCAGACTGACAGTTGCAAGCATTGTAAAGGAGCTAATTGCCATAACTGGATCAACAAAAATCAATCCGACTGCCATCACAATCAGCAGTGATCCATCAGAAACCAGTGTTACAAATTGTGCAAGGATGCGAAGTGTGATCACTTCAATGCCAAACGTTAATGAGTACACATACTCCTGGATACTATGTTTTTGGATACCCTGTAGTGACTGTGTAAGAATCTTGGAAAACAGCTCGCTGGATATTGCGGCACCCCTTCGACTCAAAAAGAAAAGTGTCTTTCTTACGAAAAAAACGGAGAGTAAGGTGCGAATCACCATTACAAGGACTGCTGAAATTCCCAAGACTGCTGTTTGTGACTGAAAACTAAGGTCGGAGATTCCCAATAAATCCAGAATTCTCTGGATGGTGCCGGTTGGACCGTTTGAACCAATACCATTGATAGCAAGTGTGGCCACAACTCCAATTAACGCCACACCTAGTAGGTCAAGCACACTCAAGAACAGTTGGAGTAAGGCCATAAGGCCTAATTTTCTTCTATCCGACTTATTGAGAAGTCTGAAACACTTCCAAAGCGTCGTACGATAAACCTTGGACTTGAGGATATTTATAGCGGGCACATGCAAAGAATAGTCTTTAAGGTTTCTTATTCATACCTTTAAATGGCTAATCCAGACTATTCTTGGGCTTATGCGTGTTGTACATGTGATCGCTAGGTTTAACAAGGGTGGCACAGCGACCTGGCTCGTCAACTTAATTGAAGGCGAACGGTCCCAGGGTGATCGAGTCTGGCTTCTAGCGGGAAATGTAGAAGATGGCGAAGTTGAGGATTCCCGTTTTGGTAATTTGGGTGGAATTAGAATTCATAAGATGAGGCGAAGTGTTTCGCCAATTAAAGATTTTTTCTCAATTTTGGAAATCCGAGCTTACCTAAAGGAATTTAGTCCAGACATAATTAATACTCACACCGCAAAAGCTGGCTTAGTTGGTCGCATCGCAGCTTTTTCACTCGGATCTAAGCGTCCGCAAATTGTACACACCTATCACGGCCATGTTCTTTATGGGTACTTTGGGCCGCTTACAAATTACATTTATCGGAGAATTGAAATTGCTTTGGCGCGCATCACAGATCTAATCCTAGTGTCAGGAATTAGAGTCAGAAAAGAACTACTGGAAGCAGGGGTTGGAAATGAGAGCCAATACGCCAATGTAAAGCCGGGTGTTGAACAAGTTGAAGGACTAAGGAAAAGTGAAGTTCGTGAAAATCTCTCCTTGTCCAATGAAGCAACAGTGGTTGGTTGGTTGGGTCGTATTTCTCAAATAAAGAGACCTGACAGAGTTGTTGCACTGGCACACGAATTTCCTAATCTAGTTTTCTTGGTTGGTGGAGATGGTGAACTCTTAGAAGAAATGAGGATGTCAGCGCCGCCAAATATTCGATTTCTAGGTTGGACATCTCCTTCCATAGTTTGGTCTGCATCAGATATCGCATTACTCACATCAGATAATGAAGCACAGCCAATATCTCTGATTGAGGCAGCATCTCTTAAGTTGCCACTAATTGGCGAGGATGTTGGCTCAGTTGCAGAAGTAATTCAATCTGGAAAAAGTGGCTTTCTGACGAGTAATTGGAAGGATAGGGTCGAAGCCCTCGTGATACTCGGCTCGGACGCTAATCTGCAACGAGCCATGGGTGAGCAAGCATTCACCCATTACAAAACTAATTTCAGTCTCAATCAATTCATTCAGACACACCGCGATGCCTATCAAAGGGTAGTGTCTCAGCCTAGGAATTGATCCTTCGGTGGTAATCTCCCACTTCAAAGACCTCCCACTGCAAAGGATCCAAAGATGCATTCGAAAGTAATCGAAATTGGTTATGGAAATGTCAAACGTGTAAAAATCGGTGGCGGTGGAAGATTAGTTCTTGTTGGTGGACCATGTGCAATTGAGGACCGAGATCATGCCTTTATGATGGCAGAGCGCATCGGAAAAGTATGTGATGAGTTAGGAGTCGATTGGGTTTACAAGTCTTGCTACGACAAAGATTGCCGCTCATCCCCTGATAGTTATCATGGGATTGGAATTGAAGGCGGACTTCAAATACTTTCTGACATTCGTGAGAACTTTGGCATCCCTGTCACCTCAGATTTCTCTGATACTGCTTGGGCAAAAGCTACGGGTGAAGTGTGCGACTTGGTTCAGGTACCAGCGTACCTCTGCCGCCAAACTTCAATCCTGCGTGCTGCCGCTGAAACTGGTCGCCCAATTCATTTGAAAAAGGGTCAGTTTATGAGCCCTTGGAACATGGCGAACTCCGTGAAGAAGATCGAGGCAGCAGGTGGAAATCAAATTCTGCTCGCTGACCGTGGAACATTCTTTGGTTACAACATGCTTGTAAATGACATGCGCTGCTTACCAATCATGGGCAAGACAGGCTATCCGGTCTGCTATGACGCTACACATTCAATTCAGATGCCAACTTCAATGGGTGACATATCTGGTGGTCAAAGAGAGTTCATACCTGCTCTTGTGCGCGCAGCTGCAGCGTGCGGTATCGACGCCTTGTTTATGGAAATTCACAACGATCCAAAGAATGCAAAATCTGATCCAAATACAGTATTGAATGTTAAGGATTTAAAGCATGTCCTGGGTCAAGCCAAAGTCATGCATGAAATGCGATTGGAACTTCTAGAGAAATTCGGTCCGGATGATGTCGAATAACCAAATTGTCAGTGAAAAAATGCTTGGGGTAGACAAGTTCCCTGTTTTGTCTTCAAAAGACACACTAAAAAAGGCCCTTGATGAGATGACAAAACATCGCCTTGGGATTGCTTGCTTTACAAATGAGAGCAATGAATTAATTGGAATTTTGACAGATGGTGACTTAAGAAGGTTACTACTCACGAGACAAAACCCCTTGCCTGCCCTGTTGGTCACCTCAGCGATTGAGTTTGGCCATTCATCTCCAACGTCAATTCAAGGTGAACAGTCTTTAATTGAAGCCGCAACCTTGATGCACAGTAAGCAGATCTGGGACCTTCCGGTAGTGGATAAAAATAAGAAATTGCTGGGGTTAATTCACCGTCATGATGTTAATTGAATTAGAGCTTTTCAAATCGACTATTTTATGGAGGCTTTAGAAAATTGACAGAAATACTGAGGAAAAAACTTGCTGAGCGTAAATTAGTTTTTGGGGCCTGGGTATCTTTTTCACACCCTTCGATAACAGAGATTTTTGCAGGGCATGGTTTTGATTTCTTGGCAATTGACATGGAGCACACAACAATCAGCCTTGAGCAAGCTCAGCGAATCATTGCCGCAAGCCAGAGTTTTGGAGTTCCGTGCTTACCTCGACCGGTCTCGCATTCAAATGACTGGATTAAGCCTTTGCTTGACTCTGGTGCGGATGGCATTGTTGCTCCAATGGTCAATGATAAAAAACAATCCGAAGAAATTCTTGATCTGTTGAAGTTTTCACCAGAAGGTAAAAGAAGTTTTGGTGTTAACCGGGCTCATGGATATGGCAGTAACTTTGGGAGCTACGTTGCAAATTGGAACAAGTCGTCAATTTACATCGCTCAAATTGAGACAAAAGAGTCTGTAGCAAATATCGCTGAGATATTGAGTTCACCTAATCTCGATGGGGTCATGATCGGTCCATACGACATGTCTGGTTCCCTCGGAGTACCTGGAGAAACCACACATCCTCTTGTTCAGGACGCTGAAAATACTGTCATCGCTGCTTGTAAATCCGCGGGCAAGTCCTGTGGTACGCAGTTAGAGGACTTTTCAGAGGACAACATTGAAAAGGCAATTGCAAAGGGATACACATTCATAATTGCATCTTCAGATCTTTTTGTTTTAAATTCATGGGCAGAAGGAGCAGAAAAGCTAGTTAGGAAATATTCTGATGCTGAATAATTCGGAGCTCTTTTCGTTAGTAGGAAAAACAGCAGTTGTAATTGGTGGTGGCGGGCATATTTGTTCCGCGCTTGCACAAGGCTTCGCAAGTGCAGGTGCCAAAGTAGTTGTCGCTGACCTGCGTTTAGAAAAGGCACAATTTGTGGCATCTGCAATTGAGTCTGAGTACGGGGTGGCTACTTTGGCTGTTGAAGCAGATGCAGGTTCGAAGAAATCACTTGAAGGACTCTTGTCTCAGGCGACCTCAATTTTTGGGAAAGTTGATGTACTTGTAAATGGTGCTGGAATCAATAGCCCCAAGCCATTTCTAGAAATTACTGAAGTTGAATGGCACGAAGTCGTTAATTCGCAGTTAACTGCAACAATGTTTGGTTGCCAAGTTTTTGGTGAAGCGATGACTCAGCAGAAATCTGGTTCAATAATTAACATTTCGTCTGCTTCAGCCGACCCTGCTTTATCTAAAGCATATGCATACTCTGCAGCTAAGGCGGGCGTTAGAAACTTAACTCAAAACTTAGGTCGTGAATGGGCTCAATATGGAGTTCGAGTCAACGCTTTACGCCCAGGATTTTTTCCTACCGAGTGGAACCGTAAGAACTTTATTACGAAAGAGCGTGAAGCCGCGATCTTGAACCATACTCCAATGAACCGATTTGGCGAGACTCACGAACTAGTAGGGGCAACAATCTTTTTAGCTTCAGAAGCTTCGAGTTTCGTAACAGGAAGCGAATTGGTCGTTGATGGTGGCTTTTCGGCGATGACGATTTAGGAAGTAACTATGACCCATACACTTGTAATTACTGGAGGATCTAAAGGTCTTGGTTGGGCTATAGCCGAGAAATACCTCCAAAATGGGTGGAAGGTTGTCTCTGGTTCGCGGAGCACTATGCTCAAAGTAGACTCCAAATTTCAAGAAAGTTTTAGACAAATTGAGATGGATGTTCGTGACCGTGCTGCCCACAAAATACTAGTTGACGAAGCTATGGCATGGACGGGCCGGGTTGATTGCTTTATTAACAATGCAGGTTTTTCTGAATGGCGACCGATTGAAGAAATTGATGAAGAGTTTCTGACTTCAATTCTAGAGACAAATTTAATGGGTTACTTCTGGGGTGCACAAGCAGCTGCTGCAATACTTCAACCTGGGTCTTGCCTGATCAATATTTCAAGCTTGGCCGCCCGCCGTGGAACACCTAATAACAGCGCCTATGTTGCAACGAAATTCGGAGTTGCTGGCTTGACTCAGAGTCTAGCTAAAGAACTTGGACCAAGAGGGGTTAGAGTTAACGCAGTTTGCCCGGTACTAGTGAAGACAGAAGGATTACTAGTAGCGCTAAAGGATAAAACTTCACCTGCAGCAGGTAAGCCTGATGAATTTCTAGATAACTTTGCAATTACCCAGACTGCCCTTGGGGTACTTCCAACTGCATCACAAGTCGCCGATATGTGCTTCTTTTTAAGCAGTGACCAAGCTTCGGCAATCACCGGGCAGTCGATAAATGTTGATTCGGGGGTGCTCCCAAATTAATCTGCTCTACGGCACCCAGCCAAAAATAGCCATCATTATCCCAGCGCGAATGGACTCCCAAAGATTACCTGGAAAAGCCCTTCTCGATATCTTGGGTTTGCCGATGGTGGAGCATGTTAGGCGGCGTGCCTTGATGATCAAGGATAATGTGCCAGTTTATGTTGCCTCAGGTGATGAAAGCATCCTTGAGACCATTACAAATTTTGGAGGAAACTGTCTAAAGTCCAGGCAGGAGCACTCGAATGGACTCAGCCGAGCTTATGAAGTCTCCAAAGAACTTGATTACACGCATTACATAATCTTGCAAGGTGACGAAGTGCTTGTAACACCCGAACAGATAGAGGCATTGATTAATGCCATAAGGTCAAATCCGAAGGATCACTTTTGGAATTTAACTACAGCCTTAGCTAAAATTAGTGAAATTGAAGATACGAGTACGGTAAAATGTGTATTAGATTTGAATGACAGCATTATTACAATTTTCAGAAAATCACCGCTTACATCCAGCCTCGAAATCCAAATGAAGATGATCCGAAAAATCTGCGGGTTATTTGCCGTATCTGTTTCTGCAATGAAGACGATTTGTGAAAATGAATCGACGCCAATTGAAGAATCTGAATCAATTGAACAGATGAAATACATAGAGCTTGGTGGAGACATAGTAAGTGTCAACACATTATGGAACTTTGCCTCAATCAATCTTCCTACCGATGTTCAAAAAGTACTTGATGTAATGGAATCTTCCAGCATTCAAAAACAACTAGTGGCTCAAGTCATTAAAAATGAGTACTAATCCGAGGGACCTTGATGAATTCTTGTCCCGAATTAAAAATGAATTTGGTGATTCAGACTTAATTGCGAATCCATTCGTCTCACTAGTTAAACCCACAGAAGAAAATTTAAAAAAATATCTCTTTTATAAACCCAACAGTAGATTCTGGTTCGGACTGAACGCTATAGGTGTAATACCTAGAATTTTCCTAAATATCTCTTACTCAGCAGCAATCTCATTAATGAAGGTTTCCGAGAATCTTAATTGGAATGTCAGCCACGTCAAGAAGTCTCGTAACCTCTATATCAGCCACTTCACCTACGCCCAGTCACCCCAAGACGATGATCTTTTTTTTGGAAAAAACACACAGAATTCAGACGATATTGTCTTCTTTTTAAATAGTACGCGGGAAAATGCAAACTCTATTCAAAAAAGTTATTCTAGATTGGGAAAGTTAAATGTAGTAGTGAACACCAAATCGCTTGGCTTAATTGAGACAATAAAAGTGCAGAGTAGACAATTTGATATCTCTTTGAAGTTGTTACTCATAGCCCAATCCCATTCGTCATATACTCTTTTTCAAAGGCGGATATTGCTTAAGCTCTCGATCTCTCAACATTCACGTCAGACGATGGCAAATTTATTCACTAAAGCAAGGCTAACAAGTTTAATTTCTAATTGTGATCCTGAAAATATCATTCTAACGACCGAGGGTCATGCTCACGAAGCTATGATTATAAAACTTCGAGATACAAATTTCCCGGGCGTACGGGTTATAGGGTTTCAACATGCGCCGATAGTTCCGGGACAATTTAGTTTTTATCGCTTGCTAAATATGTTTAGGCCAAGCGATTTGCTCCTCACGACCGGCACGATAACAAGAGAACTAATAAATAAAATTCTTCCGGCTTTACAGACCAAAGTCCTAGGTTCACCAAAATCAATCCAAATCACACCTCAGTTCAAAAGTCTGACTGCTTTGAATGTTCTAGGGGCGGTTGAAGGCACTTATGAGTCTCTTCAAACTTTCATTCTCATATTTAATAAACTTTCTCGAATGTTGCCAGATTTCCAATTTATACTCAGATTACATCCAGCTCTCTCGAAAAGTGTTTCCCAGAAACTCCTCAAAAGTTTAAATTGCTCCGTCAATCTTAATATTTCATCAAATTCATTAGCCAATGATCTCAATAATTCCCATGTCACTATATTTAGAAGTAGTGCGGTTGGCCTTGAGGGGCTTGCTTATGCTTCTTTTCCAGTTCATTTTGATGCTGAAATGGAAGGACTACTTAATCCGTTATCACACATTAACTTTCCCACAATAGAATTTTCGGATGTAGATGAATTAGCAGAATTTCTAAAGAGCTGGTCACTAATGCGTAATAACACGCCGGAGTTTCGCCGAGAAAGTTCCAAAGTGGTTAGGGATTACTACTTTCCCATGAGAGACATCAATTCAGTAATCGATTAAGTAATTCCTTTGAATCCTTCTTTCTTAGAATACTGACAATGATCCTAGCCTCGATTCTAAGCATTGATAGAATGAAATGGAATTTATTTTCTTTAGTTCTTGTAATTGCAAAAAGTGATCTACCTATTTGAGAAAAAGCAAATGACCATTTTGATAATTCTTTATTGGAAGAGACAAAATAGAAACGCCAATACGCGGCTGCTTCCATAACGCTAACGCTATCAAAATCACTTAATTCACTTTCTTGGAAATGTAACTTTGCATTTGGTGCGTAAAACAATTTTCCTAATTTGCTCAATGGATAAGAAAAAATTAAGTCCTCACAAGCAGCATAACTAGTGGAAGGAAAACCTTTTCCATAATTACTAAGATATTCAGACTTCCAAAGTGAAGCACCGTTTAGCCATTGTGTTTGAATAACCCCTTTCTCCTGCAAGTAGCTTGAGGCATGGCCATTTTTAAATACGCTGCCAGGTGGATTTGCCCTTATTCCGAAGAAATTTGAAATACTACGAGGAATCCAATTTACATTTCCAGCACGCGTTGTGGGGGGTAGCGATAATCCCACCCCGATAACTTCACTAGTTCTATTTGTAGATACAACTTCAAAAGCATTATCTAAGGCTTTTGGAGTGAGTAATAAGTCATCGTCCAAAAAAAGGCACCACTCTGCCGTCGGAATAATCATGGAAATTCCAATTTTCTTTTGGGCAATTTGTCCCCTAGCAGTCGTGTGTTTATAAGTAATGGGCAGTGAATTGCTGAAATTAGCAATAGTCGGCCAGATGTCATCCCCAGAAGCGACGATGATGACTTGATGTGGTTTTCTATCTGACAAATCTAGAGACGAAAGGAGTTTTGCTACTTTTTCGGGTCGATTTCTAGTTGGGATCAGAACAGCAAAGTTTCTATGCATCTTTGGGCACCCTGTCGAGTAAGTGAGAACGCAGTAATTTGGTTTATCATAGCGAAATGAATGACAACAGTGGTTCTACATCCCTTAAGACGGGACCAGTTTTAATCTTTGGAGCTTCGGGCCTACTTGGATCAAGAGTATTTAGATCATTTTCAAGCAGTTTTGAAACCTATGGGACATTTTTCAAATCTAAAATTACACCGACTGCGAAGATGATTTTAATTGATGCGGCTGATGAAAAGATCGTTCGCCAGTTGGTTCGAAATCTGAAGCCATCAAGAATCATCAACTGTCTCGGCCTGACAAATGTTGAGGAATGTGAAAGAAGACCTGAAGCAAGCTGGAAACTAAATACAGAAATTCCTATTTTTCTGTCGAGATTATCGATGGAATTCTCCGCTAATTTTGTGCATATAAGTACTGATCATTTTTTTTCTGAACCGAACCGCCCTAGGTCCGAATCTACAATTATGACAGCAATAAATCAATACGGGTTTACAAAGCTTGCAGCCGAAAACACGATCCTTCACGAAAATCCAACCGCTTTAATTCTAAGAACTAACTTTTTTGGTTATTCGAGTAAAGTTGATAAGTCAATTTTAAACTTTGCTTTGAATGCTTTTAATCTTGACAAGCAAATAAATGGATTTGACGATGTGATTTTTTCTCCAGTAGGTATTACAGAATTAGCACAGTTTTTATCCAGCGAAATCTCTAAGGAGGTTTACGGATTACTGAATTTTGCTAGTGCGACTCCGATATCTAAATTCGATTTCTTAAAGTTAGTGGGTCAAACTATGGGATTTTCAGGAGCAAATGTTGAAAGATCATCAATTACCTCTTCGGGTTTGACTGTGCGGCGTCCTAATTACCTCGCCTTAAACCCAACCCGACTTATCGATGATTTAGGGTATGCAATACCTAGCTTGCAAATTATGCTTGAAAAAGAGATCAGTTCTCTCCTATAGAGTATTCTCGTACCATTGGCCCAAGAATTGAAAGAGGAAAAATGTCTTTTCTAAAAGGTAAGTCCGTATTGATAACCGGTGGCACTGGGTCATTTGGCAAAGCCTTTGTTAATAGAGTTTTGGAAGATGATGAAGTAACAAAATTAGTTGTCTTTAGTCGTGATGAACTGAAGCAATTTGAAATGGCCGAAAAGATTAGTTCCCCGAAGCTTCGATACTTCCTTGGTGATGTTCGTGACTACCAAAGACTGTTGCGAGCAACCGACGGTATAGATGTGATTGTCCATGCAGCAGCTATGAAACAGATCCCTGCATCTGAATACAACCCAATGGAAGCGATAAAGACAAACGTTATCGGGGCCGAGAATATTGTGAACGCCTCGATTGAAAATGGAATCCAACGTGTCGTTGCATTGAGTACGGATAAGGCGGCAAATCCAGCCAATCTATATGGAGCCACTAAACTTTGCTCAGATAAATTAATGATCGCTGGAAATGTGTTGGCGGGTTCACGTGACACAAGGTTTTCGGCTGTCAGATATGGAAATGTTCTGGGTTCGCGCGGGAGTGTGATTCCCTTCTTCTTAGACAAGGCGAAAACAGGATCAATTCCAATTACAGATGAACGTATGACACGCTTTTGGCTAACAATCCAAGAAGGAGTGAATTTTGTTTTGGATAGTTTTGAGCGGATGCATGGTGGTGAAATATTTGTTCCAAAAATCCCAAGCTTCAAGGTGACAGATGTCGCAAGAGTAGTTTGTCCGGGAGTTCCAACAAAGCTTATTGGAATCCGCCCAGGCGAAAAGTTACATGAAGTAATGATCACTGAAGATGACTCATACAACACATATGAGTTTGAAAAGTACTTTGCGATCATTTCGCCGGCCCTTAAAGCAAAAGGGATTTATGACAATATTGGAAGAAAAGTAGAAGAGGGATTTAGATTTTCTAGTGACAATAATGAGATTTGGCATACTGACCAAAGTTTTCTAAAGGTTCTTAAAGATAATGGGATTATTTCTTGATTCCGTACGGAAAACACAACGTTACATGGGGAGACGGCCTCAAAGTTCTTTGGCAAATTCGCTTTCGGTCACTCACTCAAGGTCCTCAAATCGAGAAGTTTGAACAAGAAGTTGCCAGGACCGTAGGGGCAAAATTTGCTGTTGCTGTATCGAGCGCCACAGCCGGACTTCATTTAGCTGCTCTAGCATTAAAGCTTCCTAGTAATTCAAGCGTACTCACTTCTCCAATTTCGTTTGTAGCCTCCTCAAATTCGTTACTTTATGCTGGTTATAGACCTGAATTTATCGATATAGATCAGGACACTTTGAACATTGATATTGACTTGATTGAAAAGCAAGTGGAACAGAATCATGACGCAAAAGCCATTTTACCGGTGCACTTCGCTGGGCTGCCTTGTGATATGGAGCGAATCCATAAGATTGCCCGCGACCATAATTTAAGAGTCATTGAAGATGCTGCCCATGCGCTTGGAGCTATGTATAAGAATGGGGCCATGGTTGGATCTTGTGCTTATTCAGACATGACCGTACTTTCATTTCATCCCGTTAAATCAATTACAACCGGCGAGGGTGGGATGATTACCACTAATGACTTTGATCTATACAAGACTTTGCTACGTCTTAGAAGCCACGGGATAAATAAATTAGATGATGAATTTGAAAATCCAATTTTGTCTCATACTTTCAATACGCCTAATCCTTGGTACTACGAAATGATCGAACTCGGATTTAATTACAGAATAACAGAATTGCAAGCCGTTTTGGGTAGAAGCCAACTTAAGCGTCTCAATAAGTTCGTATCAAAAAGGTACAAAAAGGTGAGGAAGTACTCAGAGTCTTTTTCCGGATTATCAAACGTCAAGTTCGCGCAAAACTCTGACTTGAGCACAAGCGCTAACCATATCCTCCCAGTTAGGATTAATTTCGCGAATCTTAATATATCCCGTGCTGAATTAATGAAAATTTTGCGTGCGAGAGGAATAGGATCGCAGGTCCATTATATTCCAATCCCCATGCAGCCTTATTACCAAATGTTGGGATACGATTTTGCTAATATCCCAAAAGCACTTGCGTACTATGAAGAGTGCTTAAGTTTGCCCTTATTTCCTGATTTAGGTTATTTCGAACAAAGAAAAGTTGTAAGAGAGTTGAAGAAGGCCTTAGCAGAATGACCGAGGAAGAGATAAATAGTTTTGAATTCTTTATTTTCGATTTAGATGGAACATTAATAAATTCTTGTAAACAGATAGAACTCGCAATGAATATCGCTCGAACTCAGCTAGGTTATTCAAAATCACCAGTAGGCCAAATTTTCGAAAAACTTGGTCTACCAGTTGAAGAACTTATTTTTGACTTGAAATTGCGACTTGATGAAAGGGAGGCATTGATTTGTTCCTTCAGAAAGGAACTAATCACGCTCATCAAGATTGAAAATGATTGTTTTCCTTACGCGGTTTCATTCTTAACGAAACTGAAATTGAAAGGGAAAATGATCGCGGTTGCTACCAGCAAGCCCGGATTTCTAGCTCAGCAGGTAATAATTAACTCCGAACTAAGAGATTTGATAGATCATGTGCAAGGAACTGACAACTTTCTTCCGAAACCAAATCCTGAAGTCATATTACGTTGTTTGAATATGTATCCGAAACTGAAATCAGTCATGATCGGCGATAGGGTGGAAGACATGCTGGCGGCACAAGAGGCTAAAATAAGTTCTATAGGAATAGCTCAAACTGCCCATAAACCTCAGCAACTGCTTGATGCGGGAGCAATAGCCGCTTTTGAAAACTTTCAGCCATTACTTGCCAAACTCTGATTTGCTCGTGGAAAGTCTAGGTCTATAGGAAACTCTTATGGATTAGCAGAGTGGATGTTTAATATTTCTTGTTTGAGTCTCATGTGCAATCTACTTTTAGAAACTATTACTTCAATTTCATTATGAAATCGGTCTAAAATCCATGGGTTATAATCGAGACAGAAATATGCATTCGGAATTGATAACTCTGAAGCAATATAATTGGTAGAAGTGTATGGAGTCGAAATTAGAAAATCACTTTTTGAAATTACTTCATATAAATTAGAATCTGCAGATAAGATTTTAATTTTCTTTTTGTCGGATAGTTCTTTCACATAACTCACATATGCGCCGCTATGAAATCCTGAATAACGCCGCTTAGGTTTAAGGTATAACAAAATTTCTTTTCCACTTTCTATCTTCATCTCATCTAAGGTTTCAACAAGACCCTTGAGAGTAGCAAGGGACATCCGTGGATTATAAAAGTAATCATCGTTGTCTGTTGGAGTAACATCCGTAAACACAACAATCTTTTTATCTGGCTCTTGCTTCGATATCTTTCTCTCTTGAAAGACAATTGAACCTACAGCTTGTACTTTATCAATTCCCAAAGACTTCAAATATGATGCTTGGTGATCATTCCACACTAAATGCAAATTGAATGCTCTGAGGGCATTGCTTGATTCGTGACGCTCAGGAATCGAGTCTTTTTGGTGTATTGGTTCGGAATTAGTCGAGTACCAAAACATCGTTTTTCTAAAAACTTCGATTTCCGAGATTCGTTGGATAAAACCCTTTTTTTGCATCCATGTTTGGGTAGACACCACGTCAAGCTGTACTCTAACTTCCTCGGCAAGAATTTGCCACAGCGCTGGATCGATTATTTCATTCTTCACATACTTGATTCCAAATTCAGCGTCTTGTATCTGCCCTGGAGGAATGCACTTCCCAATTTTGTTGACTAATTGAAAAAAACTCATATTTAATGAGTGCAGTTTTATCAGATGAAAGGTCGCATCCAAAACAACAATCTTGTTTTGTGAAAAAATTGTTCTCCAATTTCGACACTCAACTAAAAGGCTGTCTGCACTTATGTATGGTTTGAATCTCTCTTCCTGAAAAAATTTCTCGATCTTACCCGGGCTTGACTTTGAGAATACTTGTCCAGGGCTCAATGAGAAAACGACACAAGTTGGTTTATCTTGTTTACGAGAAAGCCTTGCGATACAAACTAATAATGCATACAATATAATTGCAAGAGAGACTATTAATTTTTTAAAACGAGTCCCAATTAGATTCACACTAAACACTTTACCTCCCTTGCCAGAAAAATTTTTGAAATATTAAAATAGAACATGCTTTACCATTGATCCAAGAAACCTATGTTAAGTCTATATAAACCTTTTTCCTTAGTGATCTCGTTAACATACGATGCGACATCGTCAGAAGTTCTTGATACCATTTTAATCAAATGGCCCTCTCTACTTTCAAATCTTTCAGAGTAATTCCACTTGTTTTTATCTAACAAGTTTGAAACTGGGTGTTGGTGATCGACTTGTAAAGTTTGGAAATTTTTTCCAATTGTTTCGGATAAATTTTCATTTATTATGTTTTTCATTGAAATTCCTATCTCCAATGCTCTGTCTTCGTGAGCAACAAAATATCCTTCAAACAAAATTTTCTTTGGTATATAAATTTGATAACTTTCTCTGGACTGGTTTCGAATTATTGTTTCCCAATCCGCAACAGTGCGTTCAACTATCCCATAATGAAAGGCATTCGTTTCTGTATGTACCCTATGAAGAAATTCAGCATCACCAATATTTGCCAGCTCGAAAACGGCCGGGTCCAGCAGGGATAGTCGATCCTTCAAGCAAAACTCGGGAAAGTGTGAGAATCCTCTAAATCCAACTTTCCAATACAAATCTTTTACAGATCTCCTTGCAATGACGACCAGAAAAGGGATGTTTTTCCCTGATGCGAACTTCTCGACTTCGCCAACCAGGTAACGAAATAGACCTTTGCCACGAAACTCTTGTACCGTTACAACTTGTGTCATGAAATAGATAGGTGTCTTCAAGTTACCCACTTTGAGAGTGGATTCAACTAGAACACATGATGCGATTTCTTTGGTGTTATCTACCAAGGAGCAGTGGATAATCTGCTTAAGACTCGATGAAAGTTTGTACTTTTCTAAGAAACGCGATCCCGATTTTTGATTATTTGGATAAAACTCATTAAGAGAACGTTCAAGAAGTTGGGCATAATTCTCGGAGTTCATTTCTGTAAATTTGATTTTCATACTAATTTTCATAATCGATTTTGGTAGGGAAAAATACATACCAATTTTGGTTTAGACACGCCAATAATTCTATGTAGCTGCATTATCTCATTCTTTGATTTAGAAACTGTGTATTCTGGAATCTCAATGACTACGGGTACTACGCCCTCGAACTGCATTAATTCTGAATTTGCATCTAAACCCATTTCTTGTACCTTATTTGCAAATTGTGTCATCCGCTTTGAATAGAAGGTCTCCCATTCTTTAATTTTTGTGAAAATCTCACCACATTCATGTGGTAACAGAGGAATATTTTGAAATTCGTATTTTTCCCATAATTTGTAAATTGTATGATTAACACCCCTATACCTTCTATACAAATTTCTCTTAGTCTTTGTGAAAACCGTTCCAGAAGTTTGTAATGTTTGTTTAATCTTCTCTGCGTCTTCGATTCTATTGCACCACAAAATCGCACCATATTCTGTTCCAAGTATTTTGGGTAAGGACCAAATTTCGAATTGAGCTCCACTTCGCAAAACTTTTGAATTCAATTGATAAAAACTATCCACAGAATCTTCGATGAATGGTGCTTCACTTAGGTCTCTATTCAATTTCCCCCATTGATTGTATGAAATATCGAGTGATGTATGATCAGTCGGAGTGACAGGTGTTAATCCCGCATTTAAAACACTTTGAACTACACATTGGCTAGCAAATGGAAATAGTCGTACCGTTTGTTTTTTGAAGAAATGCTTCAACACAAAATTCATCGCCGATCGCCCACTTGAGAAAACCACAGGATGACCATTCTTGAATCTTTCTTTAAGGTAAATCTCTATCTGCGTGGCACTACTAGTTGTAGGTGGAAACCTTTTTTTTACACTTCTTGGCCAAATTCCTGTAGCGGACGTTGAATTTTTCATTTTATGAAAACAATTTCTAGTTTTATTTCTCCTCCAAAGAATGATTTAAATTTTTCTATATTCTTTTCTTTTGCCGAGATCTCTTCGCTGAAACCTGAATGTTGCTCTCCCATGTGAAAGGTTAGAATTCCTTTTTCTTTGCAGTGTGTTATTGCCGTTGTAACACAAAGATGAGATAAGGGAATCCCCTTCACTTTGTTACTGGACGCACTTACACCATAGTATGCATCAAATGGTGTGTTCATAAAGTAGGCAGATGAAACTATTTCGCCATTTCTACGTGATTGCGTTATGAATGCATGTCCATGTCTTAGGAAAGATTCCTGAATATTCCAGCTTTCATTTGATCGTGTTACTCGTCCAGCAGAGTAAAAGTGTAGATCGCGAAGTGATTGAAAAGCTAAACTAATCGCATGGTCTGTAGATTGACGGTCAATAACTTCAATACAAATATTGTGAGAAACTTTTTCTCGCAAAGCTGATCGTACAGATTTTGAGTAGGAGTTAACCAAGTCTTTGAGATCCCTTCGAAGATCAATTACAAGGTTGAATCTTGTTTGTGATTTTGAAAATTTGGGAAGAAGTTTTTTCATTTGGTGTGTATTTAAAATTCTGGGGTCATTTATCCTTAGAGAACCCACTAATTCTGGATGAATCAAATTAAATGGGTGTGATTTAGATTTAGCCAAGAAGTTGTTTAAAGTGTCCATTGCCGTCACTAAACTATCCATTTCAACGTTCTCATTGGAAATTAAAGCTGCCTGAAGTCCAAAATAATCTAACTTCGAAATTTCTTGTTCGCTGTCACCATCTGAACAAATGAACCCAACTATTGGCAAATTATCTTTTAATACGATAAGTGAGTTATTCGAGCGCTCCTGGCCCGCCACTTCTTTGTAATACAAAGCAAATGCGTGAGAGTAAATAGGGTTGAACTTTGTTGCAGAAATCAATTGATCCAGTGAATTTGGGAATTCCTCGTCCATATGTTCACAAACTCGGTAGCCATTTATCACATCTTAAAGATAGCATTCATGGGTCCAGCCTGAGCAAAATAGGTTAGTGGGCCCAGACGGGCTCGAACCGTCGACCCACGGATTAAAAGTCCGTTGCTCTACCGACTGAGCTATAGGCCCCACTGCTACTCACTTGCGATTAGAATCCCCGAAGATTCGAAATTATAGCGAACAGTAATGTATTTAGCGACCTTGAGAGGCCCTCTTTAACCGGTCACGGATCGCAATTGCAATTCCGTTAGCAGCAGGTTGTGCAACAACAACTGTTTCTAATCCCTGCTCATCTGCCGCTCGCAAAGATGCATACAAAACTCTAGCGAACTCTTCATCGCTTTTTGGTGCAGCTAATCGCATAACCCCATCAGGTGTTGCCACATCTGCCATTGCAATAAATCCTTGACCTGCTACGGGGGGTTGATCCAAAACAACTCTTGCCAGTGGCGCATAATGACTATCTAGCGAACCACTGACACGGATCTCATCTTCATCCACAGTCGATCCGGACGTCGCAACCGAGTCACTCACAACTAATCCCGTCGACTCTTCGATCATCGCAACCGTCACCGCACCTGGACGCAAAATCCTTGGCACTTCCCCATTGCAATCAATAATCGTTGATTCAACACCAACCGCACATGGCCCACCATCAAGAATCTGATCACCATCTGCCAAGTAATCACCTAGCTCGTCCGCCACAGCCTGCGCAGTTGTTGGTGAAACATTTCCAAAGCGATTAGCACTGGGCGCAGCAACTCCGCGACCACCAGCGCGCACAAATGCTTCCAGCAACCCCAAGGCAACAGGATGATCCGGAACTCGCACACCAACTGTGACCTGCCCACCTGTTACAAAATCTCCAGCCAACTGCGACCGGCGCACAACCAAACTCATTGGCCCCGGCCAAAAATCACGCGCTAATGAAATCGCATACTCCGGCACATCATCTGCCCAATCACCCAAGCCATCCATCGATGCAATATGCACAAT
>JACCDN010973680.1_pt1 | contig 19101 bp, 17 predicted proteins | sample 7441691 | NCBI WGS metagenome assembly JACCDN01 (sample SAMN15323439, study PRJNA562643) | freshwater metagenome | isolation source: river surface water | place: USA:Blue River Watershed | collected 2017-08-16 | reverse complement strand
CTGTTTATGGATGTAGATTATAGAAAGCATCCAGCATGGACTAAAGAAGGCAGTAATATTGTTAACCAATCTAATAAAAATATTAGTAAGTTTAACCAGAAATTTGCTGGGCTTAGTTTTGGAATAAAGTAAGGCGCTGTAAGCAAGATACGTGCTTGTAGCTTAAAAAAAAGTTGTTGCTGATTGGGTGTGAAGTAAAATCTACCCATTGATCAAGCTTCTAAGGAAGTAAAGGTTTATTTGTGATAACTCATCTATAACGCATTTCGCCGCGGGGTGGAGCAGCTCGGTAGCTCGTCAGGCTCATAACCTGAAGGTCATAGGTTCAAATCCTATCCCCGCAACCAATATCATATAAGCTTATAACTTATCGTCATCTTTAATATTAAATATAGATTTGATAGGCTAAAAAATAGCCACTATCATTGCAAATTCAGGATATCAAGACATATAGAATAGTTATAGCAACACGCTTTTATAAAAAAAGTTTCAATTCGATCGTGAGTATCGGTTTACTTTTAGCAAATGAAAGATTGGGAGACGAAGTTTTACTTAAAAAATTGCTTTTGTTAATCTCTTCTGCAGTCTGCGATACTTACGCATATTAAAGTAGTCTTTACTTGCTTCCTAGCTTTTTTAACTAAATCTTCATCTCCTGATTTTTCATTTACTAGAAATATACTTAAATTCAATATTTTTACTTTATTACCTGTAATAATTCTTATACTCCAACTCTTAACTTGAAAAGCTTTAGTCTGTTTTTTTGATGTCCCATTCGTTAGATAAGGTATTATACTGCTCTTGTAGCTTATTAAGCTGCATTTGAATTTTTACTTCATACAGTTTAACCACTAATAAAGGTAGTGATAAATAAAGCAACATTCCTACTCCAGAAGCGCCATATACTATCATCCATGTTGATACATCAGCTATCATGAATTTAGCAACGGAGTTTACCATATCACTTTCCCATAACTTTACCAGATATGGTAAGGTTCCTGCTAAATTAAAAGCACAAATAGTGGCAGATGCGCATCGATGCTTTCCTTTATCTATAAAAATTGCCATAATAGTTGGAAGCATTGACGCAGCAAAGAAAATAAAAGCATATTTGGATATTACCATTACCATTAGGGCAATGACAAAGACCACCACTTTTATTAATGAGGTAGCAAAATTGAAATTTTGTTCATTTTCTGAAAATTGAGTGTTACTTTCTTTCATTTCATTGCATTATTAAAATCACTGTGATGATAAAGCAAAAAACGTATGACATCAATACTGTTAACCGTTGCCCTAAAAATAAGCTGTGCTCTGTAACTTTGCCTTTAAGGTTCAGTAAATTCATGTTTTTCTTTAACTTCTGCATCTCATTATAGGCTTTATAGTACCCTTCATAATCCTTAACAAAGGGTGTTTGATCAGTTAATATATGTAATATTTTTGATAAATTGCCAGTTTTGGATGCTTCCATTAATTGACTACTTATTTGTTGCTTAAACTTCTTATTATGTATAAAGCTGTCCAGTAGCTCTATTATTTTATGGGTAATCGCTACGCATAAGTTGGTTATTTTAATGTTAGGCTGCTGTTGTTGGGCAAGGTTTAACACACATAAGCCAAAAATTATAGGATGTTCTGCGAGCTTAGGAAAGTTCTTTAAAATTTTTATATGTTCTTCTTGCTCGGCAAGAAAGTTTATCTTAGCCGCTATGAAAGCAATTATGTGCCTATCAATGTTAAACTGGCTTCTTTTTTGCTCAGCTATTTTATCTAATGCCATCATAAGATCTGCTAAAGTTAATATATATTCATTGGATAAAATTGGACTTAAACAAATTGCTGTTGGATTAAAAGAATAGGCAATTCTTTCAATGCCGCATGTAAGGGAAGTAGGAGAGAAGAGTTTAGTAATATTTTCCAGCTTCACGATAGTGCTACTATCAATCCAATTTGCTGAGTTTTTATCTACTGCGTTTTGCCAATATTTCTCCTGGAGGATTTTAATAACTTTATCTAAAATTATTCCTTTATTTTTTTCTATAAAGTAATAAAGCGTCTTAGGTATAGAGGAAGCAGAAAGAGCTAAGTCTTTTTGCCTAATGCTTCCTTGGGGATCCATAATCATTAATAGCCTAATCAGCTTAGCATCATACTTTCTATCTCTTATTTTAATAGCGTCAGGTAACGGCTTTATGTCGCCAATAACTTGTTGTATTTGTTCTAAAGTATAATTATTTATCTGATGTCGCTTTGCCCATCTAATCAACTTGTCATCTTGGATAAAGTAAGTAGCCTCATCCCAGCTAGAAAAAAAGGCGTAGGCGAGAGATTTCAAGTTTCCATAGTTATGTCCATTGAAAGCTAGTAGGTTATTATTCTCGCTAATAGAGTCAAACAGTTGAACACCCTTAGCAAGGGTGCCTGCTAACCATTCTTCAATATTATGGATTTTCCAGCGGAGGGAAGGGTCATCATTCATACTTCCTTTGAAAAAGACCTTAAAATATTCGCTAATCTTACTTTTGCTTACTAGCAGCTTGTAGGTACTATGTTCAAGCCGTTCTTTATTAAATTCTTCAATTTTTTCATATTTTGTATCGACTGCTTTACCAGTAGTAGAATAAAAAGCAGTTACTCCAAGGGCGAAAATATCCGCAGCTACTCCATTAACTTGCCGACCAATTGGAATACATTCAGCTAGTTCTGGTGCAAGGTAATAAGGATGTTGATGGAAGTTTGTATAAGAACTTATAAATTCTCTCAAAATAAACCCTTCGCCGTTATTTATCACTAAAATGTTAGCTGGGTTAATATTGCCGCAGGCGATTTGCATTTTTTCGCATTGCTTAAGGACATCTATAATATTTCTAACAAGGGTTTTAATAGCAGTTTCTGATAAAATGCCAGTAGTTTGGATGAATTGCTCAAGGTTATTGGCAATGTCATACTTCTCTACTATAGCAACTAAACGCGGTGTTTTTAACGAAGACAGTCTAGTTATTCCATAGGCAATTAAGTTATTTAGACCTTTGATATTTAGACTTTGCAACAAATGCCAAGTTTTGATATCTGGATTAAACTCCCTTTCAAATACTATCGCAAAGTATTCTTGCTGATTGCTTAAGTCTGTTGCATAGTAATATTTACATAGTTCGTTGCTAAGTTCATTTATTGGATTGCTAAGATGGACTTTATAAAGTTCTTGAATTATATCTTCTTGATAGCTTCTTGGAATAACAATTTGTTGTTCAGCCATGCTGTTTTGAAAATCTTCTTCTGGGTAGTTTTTATTGCTCATATTATGTAAGTAATTTTTTGCTGTCAGTTTATTAACTATCATATTTAATATTAAAGTGATGTAAGCACAATAACAAAACTAGTTTTAGATAAGTCACTTATAGGATGAACTAATACCTCTTTCTCTGTTACTCTACTGACTTTTCCCACTATAATCCCTGGAGGATATATTTTTCCATCGCCTGAGGTAATAACTTTTTCATCTTTTTGAATATCATGTTCAGTTGTAAGATATTTAATATGAGCGCTAGCATTATTTCCTATTAATATGCCTTTATTTTTAGAAGGATAAGTAATAATTGGAACGCGTGAATTAGAATCAGTAATTAATATTACTGTTGAGTAATTATTGCTAGTTTTAACTATTCTTCCTACTAATCCCTCGTTATTCATAATGATCTGATCCACTCGAGCCCCCTGAACTGAGCCAATGTCTATTAAAGTTGTTTGGCTAAAAGGATTAAAGGATGTCATTAGAAGCTTGGCGGTAACATATGAGTAATTTTTATCTTCAGTAAAAGAAAGAAGCTTTTTAAGTTCTAAATTTTCGGTACGCAGAGATTGTAGCTCATCTATTAAGGTTTTTAGTTGGTTTACCTCTAGCCTGAGTGAGGTATTTTCTGTTTCTAAATCTCTCAAATACTGCATTTTTTTTTGTACCAAGTAAATAGGCTTGAAGGCATTTTCATAAATTCTTACGCCTCCTGTAACTAGGTAACCAGTAAACTCAAGGGGAATTGAGGAAAGATTAATAGGAATAGAAAAGAATAACAAATATAACGAGACAATAATAAAATTTATAGCTGCTAACCGCTTCACGAGAAAATACAATGACTTCATTAATTCTAACCAAAGATTATGACTGTCTTTTACTCGGTTAACTAATATTGCCATAATTAATTCTGTTTGAATAATACATGCTTTAAGCGCGGAAAGTCTTCTAGCACTTTTCCAATGCCCAACACCACACAAGATAAAGCTCGCTCGGCAATGACTACTGGCAATTTTGTTGCTTCTCTTACTACCCTGTCTAAGTTCTCTAGTAAAGCACCGCCGCCGGTCATTACTATGCCTTTATCTACTATATCTGACGACAGCTCAGCTGGGGTGCGCTCTAGCGCTACTTTGATGGCTTCTACAATCTGTCCTACTGGTTCGCTCAAGCTATGTGCAATTTGAGCTTGGCTCACTGATATTTCCTTAGGAATTCCTTTAATTAAATCCCTGCCTTTAATTTCTATAGATCGTGATTCTGCTTCGGGATCTACATAAGCGGAACCAATTTGCTTTTTAATCTTTTCCGCTGTTGATTCGCCGATTAACAAATTATAATTTCTTCTAATATAAGATATGATCGCTTCATCCATTTTATCGCCTCCTACTCTTACAGAGGTGGCATAGACTATACCGCCAAGCGACAATACCGCTACTTCGGTTGTGCCGCCGCCAATATCTACTATCATTGAGCCGGTTGGTTCAATAACTGGCAATCCAGCACCGATTGCAGCAGCCATAGGTTCTTCAATAAGAAAGACTTCCTTTGCTCCGGCGCTTTCCGCTGCCTCTTGAATTGCCCTTCTTTCGACAGGTGTAGACCCAGAAGGCACGCAAACAATAATTCTAGGTCCAGAAAAAGAGCGCTTATTACGCACCGCTTTAATAAAATATTTCAACATTTCTTCGGCTCCTCTAAAGTCGGCTATTACACCGTCTTTTAAAGGTCTGGTAGCTTGAATATCTGGTGGCGTACGACCAAGCATCATTTTAGCTTCTTGCCCAAAGGCATAGGGCTTAAAAGTACCATTTTGGTTTATCATCGCCACTACGGATGGTTCATTAAGTACTATGCCTTTGCCTTTTACATACACTAAAGTGTTAGCAGTGCCTAGATCTATGGCTATATCGCTTGCAAATGCTTCTAATATTTTAAACCACATTTTTTTTATTTTAAAGAATACTGGTAGCTAAGTATAACAATCTTAGCGGAAATGTAAAATAACAAAATTGCTAATAGAGATCAGTAAGATAAGGGGCAATAAAATTGCTAAAATAGCTGTAATCCCATTGTAAGCTAGTATTCTTAGAGTAATCTCTATTAAACAATAAGCTAGAAAACCTGTAAATATTCCGCGAAATAGCATTTTGTTTTGATATAATTGGCGTGGATTTAAGGTAATAAAACAAGCTGCTAACACTACATTAGAAGCCATTATGATAGGTTTTAACAGCTGCTTATAGTAATAGAGCTCATACTGAATCACCGGCAATCCAAGGTCGATAAGCTTATTTATTATCTTTGCTAATCTCCAGATGGAAATCATTTCCGGCGAATTAAGACTATCTAAGAAACTAGTTATTGATAGGTTTGTTTCTACCACCAGCGCAGAGTGAGATTCTGTCTCGGTATTATTATTTCTGCTAACTTTTGCGTTATATAAGTAAAATTTTCCTTCATCTAAAATAGCATTTTTAGCATCTATTCTTTTTAAAAAATTATTATTAGTATCGATAAATAACAGCGTTAAATTAGTAAAATTTTTATGTTTAATGTCTACAGACTTCGCTTGAATAATTCTATTTTCGTTTTTATATTCCTCAAAAAATAAGATACCTGCTTGTGATACTAGCAAATCATAATTTTTTTTCTTCGTTAGCTTGTTCTCTAGCGCTTGATATTCTTGCAGCCCATAAGTGCCAATGGGATTTATCACTGCTACCACTAGTACGCCAATAAGCAAAGCAGCAAATATAGGGATTAATAAAATACGCCATAATGCTACTCCGCTGCTTAAAATTATCGTTAGCTCATTATTTTGTATTAGGCGCTTAAGAAAAAATAAAGCAGCAATAAAACTTAATAATGCCGCTACTTCGTTTAGCAAGTAAGGTATTTTATAAAAAACTAATCTCCAAAAGAATCCCGATGGAATATGGATAGATTTAAATTTTTGTAAAATATCAAAAATATTGGAGAGAATTAAGCCGCTAACAATTATTAAAGAAATAATCAAGAAATATTTACAGTATAGGCGAAATAAGTATATTGAAAGAGTACGGGATTTAATCATGTAGTAAGGCGTAAAAAATAATTTATTTTGCTAATTCGCATGTTTATATTTAGCTTTAGATCTGTAAATATTTTAGTCTAGCGCGAGAAAATTTTATGTCAAATGTTCTTATACACGAGAAAGTTTTTAACCCAAAGCCTTCTTGGATTAAAGTAAAGGCGCCTAATTCTTTAGAATATCTTGCTACTAAAAATCTGATAGATAGCTTAAGTCTTAATACCGTTTGCCAAGAAGCAGCATGTCCTAATATTGCGGAATGTTGGGCAAAGAAACATGTCACTGTTATGATTTTAGGTTCTGTTTGTACTAGAGCGTGTGCTTTTTGCAATGTAAAAACTGGTAAGCCTGATCTTGTTGACCCTCATGAACCGCAGAGACTGGCTGAGGCAATTAGCAAATTGGCGATTGAACATGTAGTTATTACTTCGGTGGATCGTGATGATCTAGAGGATGGGGGAGGGAAACATTTTGCCAGCTGTATCCAAGAGATCAGGCAAATTTCTCCAAAGACTACTATAGAAGTTCTAACCCCTGATTTTTTAAAAAAAGACGGGGCGGTAGAATTGGTAGTGGCGGCGAAGCCAGATGTATATAATCATAATATTGAAACCGTACCTTCATTATATAAGAAAATTCGTCCTGGGGCGCGTTATTATAATTCTTTGCATCTTTTGCATAGAGTCAAAAAGTTAAATGAGCAAATCTTTACAAAGTCTGGTATAATGGTAGGGTTTGGAGAAAAAAAGGAAGAAATTATTCAAGTTATGGAGGATTTAAGAGAAGCGAAAGTAGATTTTTTGACCATTGGTCAATATTTGCAGCCTACTAAACAGCATGCTGAAATAGTAAAATATTATTCTCCTGACGAATTTCGCTATCTTGAAAGAGTGGCAAGAATTAAAGGGTTTTTAATGGTCTCTGCTAGTCCATTAACCCGATCTTCCTATCATGCCGCTGAAGATTTTCAGAAACTACAAAATGCCAATAAAAATCTACAAATATAATGCATACATTCCGTACTGAAAAAAAATTACCTTATTCCGCAAAAGAGCTGTTCCTAGTAGTGCTTGATATAGAAGCTTATCCGCAATTTTTGCCTTGGTGTCGCCAAGTTAATATCCTTTTTAAGGATGACAGGCAAATGGTTGCCGAGTTAATAATTGGGTTTAGCGGTTTTTTAGAGAGGTATAAATCTCGTATTACCTTTGCTAGTTCTTATAATTATTACTCTATTAAGGTAGAGGCGGTTTCAGGACCATTTGCTTTTTTAAAAAATAATTGGCAGTTCTGGCAGGAAGAAAATAATAGTAAAGTTGAATTTGACATTAATTTTAAATTTAGATCTTGGATCTTTGATAAGATGATAGGGTTGTTTTTTGCTAGAGCTGCTAATAAGATGATAGAAGCGTTCGAGCATCGAGCAAAATTAATTTGCAGCCAAAGGCTGGTTTTAAATTAATTTTAAACAAATATATATTCAACTTATAAGTTAGATAAGCAAAATTTTATTTTATAAATATGTTAAGACGTTTATAATGCTTGGCTGAATAGAGGGAGTTAGGCAAAGAGGAATGAAGAAACCTACATCAGTTTTTTTTTCGGCTATCTCAGGTAATATACTTGAGTATTATGACTTTACAGTTTACTCAGTTTTTTCGGTGGTAATAGGCAAAGCATTCTTTCCTAGCGAGTCAGAATATTTGCAAATGCTATTAAGTCTCTGTGCATTTGCTGTTGGTTTTTTAACAAGACCAATAGGCGGGATTTTCTTTGGTTATATTGCTGATAAATACGGCAGGCGCACCGCTCTCATTGGCTCGATGCTAGGAATGACAATACCAACTTTTAGCATTGGACTTATTCCTTCTTATAGTCAGATTGGCATATACGCTCCGATAATACTGGTTGTTATGCGCTTGATGCAAGGGTTATGCATTAGTGGGGAAGGAGCGGGGGCAGCCATTTTTATTCTTGAGCATCATCAAAACTTAAGACCAGGATTAACTGCCGGATTAGTCCATGGCTCTAATATTGTTGGGAGTTTGGTGGCTAGTTTTATCGGCATTATGATTGAAAAATATTTATGGCACGTTGATTTTGCTTGGCGATTTGCTTTCTTGATTGGCGGATTCATGGGTATTGTTGGTTTTTATTTGCGGCTTAAAGTATCCGAAACCCCAATATTTCAAATGCTGACTGCCCAAAAAAGGATAGCCAAGGCTCCTTTTATTTACGTGATTAAAACCGCTTGGCGTGCTATGTTTCTAACTTTTTGCACCGGTGCTGCTGCTAGCAGTGTGCTATATCTAGTAAAAACCTACGTAAATGTGTTTTATAGTAATATAATGCATTTTGATAATGTCACTGCGCTTATTTACCTTTCCTATACTTCCTTTATTTCGATGATTTCCATGCCCTTGTTTGGTAGCATCGCCGATATTATAGGGAAATTTAAGATGTTAGTTCTGGCAAGTATTGCAGTTTTATTGCTATCCTTGCCAACTTTTACATTTATGTATGCGGGTCAGATGTGGCAACAATTAATTGCTTTAACTATTTTGGGTGGGCTAGGAGGCGCAATTTCTGGTCCTGCTTATGTTTTTATCATTTCTTTGTTTAAGCCGGAGCAAAAATTTTCAGGAGTGGCTTTTAGCTACAATTTGGGTATTGCGCTATGTGGTGGTACTTCTCCGATAATTTCTCGGTGGTTGGTAGAAAAGACGGGGCTTTTTTATGCTCCTGCCTTCTATATAATGGCAACTTCGAGCATTTTCTTGTTTATTGTCTATCAAATGCGCTTCTTAGTAAAAGAGCTAGTAAAAGAGCATTCAGGGGGTGAATAATGAGAAAGCGCTGCTTTGGTTTGATAGCTGAATATGTGGCAATAATTGCCTATAAGCTAAAATTCTATCAGATACTAAGCCATAGGCGACGCCGATATGTAGGAGAAATAGATATAATTGCTTTAAGAGGTAAGCAGTTAGTATTCGTCGAAGTAAAGGGGCGCAGCAGTAGCTTTGATGAAATGATATTGACGGTAAATCAGCAAAAAAGGCTTTAAAAAGCAGCCGAGCTGTTTTTAAGCCATAATATGCAATATCAAAATTATAATATTAGGTTTGATTTAGTGATAGTTAGACCGTATAAATTACCTATTTTTTTACAGAACGCTTGGTAAATTTGATAGTTGATTAAAAAAGTTTTAATTGAATAAGAACATGGCAGGTCATTCTAAATTTAAAAATATCCAGCATCGCAAAGGTGCGCAAGATCAAAAAAGAGCAAAAATTTTCACTAAGCTGGTCAGAGAAATTATTACCGCGGTAAAAGCAGGCGGAAATGATCCAAATATTAATCCGCGCTTGCGTTCGGCTATTGTTGCTGCTCGTTCTCACAATCTGCCCAAAGAAAGAATAGAGAAAGCCGTCTTACAGGCTGCTAGCGAGAATGAAGGAGAGAATTATGTAGAGATAAGGTATGAAGGATTTGCTCCAGGCGGTATCGCGCTTATTGTGGAAGCCTTGACTGATAATAAAAATCGTGCGGCTGCGGAGGTGCGCTCTGCTTTTACCAGGTTGGGAGGAAATTTAGGAGAGAGCGGTAGCGTTAGCTTTATGTTTGAGCATGTAGGAATCATTTATTATTTGCTAGAGGATATAGAAGCGGAGTCTGTTTTTGAAAGCGCAATTGAATGTAGCGCTAGAGAGGTAGAGTCAAATGATGAGTATCACGCGATTTACGTTGACATTGATAACTTTATAAATTGTCAGGAGTTTTTTGTTAATAAGTATGGGATGCCTAATGACTCTTATATTGGCTGGCGTCCTAAAAATTCTATTGAAATTGAAGAAAAGGAGACGGCTGAGAAGCTTCTAAAATTAATTGAGTGTTTAGAGGAGAGCGATGAGGTGCAACGTGTATTTGGCAACTACAGATTTTCTCCTGCTCTTCTAATAGGTTGATAAGGTCAATAACGAGAGAACAATATTTTATTAAGCTAGAGTGTAACAATTTTTCTATTTAGTCCAATTAGATATAGTTCTTTTGATTCTTTGCGGCTAGCTGCAGGCTTAAAATGTTTGACGATTTTAAAATTACGTTTGATCTTATTTAAAAGTCCTGACTCAATTCCTCCTTGAAAGGTTTTAGCAATAAAATGTCCGCCTGGACTTAAAATACTTAAGGCGAAGTCTAAAGAATGCTCGCAAAGCAGAGCAATGCGCAGCTGATCAGTAGGGGAGTGCCCAGTAGAATTTGGCGCCATGTCGCTCATTAATAAATCGGCGCAGTTGCCTGCAAGTTCTAATCTAATTAATTGTTTTGCATCTTCGTCAAGGAAGTCTTTTTGTATGCAATTTACGCCTGGAATACTGTCTATCTCCAATAGATCCAGAGCAATAATTTTGCTGCTAGGATTAGGTTCATCTGCCTTGGTAATTTTACTTGCAACCTGTGACCAACTGCCCGGAGCAGCGCCAAGGTCAATTATTTTCATGCCTGGTTTAAGAAGGGCAAATTTCTCATTTATTTCAATTAGCTTATAAGCAGCACGCGAACGATAACCTTGCGATTTAGATTGAATTACATAAGGGTCATTCAGCTGACGCTCCAACCATTTTTTGGAGGAAGGACGGCAGTTGTTGCCATGTTTTAGCTTGATAAATTTGTTTCTCTGTCCCGAGCTCCTCATGGAATTATAGCGTATTGTTGTTCTTTGACTATTTTGTCTAGGATTGAATTAACAAAATGAGTTTCATTCTCGCTTAACATCTCATTGCTAATGGTGGTGAACTCATTAATTATTACTTTAGGTGGAGTTTTAGGAAAAAACATTAGCTCGGCGATGCCAACTCTTAATGTAGCTAGCAGCACGGGAGATAAATCCTTCATTTGCCAGTTAGCTGATAAATAACCAGAAATTAATTTGTCTATTTGTTCTATATGATTGATTGCTAGCTTTACTAAGCTGTTAAAGTGGCTTATACTTAGCTTAACATGAGTTAAGTTATTAGGATTAATCGTTAGGTCTTCGCCCGATTGATTGTTTTGATAAAACAGAATCATATTGCGAATTAGTCTTTCTATATCCTGCTCATTTTTATATTGATAAATTTGGTATTGATAAAGTGCTTGAATAGCCGCAATCCTCGAAAGGCTTTTAGTATTAATTTTACTTTGAGTCATAGACATATGATTGTATAGGAAAAATAAGAATTAGTAAAACTCATTTATTGTTAATTTACTACCATGCTCACCTTCATCAGCTTTATACTAACTATTGCCGTTCTAATTTTTGTGCACGAATATGGGCATTATTATGTTGCTCGAAGATTCAAAGTAAAAATGGATGAATTCGCCATTGGCTTTGGACCTAAAATATACTCCAGAACTGATAAAGAAGGCGTCAGATGGCAGTTACGCTTAATTCCATTAGGCGGGTTAGTGAAAATGGCAGAGGATGATGCCTCGTCTGCTTTTGTTAGGGGAGTTGATGCTAAAAAAGAAAATATTTTTAGCGCTCAGCCTGCATATGTGCGATTTTTAATTGTGGCAGCTGGACCAATCGCTAATTATTTGCTAGCTATCTTAATTCTGAGTGTTTTTTACTTTGCGGTAGGGAAGGTAGAACTGCCCGCAATTGTTGATAAATTAACAGAGAATTCTCCTGCTGCCGACGCTGGTTTACAGATAGGCGATAAAATAATTAAGGCTAATGGTCGCAAGATACGTGATTTTGCTGATCTGCAGAGGCAAGTTATAGTTAGCGCCAATCATCCTATCATACTTACTTTACAAAGAGACCAGGAAATTTTAGAATTATCTGTGACTCCTACAGAAAGAGAGATAAATAATGGAAAGCAAAAGATGAAAGCTGGATATCTCGGCATTAATGTTGCTGGAGAATTTAAAGTTTCCTCGCTAAATCTTTTTGCCAGCTTCTGGCACGCTATTCTTGACGTTATTGACTTATCTACCCTAACTTTAAAAGCAGTAGGGCAGATGTTAAAGGGTCAGCGCTCAATTGGAGAATTATACGGACCTCTTACGGTAGCCGAAGAATCAAGCAAAGCAATTGTAAAAGGAACAGTGGATTTTGCATTGTTTATTGCTATGTTATCTGTTAGCTTAGGACTATTTAACTTTTTTCCAATTCCTCTGCTGGATGGTGGGCACTTGTGCCTAATAGGATTTGAAATGGTTATGGGAAGAGCTGTGAGCATAAGAGTACAACAGCTTCTTCAGAAGATAGGTGTGGCGTTAATAGTTTTTCTTGTTGTAATTTCCACTTCAAATGATATAAGAACTTTAATATTTTAGCCAAAGAAGCATAAGCGTAATACTCGGGTTAAATACAATAGAAGGCTTTAAAGATAGGATTTAAGGTGAAAAATAATAATATATTGAAGTCAAATATTAGACTTGCTTTGCTAGCTGCTACTATGCTTAGTGCTAACTTAGTTTTTGCAGCTGAGCATATAAACAACATAACAATATTGGGTAATAAAAGAATAGAAGCCGCGACAATAAAAAGTTATTTGGGGCTAAAATTAGGAGACGAATATAGCTTAAGTAAAGAAAATAGCGCGATAAAAAGCCTTTATGATACTTCGTTGTTTGAGAATATCAGTATTAAATTCTCTAATGGCAATTTATTGGTTAATGTTGTTGAAACTCCTTTTATCAGTAAAGTAGAATTTCGTGGCAATTCTAAGCTTAAGAATGCGGTATTGCTGAAAGAATTGCTGACTAAGGCAGGTGACTCCTTAAACCCTGGCAAGATTCAGGTGGATATTGAAAAAATTAAAGAGATATACAAACGCTCCGGACGATTTTCTGTTGGTGTTGAAGCCCAAATTCAGCAGCAAGATAATGATAGAGTAAAGATTATATATGTCATTTCGGAAGGACCAAAAACGGGGATTAAACATATTTATTTTGTAGGTAATGAATATTACCGCAGTAGTGAGCTGAAACAAATTCTTTTAACTAAAGAATCAAGATGGTTTAGATTTTTAGAAACCAATGACACTTATGATCCAGATCGAATAGAATATGATAAAGAACTGTTAAAGAGGTTTTATCAGTCGCTAGGTTTTGCTGACTGTAATGTTACTTCTGCTACCGCTGAATTAAATAAAACTAAGGAATATTTTACCGTCACCTATTCTATAGAAGAAGGGGAGAAATATAGCTTTGGCAGTATCGAAATTGATAATAAACTGCTAAATATTGATGATGCCGAGGTTAGAAAATTAATTAACATCAAGCCAGGGCAGGTTTTTAATATGAAACAGCTGGAGCAAATAGCTGAGAAGATTACTGCTAATCTTGCCAGTCGTGGTTACCCTCAAGTTAGCGTCCATCCAGATATAGATAAAAAAACTGCTGTACGAGTGGCAAATATTAAATTTATAATTGACAAAGCTGATAGGATTTTTGTCGGTAAGATTAACATTGAAGGCAATTTGAAAACCGAAGATAGGGTTATTAGACGGGAACTTAAAATCGCTGAGGGTGATATATTTAACCGCTCTCATATTGAAAAAGGAGAACGCAACTTACGCAACCTAGATTATTTTGAGACTGTTGCAACTAAAATCACCCCTACTGAAAAACATGATAGGTACGATATCAACATTAATGTAGAAGAAAAATCTACTTCTTCTATTGGCTTTGATCTTGGTTATAGCACTGCAAGCAAAGGCGTGTTTGGCAGGCTATCTTTCTTAGAGCGCAATTTAATCGGCACTGGTAAGTATTTTACTTTTGGGGTACAGGGAGCGAAAAAAAGCACTAGCTATTATGCGGGTCTTACTGAACCTCATTTTCTTGATCGCGATCTTTCTTTGAGCGGGAATGTTTTTAAAAATCATAATGGTCGGGGAGGAGGTTTTGGTGATGGCGATCAAAATTATACCTTAAAAGCTGTAGGGTTTAAAACTTCCTTAGGTTATGAGATTTGGGAGGATTTAACTCACGACATAGATTATCTTATTAAACGCGAAGATCTAACTGCCTCAGATACCGCTAGTTCACGTTATTTAATTGAGCAAAAAGGCAAATTCACCACCTCTGCTGTAGGTCATACCGTGACTTATGACCGAACTGACAGTCGCATAATTCCTAAAAATGGTTATATTATCAGTGGCAGCCAAGAATATGCGGGGGTTGGCGGCAATAATAAATATTTAAAGCACGAAGCAGATGCGAAATATTTTAAGTCTTTCTTTAATAATAAGCTTACCTATAAATTAGCCGGAAATGCAGGCGACGTTAGGGGAGTAAGCGGTAAGACTGTCCGGATATCTGATAGATTTAACCTTGGTGACTATTCATTCAGAGGGTTTGCTGCTGGCGGAATCGGACCAAGGGATAAGAAAACTGAAGAAGGTTTAGGGGGCGAGAAATATTATACTGTGACTAATGAGTTTAATTTTCCCCTTGGATTGCCTGAGGAATTTAATGTAAGCGGCGCAGTATTTTCGGATATTGGTAGTTTGTGGGGAGTAAGCTTAAGCCCAAGTAGCACATATAGCAGCAGCGAATTTTATAATGATAAGTCCGTACGTGCTTCCGTTGGTTGCGGCGTTATTTGGATAACGCGGTTTGCTCCTATTAGGATGGACTGGGCGATTGCCGTCAAAAAGAAAAAATATGATGATAAGCAGCGTTTTCATTTAAAATTTTCTACTTCTTTTTAAGGAACAAGTGGGTAGAATTAATTAAGTATTGGTGGCAGTATGAGGTTTTTTCATAAATTATTATTAATTGTTTGGTGTTTGATTAGTAGCAGCGTTTATGCAACCCAGCAACAATCCTTCAGCTTAGGAATAGCAGTAGTTGATGTCCAATCCATTTTAGAAAATTCTCTAGCCGTTCAAACTATTAGAAACTCTATTAATTCTATTAGTCAAAAAATTCAGGATGATATAGAAAAAAAAGAAACAGAACTCAAAAAAATTGAAGAACAATTGCTCAACAAGAGAGGGGCATTAAGTGAGGAAGCATTCGAGAAAGAAATAAGAGAGTTTAATAAGAAAGTTAGTGCGGCGCAAAAAGAAGTGCAGAAGAAAAAAACCGCTCTTGAGCAAGCTCATTCTGAGGCCATAAGCAAGGTGCATGCGGCGACTATTGAAATCATTACAAATTTAGCAAAAAAATATAATTTAAAGATGGTTTTACCTAGTTCCCAAATATTGTTTACGGTAAGCGAGCTTAATATCACTGCAGAAGTTATAAAGCAATTAAACGATAAGCTAAAATCTGTGAAAGTGAATTATAATCTATAAGTCATTTATGATAAGGGTGGTTAGCTAAAATGGCTTGGCAGCGATAAATTTGCTCCAGCAAGATGATTTTCGCCATTTGGTGAGGAAAGGTCATCGGCGACAGACTGATGCTGATGGTGACCGCCTTTATGATTTGTGCATCTATGCCGCTGGCGCCGCCAATTATAAATTCTACGCCTCTAGCATTGTCTGTTAGCGCTTTATTAATTAGCTCAGAAAATCTAAAACTGTCTAGTAAAGCGCCATTTCTATCTAATGCGATTTTATAAGCCCCGTTGGTTAAACAGTCGGTGATTAACTTTGCTTCAAATGGTTTAACTTGATTAGGTGGCAATTTTTGGGAGTAAGAGATTTCGCTGCACTTAAGTTGCCATCTAATCATTTTCTCATATTTCTCTGCTATTTTAGCAAATTCAGCGCTGAGTTTACCAACCGAAATAATATGTATTTTGCCCGTCATTTTAACGCTACGGCGTATTATTTAGTAAGACGCTTAATAATTTCTTCTCTAGTCAGCAAGGGAAGAATGTTTTTCATCTCTGGTCCGCTGCTGGCGCCGGTTATTGCTAGCCTTATCGGCAAGAATAATTCCTTACCTTTTTTGTTAGTTTGTAGTGATATTTCTTTTATCCATTTCTCCCAGGTAACTGAAGTAATTTCTTCTACTTGCAACAGCTTGGCAGCGGTTTTGAGCAATTCCTTATCTTGATTGTCAATTCCTAAAAGCTCGGTATGGCAGATATCCCACCACTGTTTTATTTCCTCTAACTTATTTAAATTAGGACGCACTGCCAGCCAAAATTGCTCGTCTATTTGTTGCAGTCCAATTGAGTTTAGACGTTCTTTAGCCTCATTAAAACTTAAGTGAATTAGCAATTTATGATTAAGATGCGCAAGTTCTGTTTGATTATAGAAAGTGGGATGATTGGAGAAATAGGTAATATCAAATATTTCTACTAACTGTTGCAGAGTATAATAAGGAGCAATAGGCTTTGCTGAACCAATCAAGCTAAAAAAACTATTGACCGTCATTGCCTCAAACCCTTCCTGCTCACGCAAATAAGAAATTTCAAACCCGCCTATTCTTTTGGAAATCTTCTCCTCCTTGGCTTTAATTAACCCAAGATGCGCAAATCTCGGAGGCGGCGCCTTAAGCGCCTCAAACATTTGAATTTGGATGGCGGTATTAGTGACATGATCTTCGCCTCTAATAATGTCAGTGATTTCATAATCAATATCATCAACGCATGAACACAGCATATAAGTCATGCTGCCATCTTCTCGGATGACTATCGGGTCGCTTAGGTGCTCTCCTTGATAGGATACTTCGCCTTTAATCATGTCCCGCCAGCTGATTAATGTTTCTTGCAGCAAGAAACGATAATGCGGCTTTTTGCCTTGATTAAGATTATGGCTAATTTCTGCCGCTGTTAATTTAAGAGCGGCGCGGTCATAAATTGGCGGCTTGCCGCTGGCGAGCTGCAATTTCCGCTTTATCTCCAGCTCCTGCACACTCTCAAAACATGGATATAGCCTTCCATTTTGCAGCAACTCCTCTTTTGCGATTTGGTAGCGCTCCAGCCTACTTGACTGGGCAAAATTCAAGTCCCAGCTGAGTCCGAGCCATTTAAGATCCTGGCAAATGGTCTCTTTATATTCTTGTTTGCTACGCTCTTGGTCAGTATCGTCAAATCTTAAGTAAAATAGCCCGCCGTGCTTTTTAGCGTAAAGCCAGTTAATAATTGCTGTTCTGGCATTGCCAACATGCAGCTTACCGGTAGGAGAAGGGGCAAATCTAGTAATAATTTTCATAAATTTCTCAAAACTTAACGCTTAATTCTTTAGTTATAAAAAGAAAATTGACAAGAAAGCATAATAACAATATCATCTTCTTAATTAATCACAATATGATTTTATAGCGCCTAATAAATTGGCACGCTTTATGCTGTTAGAACTATAACTTAAGGTTTTTATATAGCATATAATATGATCAATAAATTTTATAAAAGAGGATGATATGTCGAAAAGTAATGCGCTATCACAGGCAAGAAGCGCAATTGGAATAGAGCAAAGCAACATAGCGAAGTCCAGAAGCTCAGGAGCAAGAGAAAAAGAGTTTATAATTTCTTCATCTAGCGTTAATGGACAAGTATCTTATACTACTGGAGCTGTAAGGCACGATGTAACAAAAAGAGGAGCTATAACATATACTGGGGTAGATACGGATATGGCAATCAACGATTCTTCCTCTATGTTTGTGGTTAAAAATGAAACGGGAAAGTCTACGGCTTTCACCCGAAGCGGTTCTTTTCGTGTGGATCAGAAAAATAATCTTGTAGATGCAATGGGAAATGAATTGCAAGGTTGGAGGCTACAAAATGGCAACCTGCCAACCAATAATTCTAGTTTTGACTCTTTACAATCTATAAAAATAGAGCAGGGGGCTTCTCAGCCTAAAGCTACTTCTAAAGTTACGATGAGTGTAAACCTCAATTCTAATCAGGACGCTATTAAAGGCGCTGGAACAACCATGAAAATAGGTGGTACAATTAATAAAGGCTTGAAAGAAAATGATATTATCTCGCCATTTTCTAGCGGCAGTGGGTATAATGAACTTAAGTGTGGCGACAATATTAAAGCTATAGTGGCAGGAGACATCAATAAAACATATAGATTTCGTTTTGGAGGAGCAACTTATGGTCATTCAATAAATAATGCAAATAATGGAGCCGGAATATTTGGCGCTACCAAGCCAAGTCAACCCTTCGTTTTTGCTGCCGATAGAACCGCCGACCCTAAAGCGTTAGTTCCTACTGATGGAATTAAAATTAATGTTGGAGGTAAAATCTTTACCTTTACTGCTATGAATAATGGAGATACTAAGCAAAATCAATTCCATAATCTTTATACTCTGCGTGATGTTATTAATAATACTGGTTATCTACAGGCAAATATCAAAGATGGAGCGCTTTGTATAGGATCAGTAGATGCTAATCAGAACGTAACTTTTGAAAACGTAAACGGCGGTTGTATAGTAGAAGAACTAGGAATAGCAAATGTTCCACTAAACGATCCAGACGTAACCGAAGTAGAAAGGTTTAATTCGCTGCGTACTCTGCAAGAAGCAGTAAAAAGAAGCTCGGAAGGTAATTTAGTAGCTGAGATAGATAATGGTGGGATTAATATTAGAGCAGCAGTAGCAACCGATGGCTTGCAATTAGAGTGTAATCCTACAGTAAATAAGCTTGTGGAGGCGCTGCCAACCTTAGGGGATGGCACTGTTGCCGGTAGGGCAACCATTACTTTGCAATCAGCTGGGCATGGCTTGAAGCAAGGAGATTACGTATGGCTCGAAAATGTGGGGATGCCGCATCAAGATGGGATGTATATGGTGACTGGCGCTCCAACCCCTAATCACTTTACAGTAGGAGTATGGACTGGAG
>JACCDN010038589.1_pt1 | contig 19108 bp, 21 predicted proteins | sample 7441691 | NCBI WGS metagenome assembly JACCDN01 (sample SAMN15323439, study PRJNA562643) | freshwater metagenome | isolation source: river surface water | place: USA:Blue River Watershed | collected 2017-08-16 | reverse complement strand
GTCGAAACCGTGTTTTTTGGTGGCGGCACACCGAGTCTGCTTTCACCGCAGGCCATCGACCGACTCATCACCGGTTTTCGCACACTATTACCGCTCTCACCACAGGCCGAAATTACGCTGGAAGCCAATCCCGGCACTGTAGATGCTGAACGCTTTGCCGCGTTTCGTGCCGCGGGTGTTACCCGCTTATCACTCGGCATACAGAGCTTTAATGACGAGAGCCTGCACGCCCTTGGCCGCATTCACGACCGTGCGCAAGCCATCTCTGCGATTGAAGCCGCTGCCAAACACTTTGACACCTACAATCTGGATCTAATGGTGGGCTTACCGCAGCAAGACACCGCTGCTGCACTAGTGGATATCAACCAGGCGCTGGCCTTTAACCCGCCACATTTTTCGTGTTACCAATTAACGCTGGAACCACACACCCCATTTGCTGCAGCACCGCCGGCGGGTTTGCCGGATGATGATGTCTGCGCGGAAATCCAAGACCAGCTCGAAGCACGCCTGGCAGCGGCCGGTTACACCCATTACGAAACCTCCGCGTTTGCGCTGCCAGCGCATCAATGCCGCCACAATCTGAATTACTGGACCTTTGGCGACTATCTGGGCATCGGCCCCGGTGCCCACAGCAAGCTGACCAATCACGAAGGCGCCAGGCGCCAGATGCGCCACAAGTCGCCAAAGGCTTATCTGGCCGCAACAGCATCCGGTGATTTCGTGCAGACCGACGAACCGATTCTGCCGATCGATCTCACCGGCGAATTCATGATGAATGCCCTGCGCCTCAACGAAGGCTTTGGCATTGAGCTTTACGAACGCTATACGGGCTTACCCTGGCTGGTGGTCAGTCGCCAGGTTGACGCAGCCGTAAACGAAGACTTTCTTGAATGGGTAGTGCCGAACAAGCACCTGCGACCCACCATCAAGGGCCGCCGCTTCTTGAATGTGCTGCTTCAGCGCTTCTTGTAAGTCACTTACGGCGGAATACAAGATCCCAAACGCCATGGCCCAATTTGAGGCCACGTGCTTCAAATTTGGTTAATGGTCGATAACCCGGACGTTCCGCATAATCGGCAGCGGTGTTTTCCAGAAGCGGTTCGGCACTCAGCACTTCCAGCATCTGTTCCGCATAGTTTTCCCAATCAGTCGCACAGTGAATCGTGCCGCCCGGCTTGAGACGCGACACCAGCATGCGCACAAATTCGGGCTGAATCAAACGGCGTTTGTGATGCCGTGCCTTGTGCCAGGGGTCGGGAAAGAAAACGAGCACGCCCTCCAGCGAATCTGGGGCGATCATCTGATTCACAACATCGACGGCGTCATGGGTCATCAGCCGTAGATTCGCCAGGCCATCCTGCTCGATCAGCTTAAGCAGGTTACCAACACCCGGACGATGCACCTCAATACCGAGGTAATCGTTTTGTGGATGATTCCGGGCAATCTCTGCTGTCGCGCCCCCCATGCCAAAACCGATTTCAAGGAAACGTGGCGCCTGACGACCGAAACGCATATCCCAATCCTGCACCGTGGGCACATAGTCCACCCCCCACTGCGGCCAACCCGATTCAATGGCGGCCGACTGGGCAGGTGTTAAACGCCCCTCCCGGCGTACGAAACTGCGAATGCGCCGCAGATGTTCGGGAAAGTCACTGAGAACTGGTTTGGTCTTCTCGGTCATTGTTTTTCTTCTGTTTTCTAGGGTTCGTGTAGTTTGGATCACTGACCTCGCGCAAAATGGACTGATACCGCTGGGCAAGGTCCATCGTGGGCTGCGCCAATGTTGCTGGCAAACTAGCACAAGCCTCCGTCAAGGCTGAATTCGACAACGTAAGCTTGGTGTTCAGATGCATTGCCTCGGCAACCCGTTGCTGCAAATCGCCACTGGGCTCGAATATCCGGTAATGCGCCGCCAACACCACGGTCATATCTGACAATGTCGCCTGGTTGCGTTCACCCCATTCGGCATAACTATCGGCTGCCTTGGCATCCTCAATGCACGCTTCACCCAATAGGGTAACGGCATTTCCCACTCCAAAGACACGTTGGGTCGCCAACAGTTCAGGCTGGTCAAATGCGTAAGCGTGCGACCGTGGCGCATCCACAGCAGCATGCACCACGCTACCTAGCATCCACAAACCGCACACGACCGAATATCGTAAAACTGCCATGCCGATGCGAGCAGTTAACTGCGACCGATCAGACCCGTGGTGGGAGAACTCGGGTCGGCACTATAAAACTTGCGTGGCATACGACCCGCCATATAGGCTGCACGCCCGGATTCCACTGCCAGCTTCATGGCCGTTGCCATCAGCACCGGATCCTGCGCGTGGGCAATCGCGGTATTCATCAACACACCGGCACAGCCCAACTCCATAGCAATCGTGGCATCTGATGCCGTGCCGACGCCCGCATCCACGATGACCGGCACCTTGGCCTGATCCAGAATCAAACGCAGGTTCCAGGGATTCAAAATCCCCATACCTGACCCGATCAACGATGCCAACGGCATGATGGCAACGCAGCCGATATCTTCCAGCATTTTGGCCTGAATCGGATCGTCCGAGCAGTACACCATGACTTCAAAGCCTTCTTTGACCAGCGTTTCTGCGGCCTTCAGCGTCTCCGGCATATTCGGAAAAAGACTCGTCTGATCACCCAACACCTCCAGCTTACAGAGTGGATGACCATCCAATAGCTCACGGGCCAGGCGTAAGGTGCGTACGGCATCATCTGCGGTGTAGCAACCCGCCGTATTCGGGAGAATCGTATAGCGATCCGGCGGTATCACGTCCAGCAGATTCGGTGCGCCGGCATCCTGGCCAATATTGGTTCGACGAATTGCAACGGTAACGATTTCCGCGCCCGAGGCAGCAATCGCGCGGCCGGTTTCGTCGAAATCTTTATATTTGCCCGTGCCTACCAGTAGGCGGGAACGATAGGTCTTGCTACCTATCGTGACGGTATTTAAGGAATCCTGAGTATGCACGCTTAACCTCCGCCCACGGCAACGACAATTTCTATCTGATCACCTGGCTGCAGCGCCACCGCTGCATGCATGCTCCGCGGCACGATCTCGCCATTACGCTCAACGGCCACACGGCGACCCACCAGGTCGAGTTCGGCCAAAAGATCCGTCACCCGCGCCAAATCTGCGCACGTGCGTTCTGTCCCGTTAACGGTGATTTTCATGCGCGGATTCTAGCATCCGGGGCGCCGCATCGGCAGCCCCTGCACCATAACTCGTCGATCTTACATGTGACCGGTTTGCAGGTAGCGGAGATGCCAGCTAAACGCGTCTTCGAGCAGGTGCGGCGTCTGCTTGCCCGGTGCGTAATTCACCCCGCGGCGGAAATACTCCTTCAGCGCCGGACGGAAATCCGGATGGGCACAACGCTCAATAATCACCTTCGCACGTTGCTTCGGCGACAAGCCACGCAAATCGGCCAACCCCTGTTCGGTGACAATCACCTGCACATCGTGTTCCGTATGATCCGTATGCGAAACCATGGGCACAATCGCCGAGATGGCGCCGCCCTTGGCTGTTGATGGCGTCATAAAGATGGACAGGAAGGCATTACGCGCGAAATCGCCCGAACCTCCGATGCCGTTCATGATGCCGCTACCCATGATGTGCGTGGAATTCACGTTACCAAAAATGTCCGCCTCAATCAGGCCGTTCATGGCGATGACCCCCAGTCGACGAATCACCTCCGGGTGATTACTGATTTCCTGAGGACGCAGGATAATCCGGCTCTTGTACTGTGGCAGATCTGCCATCAACGTTTGCAACGCATCCGGGCTCAGCGAGAAGGCGGTTGCAGACACCATGTCCAGCTTGCCTTCCTGAATCATTTTCAGCATACCGTCCTGCAGCACCTCCGTGTACGAGGTCAAACCCTCGAAACGACTGTTGCTGAGCTCATCCAGCACCGCGTTGGCGATATTGCCGACGCCCGATTGCAGTGGCAGCAAATTCGGCGGCAGGCGACCCTTTTTGACCTCGTGCTCCAGAAACTCCATGATGTGGCCGGCAATCGCCCGCGAACTGGCATCCGGCGGCGAAAAGGGCGAGTTACGATCTGGCGCATCGGTTTCAACCACTGCCACCACTTTATTCGGATCACAGCGCAAATACTGCTCGCCAATCCGGTCACCCACCTGCACCAGCGGAATCGGCTGACGGTTCGGCGGCAATTCCGTCCCGTAATAAATGTCGTGCATACCCTCCAGCTCTGGGCTCTGCCACGAATTCACTTCCAGAATCACCTGATCAGCCAGATCGATCCAGGTTTTGTTATTACCCACCGACGATGAAGGAATCAGGCTGCCGTCTTCACGAATACCGGCTACTTCAATCACAGCGGTATTCAACTTGCCGAGAAAACCGAACCAGACCAGCTGGGCGACATGCGACAAATGCATATCGATGTATTCCATCTCACCGGCATTAATCCGTTTACGTGAGATCGGATCCGACTGATAGGGCAATCGCAGATCCACTGCGTCCACCATGGCCAGAGCACCATCGAGCTCGGGCGCGGTTGAAGCCCCAGTCCACAGCCCGACCTTGAAATCATCACCCATCAGATGCGCATCCATGATGCGCTTGGCCAACGCCGCTGGCACCTGCTTCGGGTAACCGGAACCCGTAAAACCGCTCATCCCGATATTGGCATGGTTAGGAATCAGCTTGGCCGCTTCTTCAGCAGACATGATTTTGCTGCGCAGTTGCGCATTCTTGATACGACTGTGGTCTGACATAAGGCTCTCGGAAAATCAAAATTTATGCGGTGCAATATCGCATTTTTTCCGGGGTCTGTCAGCCTTTGTTGTTGTTTTTATTAGTTTATTTTAATGCAACACTTTCACGATTTATACATCGTGCTGCATCACGCCATGCCAGAGGCATGTATTGGAGCGGGCGAAGGGAATCGAACCCTCCTCATAAGCTTGGGAAGCTTAGGTAATGCCACTATACGACGCCCGCATAGTCCGAGGAGTTATATTGTAATCGATATCGGTTATGTCAACGCCTCTAGTGGCTGACATAGAATGCCTGCTCCACAGGTTACCGCCCGATGAACACACCCAACACTCTGCAAAGAATCGTCAACGCCCAGGTGACACCCTATCTATTCGGGTTTCTGGGTTGGCAATTCATGTGGCAGCTGCAAACACAGCTGGCTGTTTTGGACTATGCGCTGGGTGTCTCGCTCATCTTTCTGCCCGCCGGCATCAGAACGCTGGCCGTGCTCATTTTCGGCCTACGCGGTGCCATCGGTGTCTTTGTGGGTGCCATCTTTTCCACAATGGATTACATGGGTCATATTCCCACGATGGACATGGCTAATGTGGCCCTAATCGCAGCAATTTCGGCATTTTCAGCGTATTTAATGATGCGACTGGTTTGCTGGTGGCGCAAAATCGGTGTCGACCTGGATGAACTGACCTTTAGTGATGTCCTCACCATTGTCTTTAGCCAGGGCCTCCTTTCCGCATCGCTGCATCAACTGCTTTACCGGCATCACGTCGTCGAGGAAGCCTACGTTGACCCGACGCTCGCCGAAAGCTTCCGGTTGTGGGCTGCCATGGCAACAGGTGACGTTGTCGGATCAATGGTCCTAATGCTCAGTGCAGTTGCACTGGCCAATCTGATACAACGACTTCGGCTGGCCTAATACTCGTCTATCTACAGTGCTGCCGCTGTAGGGATTTCGAGCGTCACGGCCAACCCGCGGTGCTCCGGTCCATCGGCAAGTGTTAGTGTTGCCTGGTGCAGTTCGGCGATGCGCAGTGCAATTGAGAGCCCTAAACCAGAACCCGGCGCGTCGCTCCCCGCCAGCCGCGTAAACCGCCCCAGCACACGATCACGCTCGTGCACCGGAATACCCGGCCCCTGATCCGTGACCTGAAGCGTCACACCTTTATGCTGCAGACGTATCGTGACTGACACGACCGTGGCCTCGGGAGAATAACGGATCGCGTTATCGACCAAGTTGCGGATCAGCACAGCGAGCAAGGTCGGATCGCCTTTAACCCAGATCGGTGCGCCCTCATCCAGCATGCACTCGACGTTTTTCTCCAGCGCTTGTGGCGTCAGATCGGCGATCACATCGACCGCAATGCGCCGCAGATCACACACAACAAAGCCACTCGCCAAACTCACACTATCCAGACGTGCCAGTGTTAACAACTGACCCAGAAGATGCGTCGCCCGATCACTGGCCCGAATGACCAATGCGAGTGCATGCTCCCGCTCAACCGTATCGGTAGCTGCCATGGCGACCTGGGCGTGCGTCCGGATGGCCGCCAGGGGCGTTCTGATTTCATGAGCGGCATCCGCGGTAAAACGGCGTTCCTGCTCAATCGATGCTGAAACCCGGTGCAGCAAACGATTCGTTTGCTCGATAATCGGATGAAGTTCGCTAGGCACCTCACCGAGATCAATGGGGTCCAGCCGCTCCGGTGAACGCTGGCCGATAAACATGGCCAACCGGCGCAGCGGCAGAAAACGGTGCCGCATCAGCAACACCAAGCCCATAGCCAACAACGGCAAAGCCACCGCTAGCGGCGTCAATAGGTGCTTGGCCAGCTCGGTGCCAATCGCATGCCGTGCTTCCAGCGTTTCTGCGACAAGAATCAGGTGGTGGTGCCGCGGATCGCGCAAGCTGTAAACCCGCCAACTGCGGTTATCGATACGTCGGTCGGAAAAACCTTTGATCTGCTCCGTCAAAAGATCTTTGGGGGCACTGGTTGAACGAGCCAGCAACTTGCCCTTGTCCGTCCAGATCTGGAACGCCACTTTTCGCGCGTATCGATGCGAGGGCAACTCTTCGGGAATCTCCGTGGAACCGTCACTACTAAGCACCGCAAGCAATGCCGCTGTTTGTGCGAGGTGCGCATCAAAAAGCTCATCACCTTCAGAGACCGCCTCCCGCCACGCCACCGCACTCAGCCCGATCCAGATCACAGCCACTAGGCTGAGCGTACCGCCCAGCAACTGCAGCTGCAGGCTACCGGAACGACCTTGGGTTTTGTGCCACCAGCGCCTGAGATTCATTTCGGCATCAGATAGCCAACGCCACGAACCGTCTTGATGACTTCAGTCGCTGTCTTTTTACGCAGATGATGCACGTGAACTTCCAGCGCATTCGATTCAACCTCTTCGCCCCACGGGTAAATCTTCGATTCTAGTTGAGCCCGCGTGAGCACCTTGCCCGCATTGAGCATGAGCTCATGTAAGAGGTCGAACTCTCGCGGCGAAAGCTCGACGGGTTTCGTGTCGTAGCGAACTTCGCGCGATGCAGGGTCCAACGACAGCAGACCTATCTGAATGATGGGCGCTGCAGCACCGGCCGCACGTCGAATCAGCGCACGGAGCCGCGCGGCTAACTCGCCCAGGTCACACGGTTTAATCATGTAGTCGTCTGCGCCAGAATCCAGACCGGCAATCACATCCTGCGCGGTATCCCGAGCAGTCAACACCAGGACGGGCAATTTTTGCTCATTGGCGCGTACGCGACGCAGCACCTCAATGCCATCCATACGGGGCAAACCAAGGTCAAGCACGACGGCATTAAAGGATTCGTGCGCCAGGGTTTGCCAGGCGGCTTCGCCATCTCTGACCCATTCCGGGTGAAACCCGGCTTGACGCAGACCGGCCTGCAAGCCTTCGCCCAGCATGGGATCATCTTCAACTATCAGAATGCGCATATCAAACCTTTCCGCAGAGCTCCGGCTAGGGCAGCAGCCATGGCATATACCCAGTCAGCAGACCCCAAATGAAAAAAAGTACGCCCGTGATTAACAGCATACCAATGATCCACTGTGGATAACGAATCGCATCCGTTGAGCGGCCCTGCTTGCGGCCATTGACCATGGCGCGTACAAGATTCTCCCGATGCAGGAAACTAGATACGATCACACCGGCCACGTGCACCACAATAACCAGCAATAGCAGATTGACGATCGCTTCATGCAACTCGCCGATCCAATCACCATAATCGTTAAAGCTCGCCCATCCCGTCAAAACCGTCATTAATCCAAGCATTAGAATGCCGACAATGGCCCAGGCGCCTGCCGGATTGTGCCCAACGTAATGCGCGGGGTGTCGCGTTAAAAGCGTACCCAAGTACGCTTTAACTGCTTTCGGACCACGCACAAAATTAGTAAAACGTGCATAACGCGTTCCAATCACGCCCCAGCAGAGACGGAATAGCAAAAGACAACCAAAGACATAACCGGCCGTAACATGCCACAGTTGCCAACGTTCAGACTCGCTGGTGACATAGGCTAGCGTAAAACAGAGCACCAGCGCCCAGTGAAATACACGCGTTGGAATATCCCAAACCAGAATCGGCGTGCGATTTTCGGCAACCTCATGGTCTGGCGATGTCGCATCACTGGCCATGACGCCATCCAAGCGGGGGTTTTAGTGTACTTTCGCCGTAGTTACCGGTGGCGGCCTGGGTATGGCATTGCGTGCAGTCACTGAACTTTTTGCCCTTGGGTGCTACGGTGCCATGTTCCTTTACAAACCATCGGGTCATCGTCATTCGTGCCGTAGGATCATTTGGTGCCAGCTTATCCTTCCATCCGGCATTGTTCACAAGATAGGAAAGAATCGTACGGCTGGCCGGCACATCCACGCTGGCATCGGTACCATAGTGATGCTTGAGACCGTTAATCTGAGTTTCCCAACCCGCCTGCGTCATTCGCTGTGGTGGATAGGGCACATGACAACTGCCACATTCTTCCGTGTAATACGCCGGGTAGGGGCCGTAATCATGGTCGCCTGCCGCAGCCGCACCGACGGCCCCCATCAACACACAGGTCGCCAGCGTTACCGGCAGTTTTTTGTAATATCGCATCACTTTTGACCCCCTCATTTCACCGAGAGAAGATACGTCAGAAGGTTACCCTTTTCTTCCGGTGTACATTCGCGTTTAAGCACATCGTTGCAGTTACGCTTAAACCACTTGTTGACCTTGTCGACATCGCTAAATCGAGCCGGGTTGGCATTAGGCGACAACGGTTGAATCACTTTACTTGTCACGGCATGTTTACCGGCTTGTGTCGGATTACCCGTATGGCAGCTGGAGCAACTCCAGTCACCACCATGTGTTTGTTTGTAAAAATTCTCACCAGCTTTCGCCGAGAAACCCTTGAAGCCGGGATTCTGCACCTTGGCTTCCTGCGCATAGGTATCCAGAAAATTTTGCGGCGTCGCCGCCATACCGGCCTGGCTGATCACCATTAGCCACAGACTGCTCAAAGCGATCGCCGAGCGTTTGATGCCACTTTGCAGAGACATGATGTGCACCTCATAATGATTTTTACGAATTTTGCCGTACGGATATTATGAACCGCTTAAATCACCATGGTCTTTAAAGGGATATTGATCAACCATGAATCATCAACATCGGTTAACCCGTTTATTGCTGACAGTCGGCAGCTTTTTTCTGCTCGGGGTAAATCCGCTGCAGACCCGTGCCGACGATGCGTTGCCAACAGTGGCATCGGTTGACCTTCACCGCTATGCCGGTCAGTGGTTCGAAATTGCGCGACTGCCGATGTGGTTCGAACGCAACTGCGTTGGCGATATCTCAGCGATTTATAGCGTACGGGATGACCAGCGTGTCAACGTCTTGAACCAGTGCCGTACCAAAGACAGCGTCATATCGGCCAACGGTGTTGCAGAAATGCCGGATCCGACGCGCCCGGGTCAGCTACGCGTCCGGTTTGCGCCCGCCTGGCTTAGTTGGCTTCCGCTCGTCTGGGGCGATTACTGGATTCTGGCACTCGACCCGCAATATCGCTGGGTTATGGTCGGGGCACCCAGCCGAGAGTATCTATGGATCTTATCGCGCACCCCCTCCCTGGAGCAGGCGCAAATCAATGCGCTGAAACAGCAAGCCCAAGCGGTCGGATTCCACGTAGACGCAATGATCGACGTTCGCAACGACACGCCTTAAGTGCTACAGCGATTCGAGCTGATCCAGACGGGTGGCAGCCCACGCCTGAATCGCATCTCGATCTGCCTCCGGCATCCGATCTAAGTTTTTGTACGCCATCGCCATGCGCGGGTTTTTACGTAAGAGTACCGCATGGCGCATCAGAAAATCCCAGTACAAGGTCGTAAAGGGGCAGGCCTGTGGGCCCGTGCGCACGTCTGGTCGGTAAACGCAGCCTTTGCAGTAATTACTCATGCGTTTGATGTAGGCACCCGATGCGATATAGGGTTTGCTCGTCATACGCCCACCCAACGCAAACAGCGCCATGCCCAATGTATTAGGCTCTTCAACCCAGGCAACGGCATCCACATAGACAGCCAGATACCAATCAGCCACCTGTCTGGGTGCCAACCCCGCCAACAGGGCAAAATTGCCGGTGACCATGAGTCGCTGAATATGGTGTGCATAACCGGTCGAAAGTGTTTGGCGGATGGCATCTCTCAAACATGACGCCCGCGTATCACCGGACCAGTACCAGTTCGGTAGTGCTCGTTGCGCATCGAGCGCATTGAAGCCAGGCCATTGTTCGGCGTAACGCCAGTAAATACCTCGGACAAATTCGCGCCACCCCAGAATCTGGCGGATAAAGCCTTCCACGGCTGGCAATGGTGCGGATCCATCGAGATAAGCCGCTTCAGCGCGATCAAGCACAACCCGCGGATGCAGCAGCTTCAGATTCAGCGCAGCGGAAAGCAACGAATGCCAGAGAAACGGCTCGCCTTGCCACATGGCATCCTGCCATTGACCAAAACCGGGCAATCGATGCGTCACAAAATCATCCAGTGCCTGAATGGCCTGCTCTGGCGTGACTGGCCAATTGAAGTCTGATAACGAACCCGGATGCGAGCCAAAGAAGCGCTCGACATCCGCGCAGGCGTCTTGTGTTATGGCATCAGGTTCAAACGTGCGTGTTTGAGGAATGGGTGGCGGCCCCGAGGCACCAAAGCCCGAGCGATTTTCGGCGTCAAAATTCCACTGACCACCGACTGGCTGACCGTCCTGCATAAGGTAGCCGGTACGTTTACGCATCCAGCGGTAAAAGAATTCCATGCGCAAGCTGTCCCGACCCGCTTTATCGCTGGTTGTTGCCCAAGCCTGAAACTCATCCACCGAACACAAAAAGTAGGGATCACACCACTGCTGCAAGCGTCGTTGTAGCTGACGCGCACACTGCTGCAAGTCATCCGCAACACGCACATCCCCTGGTTCCAGAATACACAACGTATCGATTTCCGGATGCAACGCAATGAAATCGGTCACCGCCGCGGATAACGAAGAGGCCGTATGTGCCCCGATGCGCCAATAATCGATACGTCGCCCGGCGGACTGATGGCGTTGGGCAAAATGCCGCATCGACGAAAAAAACAGGGCTGTCCGCGCCTTGTTGCTCCAGACATGCGTCGACTCATCAGGCACCTCGGCCATCAACACAAAATCATCTGGTGTGGCATGCGACAGCAACGGATGCGGATCGGGATGCAACTGATCGCCCAAAACGAGGAATAGGCGAGGCTGTCTGGTCTGCGTCATCACAATGGCGTCAGACCCGTTGGTTACAGGTGATGCAATGCACTCAACGAGGCATAAGCCCCGTCATGAAACACGAGTGGACGGGGTACAGGATCTGCCGCGAAGCGTTTGACTTTACCCAGATAAAGCCGATGGTCACCACCATCCAGTTGCTGGAAGTTATCCACCTCGAACCAGGCACAGCAACCGGCCAGCAACGGCACCCCAGCCAAACCCGTCGCCCAGGCGACGGCATCAAAAGGGTGATCCAGCGATGACGCGAACAGATTAGAAATCTCGGCCTGTTCCTGCGACAGAATGTTGATCGCATAAGACGATGCCGTCTCGAAAACAGCAAGATGGCGAGAGCTGAGCTGCAGACTCCAAACGATCAGCGCGGGATCCAGTGACACTGTATTGAACGAACTGATCGTCAAGCCAACGGCCACGCCATCAGCATCCAGCGCAGTCACTACCGCAACGCCTGTTGGAAAGCGACCCAAGGCCTGGCGAAAATCACGCAACATGTCTCCCGTTGAGCCTGTCTGCTCGAAAGGAAAAGGCTCTGGATTTTCAGTCTCTGGGGAACACGTGGTTCGGGTCATGCCGATTTGGATGTAATACGTTAGGATGGGCGCAGATTATACCGTTCCCGTCACAACCCATGCGCAAGCCCATGAATGCCCCAGCTACCCCCGCCGAACGTGCTGTTGAGCTGACCACCAACGCCACGGGTCTCAAGAAATTTCCCGGGGCACTGGTGCGCTGGCAGAAAAAACATGGCCGACATGATCTGCCCTGGCAAAAGACGCAAGACCCTTACCGGATCTGGCTTTCTGAAATCATGCTGCAGCAGACCCAGGTGCAAACGGTGACTCCTTATTACCGCCGTTTTCTGGAGCGTTTCCCAACGGTCTCCGCCCTGGCCGCTGCACCGCTGTCAGATGTACTCACGCTTTGGGCGGGGCTGGGTTACTACGCCCGTGCCCGCAACTTGCACGCCTGTGCCCAGGTGATTGTCAACAAGCATCAGGCGCGCTTTCCCGATAGCTCGGAGCAGTTAGCAGAATTACCTGGGATCGGTCGATCGACAGCCGCCGCCATCAGCGCCTTCGCCTTCGGACAACGCGCCGCCATCCTGGATGGCAATGTCAAACGGGTCTTTTGCCGGGTGTTCGGCATCACGGGCATTCCGACAACCACCGCCGTTGATCGGCAACTCTGGCAACTGGCCGAAACCTTACTGCCGGCCAAAGAGGTCGAGGCCTACACGCAAGGCCTCATGGATTTGGGCGCCACGTGCTGCACCCGGACCAAGGCCCAATGTGACAGATGCCCAATGGTGGATTTCTGCGAGGCATATCAAACCGACCGTGTCAGCGAGCTGCCGCATCGTAAAACACGACCAACACTGCCAGTACGATCATCGCAGGTCTGGCTCATCCGTGATGACAGCCACGTCTGGTTGGAGCGCCGTCAGGCCTGCGGTATCTGGGGGGGCTTGCTCAGCCTGCCGGATGCGGACAGCGTCGATCTGCCGCGCAACGCCCAGAAACTGGATACCCTGCAAGTACGCCATAAGTTCACGCACTTTGAACTACAAGCCGAGGTGACCCGTTATCGCATCCGTGCCACGGATTCACCAACGGCTAAAAACCGGCATCGCGAGCTCGATGCTTACCCACTCACGGAAGCTGAAGATCTAGCGCTGCCAACCCCGTGGCGCAAATTACTCGTAGCCGAAACCTAAACAGGACCGCCCCAGCGTTTACCCAGTGTATGCGGTACATGTAACTGATCCAGAATTCTGGCGACAACGAAATCCACTAGGTCAGCCACGCTTTGCGGATGCTCATAGAATCCCGGTGACGGCGGGACAATGACAGCGCCCGCTCGCGCCAGACGCAGCATGTTTTCCAGATGAATCACCGAGAAGGGCGTTTCTCTTGGCACAAGAATCAGTGTGCGGCGCTCTTTGAGTACGACATCGGCAGCACGTTCAATCAGGTTATCTGCCAGCCCGGCAGCGATACTGGCCAAAGTACCCATAGAGCAGGGGCAGACCACCATCGCATCCGGCGGGTTTGAACCGGAGGCTACCGGCGAAAACCAGGCATCCCGACCATAGACGCGCAACTGACCCGAACGACCCGGAAAACGTTCTAGCAACAACGAAGCCGTCTCTTCCGGCGATGAGGGCAAGCGCATCTCCAGCTCTTGCTGGGCCACCACCTGGGCCGCCTGCGAATAAATGAGCTCTACCGTCACCCCCGCCGACAATAGGCATTCCAACAGACGCAAGCCATAAGGCAAGCCCGATGCCCCCGTCCAAGCCAGACAAACACGAGCAGGGGTCACATGGGGTCGAGTTATCGGTTGTGTCATGACAAGGGTTTCGCGATCAGTTTTTTATCAGAAGCTGCCGGCTGCATCAGCCAGGCAACGATCAATCCGTTCAGCGTACCAAAAAACAGCGCCGCACCAAAAAACACCGGTGCCAGCACCCAGACACCGGGGCTCGGCACGAGCCACATCCGGACAACCAGCAACTGAGCCAGCATGTGTGCTACGGCCGCCAACACCGACAAGGTCACCGGCCCAAACCACGTTAAGCCTGAGCGCACCAAAGGTGCTGCCACAAACAAGAGCAGCAAAGATGCCAAAGCGCCACTCAAGGACAGGATAAAGCCCGGTGCGAGAAACTGGCCGACCAACATGCTGACTGCCAGTACACGAAGCAGGGTTACCCAAGCTGCCGTTACCCAATCATAGCGCAGCAGTACCAGCAGCGTCACAATGTTCGCCAGCCCCGGCTTTACACCGGGCAAAGGGCTGGGCACAGCCGACTCCACCAGTGCAATCGCAATAGCTGCCGCCGTCAGGCGGGCAATCCGGTGATCATCGGGGGTCAGGATTAGCGTACGCATCAATAGGCCATCGACTCGTACGTGGGTTGACCACCCGTCAGCGACAAGCTGATGTGGTTCGGTGCGCACAGGGCCATCTCACCGGGACGCGTCAGCCAGCCTTGTTTGACACAGTATTGACGCGGCCCAGGGTCACTCACGACACGCGCCCGCCCGGACTCGATACGGATCACCGTCGCACCTAGGGGGCCGGATACTGTGACGGTGCGTGCTTCACTCAACGGATATGCCGCAACCAGCAGACCGTCGCGTCGAACCTGCGCCTCCGCAGCCGGGCCGGCTTGCCACAGCGAGACGGAGAGCCCCAGCCAACCGGCAATACCGACTAGCAAAACCAGTAGATCACCGGGACGCAGTAGTTGTTTGAGCAGACGGGGCCAATTCACGATGACGCACCAATACATCCGGTCGATGAGCAAACTGTGTCGCCAACCATTCGGTCATCCATACCGAACGATGCTGTCCACCGGTGCAACCAATAGCAACCGTCAGATAGGAGCGGTTGTCATGCCCATATTTGGGCAACCAGTCTTGAACAAAGCGGGCAATGTCTTCGCGCAATTTCACCGCATCGGGCTGTGCTTCGAGAAAAGCCGCCACCGGCGCGTCTTTACCCGTCAATGGCCGTAGCACCGGATCGTAGTGCGGATTAGGCAGACAACGCACATCGAACATCAGATCTGCATCGCGCGGCACACCATGCTTGAAACCGAACGACTCAAACACCAAGGTCAGCCCATCCTGGCTATCCACCTTGAGAAAATCACGAATCCAGGCACGTAACACGGCCGGTTTCAAATAACTGCTATCCAGCCGATGCCCCATCTCTGCAACAGGCTCCAACAGCGCACGCTCATGGCGTAGCGCTTCGGCGAGCGTCATCGTTTCACTGGTCAGCGGGTGGGCACGACGCGTCTCCGAAAAGCGCTGCAGCAGGGTTTCGTCACTCGCATCGAGGAATAGCACGCTAACGCGCGCATCACGCCGCAAAGCATCCAGTGCTTGCGGCAAAGCTTCCAGGGACGGGCCACTGCGCACATCGACGGCCACACCGATCCGCGTATAGCCATCCCGACGCAAATGCCCCACCAGAACCGGCAACATATCCGCCGGCAGATTATCGACGCAGTAATACCCCGCGTCCTCTAATACAGCGAGGGCGATCGATTTTCCAGAACCGGAAAGACCACTGATAACGACAAGTTCCATGATGGTTTCAGTATAGCTGGGGAATGCGCCATAATGGTGACAGATGATTAAACACAGAGGCATTGCCTCAGGTGCACTATGACTTTGCCCGTACGCTTGCTTGACCTGCCTTATCTGGCGGACATCACCGCTATTCGCCGTGATATTCATGCACACCCCGAACTGGCCTTCGAAGAAAGCCGCACGGCGGATGTCGTAGCCCGTTCATTAGCGGGTTATGGCGTTGAGGTGCACCGGGGTCTGGCGGGCACAGGCGTGGTCGGTGTTATCAAAGGTAAGCTTGGCAACAGCAGCCGCATGATCGGCCTACGTGCCGATATGGATGCGCTGCCCATGCCAGAGCTGAACGAGTTTCCACATCGCTCCCGCCATAACGGCAAGATGCACGCTTGCGGACATGACGGCCATACGGCGATGTTGCTGGGCGCCGCACGCTACCTAGCCGAGCATCGCGATTTCGATGGCACGGCTGTCCTGATCTTCCAACCGGCGGAAGAAGGCGAAGGCGGTGCCCGTGTCATGATTGAACAGGGTCTCTTCAAACAATTTCCGGTGGAAGCCGTGTTTGGGCTACACAATTGGCCGGGGTTGCCTGTCGGCCAGATGGCCATCATGCCCGGCCCCGTCATGGCAGGCACCTGTGGTCTGGAAATTCTGATCCGCGGCCATGGCTGTCATGCCGCCATGCCGCACCAGGGCGTTGATACGATTCTGGTTGGCACACAAATCATTCAGGCATTGCAGACCGTGGTCGCTCGCAACCTCCACCCCTGTGATGCGGGCGTAGTATCCGTCACGCAGTTTCATGCCGGCGATGCCTGGAATGTGATTCCGGAAGACGCGGTACTACGCGGCACCATCCGCACCTTCAAACCGGCTGTTCAACAACTGGTCGAGAAACGCATTCAGGAAATCTGCACAGGGATTGCGGCCACCTTTGGTGCGCAAGTGGAGGTGCGCTTCGAGAGTCGTTACCCGCCAACCGTAAACTCTCCGGCGGAGGCACGCTTCTGTCAGGACGTTGCGACCCAACTGATTGGCGAAACACAGGTCATTACCGATGAGCTACCATCCATGGGCGCCGAAGATTTTGCCTACATGCTGCTTGAAAAACCGGGCTGCTATGTCTGGCTGGGTAACGGCCCTGGCGAAGGTGGCTGCACGCTGCACAACCCGCATTACGACTTTAATGACGACATTACCGCACTCGGCGTTTCTTACTGGGTTGGCCTGACCCGGGCGTTTTTGTCGTAATCTCTCCGCGCATCAGCGCCAGAGGTTCAGCGTTTAGAGCGCTGTGCGCAAATCTGCCGTGGCCACGGAGACTCGCTGTTGTTTCTGCATGAACTCGAGCAGCACGAAGCTCCGCTGTTCACCATCGGCAATTTCAAAAACGCCTTCCAGGCCCAGCAAAGGCCCACTCACCAGCCGAATCGCATCTCCGGCGGTAAAGAGCGACTTTTTCACTTCCTGAGTGCGCTCACGAACCACGTCAATCACATCGTCCGGTACCGTCGCATACATCTGGCCAAAGCGCACCATCCCCGCCACACCCAGGGTCGATCGAATCGGACCCCAGTTATCGTTACCTTCTTCCAGATGCAGAAACAGATAACGCGGAAAGAGCGGCTCCATTTTCTTGAGCAACTTACCGCGCTGGATACGCTCTACCTCGATCAAAGGCAGATAGGTCTCATAACCCTGACGGACAAGGTTCTCCAGCGCCCGCGCTTCGTTGCGGGGTTTGCTCTGAACAAGGTACCAGGTGCGTGCCATAGCTTCATATTTTAACCATAGCCTTTTTTGGTGCTCCAACCCATTGATTTACTTGACGTAGGCGCATCAGACCCGTATCGTCATGGCTTGGATTACGCTCCACGCGCCGATTTGAGCTCCTCAGCTTGCGGGCGCGCTAACAAATACTGCTAAAGCGATGGGATGTCGAACACCCGCCGCTTGCAGCCCCGCTGACCGGCGGGTTTGTTTTTTTGAAGATGACGCTGGCTATGAACGCACCACAACCCGCACTGCAACCCGATCGTACTGAAGAAATTCTGTCGCACCTCAAAGAGCGCGTGCTCGTCCTGGATGGCGCCATGGGCACCATGATCCAGCGTCACAGCCTGACGGAAGCCGATTTCCGGGGTGCGCGCTTCGCCAGTCATGGACATGATCTAAAGGGTAACAACGATCTTTTGCTGCTGACGCGTCCTGATGTGATTCAGGGCATTCACGAGCAGTATCTGGCTGCTGGCGCCGACATCATCGAAACGAACACCTTCAACGCGACCCACCTGTCACAATCCGATTACAAACTCGAAGACATTGTCTACGAGCTCAACGTTGCTGGCGCAGCCTTGGCCCGCGCAGCCTGTGACAAATACACCGCGCAGGATCCGGCCAAGCCTCGGCTCGTCGCCGGCGTCATCGGCCCGACCTCGCGCACCGCTTCCATCTCTCCGGACGTGAATGATCCGGGCGCTCGCAACGTCACGTTTGATGAGCTGGTCACCAACTATATCGAAGCCACAAACGGCCTCATCGATGGTGGCACCGACATCCTGCTGATTGAAACTGTTTTTGACACGCTGAATGCCAAAGCCGCTGTCATGGCAGTAGAAAAGGTGTTCGAAGCCCGTGGCCGCCGCTGGCCCATCATGATTTCCGGCACCATCACCGATGCCTCGGGCCGCACGCTATCGGGGCAGACTGCGGAAGCCTTCTGGACTTCGATGGCGCATGCACGACCCATTTCAATGGGCCTGAATTGTGCACTGGGTGCCAAGGAACTACGGCAGCACGTAGAAACCCTGTCGCGCATCTGCCCGACGTATATTTCAGCGCACCCGAATGCCGGTCTGCCCAATGCGTTTGGCGGCTATGACGAGACCCCCGAGATGCTGGCCGAAGATATCCGTGAATGGGCTGTGCACGGTCTGGTCAACATTGTGGGCGGCTGCTGCGGTACGACGCCAGATCACATCCGCGCCATTGCCAACGCTGTTGCTGGCGTAACGCCACGTCGCCCGGCCGAGGTGCCACATCGTTTACGTCTGTCCGGCCTGGAACCCTGCGAAATCGGCCCCGAGTCTTTCTTCGTTAACGTCGGTGAGCGCACCAACGTCACCGGCTCACGCGCCTTCGCCAAGATGATTCTGGAAAGCCGCTTCGACGATGCCCTGGCGGTTGCTCGTCAACAAGTCGAAAACGGTGCTCAAGTCATCGACATCAACATGGACGAAGCGATGCTGGATTCAGAAGCCGCCATGGTGCGCTTCCTGAATCTGATCGCCTCCGAGCCAGACATCTCGCGCGTGCCGATCATGATCGACTCATCGAAGTGGTCGGTTATCGAAGCTGGGCTCAAGTGCATTCAGGGCAAGGGCATCGTCAACTCGATTTCGATGAAGGAAGGTGAAACCGAGTTCCTACGCCAGGCGCGCCTGG
>JACCDN010312563.1_pt1 | contig 19112 bp, 22 predicted proteins | sample 7441691 | NCBI WGS metagenome assembly JACCDN01 (sample SAMN15323439, study PRJNA562643) | freshwater metagenome | isolation source: river surface water | place: USA:Blue River Watershed | collected 2017-08-16 | reverse complement strand
TTTTGCGCGCACGGGGCGCGGTGCAGTCCTTTGACTGGACCACCCCGAGCGGTATCACGGGCAAGTTCCTCTGTGAGGAATGGAGCCGCAGCATCGAAGAACCCAATCTGGAAAACATCCACGCCACTTTCCGGCAAGTGTTTGATCTGTCATGACCAGTCAAGCGATCACCTCAGAAATTCAGAAGCTGGCCCCAAGTGCGGTCATCGAGCTCTTCGTTCTAGACCTTTCCTTGTTCAATGAAGGAGTGGTTCGATTTCACGCAGGCACAAATGAGCTGCGGCGTCAGGTGGTCTGGCAGGGCAATACCTACGAGCCGTTCCCCATCCAGGCCGAAGGCTTCGAGTTCAACGGCAACGGTCAGGTGCCTCGCCCCAAGCTCAAGGTGGCCAATGTCACGGGCAGCATCACCGCGCTCATCCTGTCCTACCAGGATCTGGTGGGGGCTAAGGTCACGCGCAAGCGCACGCTCTTGAAATACCTTGACGCGGTGAACTTTGCTTCAGGTGCCAACCCTACGGCCGATCCTTCAGCCGAGTTTGCCGACGATGTGTATTTCATTGACCGCAAATCGCGTGAAACCCGGGATGTGGTCGAGTTCGAGCTGGCCGCTGCCTTTGATCTGGAAGGGGTGTCATTGCCCCGGCGGCAGATCGTGCAAAACGTCTGCCCCTGGCAATACCGGGGCGCTGAGTGCGGTTACACCGGCACCGCGTACTTCAACGCCAATGACGAAACGGTGAGCTCACGAGTGCAGGACGCCTGCGGCAAACGCTTGGTGTCCTGCCAGAAGCGCTTTGGCGCGAACGCCGAGTTGCCCTTTGGCGGGTTTCCCGCAGCGGGGTTGATCCGGTGATGCTTGAGACCAACCAGACGCTGGCGCTGGCCCATGCTGCTCGGGAGTTTCCCCGCGAAGCCTGTGGCCTGCTGGTCATCCGCAAAGGGCGTGAGACCTATGTCCCCTGCCGCAACATCGGTGTGGGGACCGACCAGTTCGTGATCCACCCCGAAGACTATGTGCGCGCTGACCAGCTTGGCGAGATCGTGGGGGTGTTTCATTCCCACCCCAACTTGAGCCCTGAGCCTAGCCAGGCCGACCGGGTGGCTTGCGAAGCTACGGCACTGCCCTGGTTCATCGTGAGTTTCCCGGCCGAGCACTGGACCGAGCTGCGCCCGCAAGGCTATGCCGCACCGCTGGTCGGCCGCGAATGGTCGCATGGTGTCCTCGACTGCTACTCGCTGATCCGGGACTGGTATGCCCAGGAGCGCAGCATCAATCTGCCTGATTTCACACGCTTTGACGAGTGGTGGAAGCGCGGCGGGAACCTGTACCTGGACAACTTCGCTGGCGCAGGTTTCCATGTGGTGGAGGCCTCCGACATGAATCCGGGCGATGTCCTGCTGATGCAGGTTGCATCGCCTGTACCGAATCACGCTGCCATTTACCTGGGCGACGGACTCATCTTGCACCACCTGCAGGGCAGGCTGTCCAGTCGCGATGTCTATGGCGGCTACTGGCAAAAGATCACCACCCACACCTTAAGACATCAACTTTTTCACGAACTTCTGCATGGTCACGATCCTTCTTCTCGGTGAACTGGGCAAGCGCTTCGGGCGACGCCACAGGATGGCAGTTGCTTCAGCCGCTGAGGCTGTGCGCGCCCTGTGCGCCAACTTTCCCGGCTTTGAGCGAGAACTTGTGGCCTCAGGTGAGCGAGGTGTGGGCTACCGGGTACTGGCCGGACGTGACGCTTTGAGCCTGGAGCGCCTGCACGAGCCCAGTGGCCAACAACGTATCACTATCGCGCCAGTTGTGTCTGGCGCAGGGGGTAACGGTCTGGGCCAGATTCTTTTGGGTGCTGCGCTGATCGCCGTGTCTTGGTGGAACCCGATGGGCTGGGCCGCAGCAGGCTCGTTCCTGTCGCAGGCCACGCTCTATTCGGTGGGCACTTCGATGATTTTGGGAGGTGTGGCCCAGATAATTGCTCCAACGGCCAAGGCGCAGGACCCGTCCAAGCAACCTGAGAACCAGCCCAGTTATGTCTTCAACGGGGCGGTCAACACCACGGCGCAGGGACACCCTGTGCCGGTGGGCTATGGCCGCCTCATCGTCGGTTCGGCCGTGATCAGCGCGGGCATTGATGTGGACGAGATCGCTGTATGAACACCCCTGAGTCTGGATTGATCATTGGCGCAGGCGGTGGCGGCAAAGGTGGAGGCGGTAGCGCCCGTGTGGCGCAGGAAGCGCCGGACAGCCTGCGCTCCAAGGCCTACGCCCGAGTGGTGGATCTGGTCTGCGAAGGTGAGATCGAAGGGTTGGCTGCTGGCCTGAACTCGGTGTACCTCGATGACACCCCGATCCAGAACCCGGATGGCAGCTACAACTTCACGGGGGTCACGCTCGAAACCCGGCCTGGCACCCAGCAGCAAAGCTACATCCCTGGTTTTTCCTCGGTAGAAAACGAGGTGGCCGTCGCTGTGGAGTGCAAGGCCAACCAGCCGGTGGTGCGATCCATCAACGACCCTGATGTTGATGCCGTGCGCATCAAGGTCAGCATCCCGACCCTGACGCTGCAGGACACGACAAACGGAGACTTGAACGGCACCTCGGTCAGCTACGCCATTGATGTGCAGGCGCACGGCGCGGGCTTTGTGCAGGTTCTGGCCGACACGGTGTCCGGCAAGACCACCTCACGCTACCAGCGCAGTTACTACATCCCTTTGACTGGCACTGGCCCGTGGGATGTGCGTCTGCGCCGCATCACTGCCGACTCGACACAGACGAGCCTGCAGAACAAGACGTTTCTGGAGTCCTACACCGAGGTCATCGAGAGCAAGCTGCGTTACCCCAACAGCGCCCTGATGGCACTGCGGGTGGATGCCTCTCAGTTCACCTCAATTCCTAGGCGCAGTTATGACCTCAAACTCCTGCGCGTTCGCATTCCCTCGAACTACTTTCCTGAGACCCGCTCTTATGCCGGTGTTTGGGACGGAGCCTTCAAGGTGGCCTGGACGGACAACCCAGCCTGGTGCTTTTATGACCTGGTGACAAATACCCGCTACGGGCTGGGCAGTTTCATTCCCGAGTCGCAAGTGGACAAGTGGGCGCTGTACCGGGTAGCCCGCTACTGTGACGAGCTGGTGCCCAATGGGCTGGGCGGCTATGAGCCGCGCTTTACCTGTAACCTGTACCTGCAAACCCGCGAACAGGCCTACAAGGTGGTGCAAGACATGGCCTCGACCTTTCGGGGCATGGCTTATTGGTCCGGTGGTGCCATCACCGTAACGCAGGATGCGCCCCAGGATCCGGTCTACCAGTTCACGGCCGCCAACGTCATTGATGGCGAATTTGCCTACCAGGGCTCGTCCGCCAAGGCTAGGCACACCGTGGCTCTGGTCAGCTGGGTGGACCCCGACGACTTCTACCGCCAGAAGGTGGAATACGTTGAGGACATGGCAGGCATTGCACGTTATGGCGTGGTGCAGGCCGATGTGGTGGCCATGGGTTGCACGTCACGTGGCCAGGCCAACCGGGTGGGCAAGTGGCTGCTCTACTCCGAGCAGTCGGAATCAGAAATCATCACGTTCCGCACGGGGCTGGAAGGCGCCGTTGTTCGTCCCGGCGATGTCATCAAGGTTGCAGACAGCAGCCGGGGTGGCTTGCGCTTGGGTGGGCGCATCGCTGCGGCAACCACGGTGAGCGTCACGCTGGATCAGGACCTTCCCGCCGGTTCGTGGCGCATCTCTGTGCTGCTGTCCACGGGCGCGGTGGAGGAACGCCAAGTCGGATCCCTGTCAGGGCGAACGGTTGGTGTGACTAGCGCATTCTCTTTGGCACCTCAGGTGGGTGCCATCTGGGTGCTGGCCTCCACCCAAGTGGAGACGCAACTGTTCCGGGTGGTGCAGATCGCGGAGAGCGAGCCAGGCATCCATGAGGTCACGGCACTGGCTCATAACCCGAGCAAGTACGACGCCATCGAGCGGGGGCTGGCACTGCAGCCGCGCGACATCACGGTGCTTTCAACTACGCCGGTAGCCCCTACGGGCATCACGGTCACTGAGAGTCTTTACAGGGTCAAGGATCAAGCGCTGGTTCTCATTCAGGTGGGATGGGAGCAAGTCTTCGGTGCTCTGGAGTACCAGGTGAGCTACCGGGTCAATGGTGGCAACACCGTCACGCTGCCCCGAGTCTCGGCAACCTATCTGGAGATCCGCAACGCCGACGCTGGGGACTACGTGTTCACCGTGCGGGCTGTGGGGGTGTCTGGCAAGCTTGGGGCATCGGCCACGCTGAGCCAAACCATCTTGGGCAAGTTGCAGCCGCCCGATGATGTACAGGACTTTGTGGTGCTGCGGCGAACGACCGATCTGCTACTTCGTTGGAGCGCCAATACCGATGCCGATCTGGCAGGGTATGAGGTTCGCGTGGGCACGGGTTGGGATGCTGGCACTTTGGTTGGACAAACCGCTGGCACCCAGCTCGTGCACGATCAGAGTGAATCTGGTCAGTACAACTACTTCATCCGGGCGTTCGACACCTCGGGCAAGTACAGCCAGCACGTCACCACCTTTCTATTGACTCTGCTGGCACCTGCTGCGGTTCGACAGTTCGATGTGGTGCAGTCTGCCAACCGGCTGGAGTTTCGATGGCTTCCCAATGCAGAGCCGGAGGTGGTGGCCTATGAGCTGCGCGAAGGCACGGCCTGGGACACTTCGATCTTCATTGCGGAGGTTAAGTCCAGCAGTTACACACTTCCTTCAGGATTCGACGGTGAGCGAAAGTTTTGGATCAAGGCGATTGCTTCGCCTGGCATCTACTCTGACGAGGCCACATTCGTTTCCACCGAGGTGGCCCAACCTCAGAACGCCAATCTGCTCGTCACCGTCGACGCCCAAGCGACTCGGTTTCCCGGTGTGAAGCATTTCGCTTCGGTCGAGTCGGTCAACAGCCATGAAGTCCTCCGTATGGACAGTGGGGTGACACAGTCTGAGTACCTCTTCGAGGTGAACCTACCAACCAGCTACCGGGCGCAGAACACCCTGCTTGCCAGTATCGGCGCCACTCAGGATGACAGGGAGAACTGGTCCACGGCTAACTACGTCTGGAGCAGCAACGCGGCCAAGCGGCAGTGGACTTATGACGGTGCACTAAAGAGTATCGAAGCGCGGTTTCAAATGGCGCGTGAGGACGCACTGCAAGCGGGGGAACTCTACGGCTGGCGCCTCAACGGTGTGTTGTCGGGCTACGGCAGCCCAGTCGGCGGAGAAGCCGTTGGCGTGAGCTATGGAGACGGACGCTACGGCGGAGGGGTGCTGGTCAAGGACACGACCCGGGTTTCCTGGGCCGTGAACATACCTGGCATTTTTCATGTGAGCTTCTGGTTTATCCCGAACCAGATCACCACCTCGGTCATCTGGACTGCCGTTGGCACGGGTGTGAGCCTGCTGGTCGGCTTCGATGCGATGACGGGTTCCTTCTTCCTAGAGGACCAGCTCTTCAACCGGATCGTGGTCCCGTACCTCGTGAACGTCAACGACCGCATCTGCATTGGGGTGTGCCAGACGGCCACTGAGCGCAGGCTCTTTGTCGGAAAGATGGGTGGTGATGTACAAAGCGCCAACAAGGCATTGGCACCAACGGCTGGGTACACGGCACTCAAGCTTTACTGATCCAAAACCACAGTTCCCAACCCGGGCGTTGTATCGAAAGGTGCAACGCCCGTTTTGTTTAAAGAAAAGGAAAACTCCATGAATGAAGAAAGCATGAGCATCAAAGGCTCGATCACGTTGCTGCTGGCCAAACCCACGGGCGAGGTCGATGTGGTGCACAAGGACAACATCATCGTCAACGGCGGCTTTGACTTCGTGGCCGATGCCATTGGCAACTCGTCCAGTCGACCCGGGGTAATGGGCTGGATTGCGGTGGGAACCGGCACCACGGCCGCAGCCTCGACCCAAACCGCGCTAGTGACCGAGATCAAGCGCAATGCGGCCACTTACGCCCACACCGCTGGCACCAAGGTGTTTACTTTCACGGCCAGCTATGCAGCAGGTGACGCCACCGGAGCGCTCACAGAAGCGGGCGTTTTCAACGCGGCTTCGGCGGGCATCATGTTTGACCGTGTGGTTTTTCCGGTGGTGAACAAGGGAGCGGACGACAGCCTCACTGCCGTCTTTACTTTCACCATGAGTTGATCGAGAACTTGAAATGGCAGAGACCATCAATGTCTCAAGCTCACCGGGAGCGAATTACACCTGGACTTCGGGTAAGTTTGCGTGGAGCAGTGCCACTGCTGGCAAGAGCTGGACGACCTCCTTTCCGGCCGTTCATGCCTTGAATGTTGGGTGTGATCTAAATCTTGCCGAATTAGCTCAAAAGGGCAACACGAAAAAAACCTTTGAGAGCTTCACGCTTTCTGACTGGGCGTTCAGATCGATTGGTCTCAATAAGTTTGAGATCCTGAACTTTGCAGAGACCTATACCGACCTGATCTCCTTTGTGCTGCGCTTCGTCGAGTCGCTGCCCTTCTCAGAGAAATACGCACGTACAGTCACAAAGACCGTGTTCGAAGTGTTTCAAGTGGCGGAAGGTCTGGCCAGGCAACTGGTATTGCGCAAGTACGAAACGATAGCGCTGGCCGAGACATATACGGACCTGATCGCCTACATCCTGCGGGTATCGGAGAGCCTGAGTTTTGTGGAAAAGCCTTCCAAGGCCATGACCAAGCCTCAAAGCGAGAGCTTTGGGATGAGTGATGCGTTGGCTCGTTCGCATGTCAAACGAGTATCGGAAGCTTTCTTGTTTGCGGAGGGATTGGGTAGAACAGTTGCTTACCGATTGGCCATCAGTGAGGGGTTTGTGATTGCAGAGGCGCTGCGCCGTGCACAAACCTTGAAACTCAGTGATGCCCTGAGTTTGGCAGAGCAGTACCGCAGGCATGCTAACGGTGTCATCAGCGACATGATCGTTGCCAGCACGGAAATCACCGAGCAAGATTTCATGGACATTCTGGAGTCAGGTCATCCTCCCGGCTACACCAATTTTCGGGACTTCATTCAGGGCGACTACACCTACCAGCGCGCGCTCTTCAGGGCGATTCTGACTTCTAGCAATGCCGACCGTGGCTATATCGACGGCCTACGTGTGACTGTCGACGTACCCGATGTTTTCGACCGAGGCACCGCGCAGGTGGTCAATCCAAACAATGGTGCTTCAGTGTTCTTTGCTCGTCAGTTCAGGGTTGTGCCAGAAGTCACGCTGACGTTCAAAGGAGGCACCACTCTCGCAGTTCCCCGGATTCTGGGAACCATCTCCACAACCGGGTTCACAGCTGTTTTGGAAAACACCTCAGGCGTTCGCGTGTCGGGTGCCATTTCCTGGGTTGCCCAGGGGTATTGAAAAACTACTGATGAAAGACTTCTAAATGCAAAACTACACCGAAATCCTCTCCAGTACGACCCTATCTGATTCGTTGGCGCAGATTCTGAACAACGATAAGACTGCCTTATCACTCTCCAGCGGTACGGCGTTCCCAACTGTCAACCTGCAGCAAGGCATGCCGTGCTTCAGAACCGATGAGCAAAAGCTCTACATCCTCACAGTGGTCAGCCCCGCTACCTGGAAGATGGTCATTGATCTGTCGGCCACGGTGGGCAAGGTGGCCAATGCGGATTTGTTGGATGGGATCGATTCGACCGGCTTTGCGCTATCCGGGCACAACCACGATGCAGCTTATGCAGCGCTCGGTCATAACCACAATGCCACCTACCTGGGGATAACCGCCAAGGCGGCAGACGCCGACAAGCTCGACGGCCTGGACTCCACAGCCTTTGTACGTTCGGTGAACGGCTATGGGCCGGATGCCAACGGAAACTCCACCGTGCCTATTGACCTGTCGAGCCGTCTTGCCAAGGCGGGCGACACAATGACGGGGCATCTATACATGGGCAGTGGGGCGGTGATTTTTTCATCCCAAGCAGGCTCCGCCGACAACGCACGAAACACTGGCTATCGCATGAATGATGGCCAAGACATTGGCGAGATGGGGCGCAGCAACCAGTACTACGACGACCTAGCGGGTAACTGCAATGGTGTACTACCCACAGGCAACTGCGCAGGTACTGCCTACTGGACGCCCCCCAATTTGAACTGGTGGACCTGGGGCTTAGGGTTCAACTACTGCGCCAACATGGGCCAGTATGACGGGGCTGGTGGAACCAGTTACGGCAACTACGCCGTACCAAGCTCGGGCTACAACTATGACGGCTATTACCTCGCTCAAGATGAAATTGGTGGCGGGGAGTACCACCGCTGGTATAGAGCCTGCAATTGCAATTGCAATTGCGGTGGTTACTCAAACTGCAACTGCGGTACGACTGCATTCAATTGCAGAACCAACTGCAACTGCAATTGCAACTGCGCCTGTTGCGGCTGCTGTTGAGCGGGAGGGATAGCAATGAAAGCTTATATCAACCGTTCAGGGTACATGTCACAGGCGCAGGACTATGCACTTAAGGTGCTGGTTGATCGCGTCAAAGAAGAAGTGGCGGTCATCTTCGCAACACCCCTGATGCAGTCTGTAGATCATCAGGCGGCGTTTTCAATCGAGGGAAAGGACTATTTTGAGCTTGACCGTCTGTTGGTGCGAACCAAGGAGTTGAGGCTCAGCCGAAACTGGGCAGACCGGCAAGTCTTTAGTTGCTCTTTCGACTGGAAAAGTGGGAAGTGGCTTGCACCGTTTCCTTCCTACACCTTCTCCATGCCCACCAGATTCACAGCATTTGAGCTGATCCAGATGTACAAATTGGGCAAAGAAAATTCCATGCTGAGCTTCAACATCCCATTTGCAGACAGCACGTTTGACGAGTGCTTCTTGACGCTCAATCTGCACACTTCCCTTGGTGGGTACTTCATCGATGGCATAGATGCGAATGACATTTTGAGTCTTGGATATGAGACTCACGAGATCACACGTGAGATGGTCTTTCCCTCTGTGCAAGTCAATCCCCCTAAAGAGGCCAAGCTTGATGCACCGATCGAATTTTCTGTGCAGATCGTCGATGGTGTGGGGAACCCATTGACTAATGACGCAGAGGTTTATTTTGAGGCAATCAATGGCTATATGCCCAAGTCTCGACAACGAACCACACAGGGAAAGGCTAAGGTCAAAGTTTTGCCATTGGGCTTGGACGTTGGCGACTCGGTTCGTTTGAAGGCTGGATTTAAGTTTTACCCTGCGCTGGATGATGCGCAGGTGGTGATTTCGGCGTGAGGTGGCGATGGAAGTCATAGATGGATTGATTGATCGCACCCAACTCCTGAGCCTTCGGTCATGGATTCTTGGACAGCCCCTGATCCACGGATGGCGAGCCCATGGCAATGCGCCTGGCACGTTCTGGCATAGGAACTTCGTGCTTCCGGGCTCTCACAAGCATCACTACGACCCTGGTGCTTGGCAACCGAATCTGACGTTTGAGCGGTTGCTAAACACGTCAACGCCCCTTGCGGACGTTGCAAAAATGATCCAGCACCGCTTCTTTAGTGCATCCGATATCACTCGTGTCTGGGTCAACGTCCAAAGCTTTGGCGATGAATCGGCCTTTCACCGGGATTTCCCACTTGAGTTCACGGGCACTGCGCGTTCAGTGATCCTGTACCCGGTGGACCAATGGGAAATCGACTGGGGAGGCGATCTGGTTGTTTTGGACGAAGCAGGCGAGATTGAGGCAGCCGCCTTGGTCAAGCCTGGAAGGGTGGTGTCGCTCAATGGATGCGTACGCCATGCGGTTCGCCCTATCTCCCGCTACTGCAATGCCTTGCGTATTGCATTAGTGTTTGGAGCGGAGGTATCGCGATGATTGAAATGCTATGGCCAACTCCGGTGCTGAGACAACTTTCTCACTGGTCGCAAGACGAATTGCAATCCCTCAAGGTCTTTGCCAAGGAACGGTTTGCCGTTCACAAATCCAACCCACAAAGTCATGGGCTCCCAGATGTAGACGTGAAATTGCGATTGCAATTGAATCTGTTCCATCAAGTGCACGAACAGTTTGCTCCCACGGTCTGGCCGCGATTCAGGCAATGGGTTGATGAGCAGTACAGGACTTACCTGTTTGACGCGCATGGCGTTCGCAATGCGGCCGACCTGCTGGTCGAAGCGAGGTGCATCCCCGTCTGCTATCAACATGGAATGCGGGCGCAGCCTCACTACCACCACACCTGTGACCACGTTCTTTGTCTTTATCTGGATTGCGGTGAAGGGCGAAGTCCGCCTGACAAACGCGATTGGACCGTAGGTGATGGTGAACTGATCCTTCAAGACCCCCGCCCGATGGCGGGGTTTCCTTTTTGGGAAAAGGTTCATTACATCGAGACCTTCCCCGGTCTCGTGGTCATTCACCCCTCGAGGGTTTGGCATGAAACCAACCCATTCAACGCGCAGGGCGATCGCGTTCTGTTGGTCGTGACGCTGCGCGTCATGTCGCACAACTATTGCGATTTGTATTGCAACTTAAAGGAGGCTCGATGAGCACTTCACTCTCAATTGGGCTCAATGCCCGGCCTGGCTACAGCGCTCAAGTGACCAAGATCGATGACGCCCACATTCAGATGATGGTGGATGTAGAGCCACTGAATGGAAATGCTGGCTCGCGCCACACCTTCAATTTGACGATGCTACCCGGCCAGGATATTTCTGAGCTTTGTCGTAGCGCCTATCCCATTGCATTCGAGGAACCCCACACATGAAATTCACACTCACTCTGAACGGAAAGAATGGCTTTGAGCGAAAAGCCATCTATGACCCAGAAGATTCCAGCCTGATATGGGCTGAAAGTGGTGAATCTTTGCCTCTGCCACAGGCGTTCCCCAGACAAGACATGCAGTGGCAGCCTTTCTGGCATGTGCATCACCCGAACAACCCGGCAGGCAAATCGAGAGCCATACGGCATCTGAAACTGCAGTTGGGCCTCAAGTGCAATTACGCCTGCCAGTACTGCTCGCAAGCGCACCAGCCACATGACATTGACGGCCACCCTGAGGACGTCTCGCCGTTCATGCAGCAGCTTGAGGGTTGGTTTGCTGGTGGCGATGACGGACATGGCGCTGGCGTCAAGATCGAGTTCTGGGGTGGCGAGCCCTTTGTCTACTGGAAACTGCTCAAGCCACTGGGTGAAGCCGTGAAGGCGCGGTATCCCAATGCTCAGTTGTCCATCGTCACCAACGGTTCGCTCTTCGATGACGAGAAGCTTGCCTGGGTGGAGAAGCTGGACATTGGCATTGGCCTGTCACATGACGGGCCTGCACAGTCCTACCGTGGACCAGATCCGCTAGACGATCCCGAAATGTTGGCTCAGATCAAGCGCTGGGTGTCCCGGCGCATGCCACTGGACCGGATGAGCTTCAATACCGTACTGCACCGTCACAACCAGTCCCTCAAGGCAGTGCGCCAGTTCTTCGCTGAAAAGCTGGATTTACCTGTGCAGGCCATCGTGCTGGCCACGGAGGAGGTGATGCTGCCCTATGACCAGGGCGGCATGTCTTTGGCACTAAAGGGGTCAGACCACGACCGCTACCTCCATCAGGTGTTTTGGGAACTGGTCACTGGCTCAGGCATGGCGGTCGGGACGATGCGCGACAAGGTCGATGAGTTCATGCGCGCGCAGGCTCAGTCCAGACCCATGGTTGCACTGGGACAGAAGTGCGGCATGGACCGGGATGACTCTATTGCCGTCGACATGAAAGGCAATGTCACGACCTGCCAGAACATGAGCGCATCGACCCATCACAAGATCGGTCATGTCGATCAGTTCGATGCCATTGCGCTTGATACGGCCTACCACTTCAGTACCCGAAGTCAATGCCCGCGCTGTCCAGTGGTTCAACTGTGCAAGGGTGCCTGCCTGTTCCTGGAGGGAGAGTACTGGGATGCTGCCTGTGACAACGCGTTCTCTCACAACCTGGCCGTCATGGCAGCCGCTCTGTACTACCAGACACAAGGCTTGATCCTTACGCGCATAGAGTCTGATGCGATTCGGTATGACTCTGTCTCTGGGGTCGACGTGGTCAAGCTCGCGTTTGTCGATTCGGGCGGGGATATGGGGGCTGTTGTGCCCCTAAAGCAAGAGCGCAGACCGTTTCCCGTTGCAGTTGTCGCCGCTTGAACGCCGTCTGAACGCTGCCTTTTTCACTTTTTTTTGTTCATAGCCGCCATGGTTCGCCCTGGCGGCTTTTCTTTTGGAGATACGAATGCCAGAACCTACAAGCAGTGGGGTCGCCGGAGCAGCGGTGGCCTACAAAGCGTTTGGTGGAACCGCCGCAGCGGCTGCCAGTGGAGCCACCCTGGCTGCAGTGGTGGTCATGTTGATGACACCACCTCGCAACAAACGGGAGTGGGCCGTCGGACTAATCAGCACCGTGGTGTCCAGCATCGGTGGTGGTGCGATGACCGTCGAGCACTTTGGACTGCACCACTGGGCGTTCTCAACCATGGGGCTGTGTGCTTTGGGTGGGTTGATCTTTGCGTGTGGACTGCCTGGGTGGGCAATGGTCCGCTGGACATTTTCTTTCATCGACAAGCGCCGAGACGACTCCATTGATGAGGTAGCCAGAGACTTGAAGGAGCTCATGTGAATCCTAGTGAATTCATCATGCGGCTCACCACGGCTGCCGTTGCATCAGCTAAGACAAGTGGCGTTCCCGCCAGCATCACCATTGCACAGGCGGCACTTGAGTCTGGTTGGGGTGAGTCTGCCTTGACCAAGACTGGCAACAACCTCTTCGGAATCAAGGCGGACAGCCGCTGGCGGGGCGAGACCTTAATCCTGCAGACCAAGGAATTCATCCGTGGCCAGTGGGTTGTGGTTCCTGCCAAGTGGCGCAAGTACGCCAGCTGGCAAGAAAGCATCGATGACCACGCCGCCTTCCTCAAGCGCAACCCTCGCTACAAGGCCTGCTTTGCATGCACCACTGCCCAGGCCTTTGCCAAGGCACTGGCGCAGGCGGGCTATGCCACCGACCCTGCATATGCGGACAAAGTCATTGGCCTGATCAAGCAGCACAACCTGCTGGCCTTGGACGGAGGTGCCCCATGAACTGGCTTAACCGTTTCATGCTGGCCAACTGGTCGCACATCCTGAATGCGTTCTTTCTGCTCATGGCGCTGCTGTGCGGGATGCAGATGGGCGAGTCCCGTGTCCAGAAGGCCTGGGATGCCGAAAAGCAAAAGATCGCGCTGGCCCAGGCAAGGCAAGAGCAGCACGTAGTCGATGTGCGGCTGACCCAATCTCAAATCACCCAGGAAATCTCAAATGAATACGCAAAAAGGTCAAAGCTGCTGGCTGATCGCCAGCCTGACAGTCGCGCTGGCGGGGTGTACAACGCCCCCGCAACCGGTGGCAGGGATCTGCCCGCCGTTCCCGACGGTCCCACAAGAGCTGATGCAGCCAGCACCGACCCTCTACCTGCTACCTCTGGAAATGCGGGAGCGGTGAGCTGCGAGCAGATGAGCAAGGATGCGGCGCAGACTACGTTGATGCTCATTGAAATTCAGCGGTGGTATGAGCGCGAGTCAAAAACTCTTCAATGAATTACGGAGAACGGTTGGCGACGAAGCAACACCTGATCCTGGAGCTTTCTGAAGAACTTGGCGTTGGCGTGCAAAAGAGCGTTCATGTCAGCACGGAAGTCCAGCCAGAAGGTCTGGGCCGAACTGCATGAGCAGGCCTGGCGCTACTTCGGTGGCTCATGCCGCTACGTGGTGCTGGACAACCTCAAGGAAGGCGTGATCAAACCCGATCTGTACGAGCCTGAGCTCAACCCGGTGTACGCAGCCACGCTGGCCCACTACGTGGTGGTGGCTGATCCGGCCCGGGTGCGTGACCCCAACCGCAAGGGCAAACGCTTTGAGAGCATCGAGGCGCAGAACGAGCCACTGGAGCGTTGGGAAATGCGTTCGCGTTAAGAGGCCCCTGCGATTTGGTCACGTTTTTAGCGCGGCAAGGGCTCCTTGTCTTTGACTTGGCGTCGGGCAACGTACTCGCCTAGACCGAGGTGCTCAGTCACCTGTTTTCGTGGCCACAGTCTTTGAGACGAGATAGAGGACTAGCGGACGTACCAAGGTGACGCATGCGAAGGCCACTGGCATGGCTATTACGTAGGTACTCAGTACCCGTTGAATGAACCGGGTGTCAACTCCGGTGTTGATGGCCGTTAGGAGCAGACACATCATGAAGGCGATGATGGTTGCCATGTAGAACGCAAACGCAAGCGAACTAAATTTGTAAGGAAGCTTTCTCATGCTGTAGTTGACCTTCACTCAAGGTGGTTGCTGAGACAAAGAGAGTGGCAGAGGATGTGGTAAGGGATAGCCCTTAAAAAAATACTTAGATATCGAAGTATACTTCAACGTAGTGCCTCCTTGCACTTTCCCATCTTTACAGGAGATTTCCATGATTACGCATGAAGAAAACGATCTGCTGTGCCGTGTTGAAAACGGTGCACCCATGGGGCAGCTGATGCGCCGGCATTGGGTTCCTATCTGTCTCACCGAAGAGGTCTCCGAGCCGGATGGGACGCCCGTCAAAGCCCGCATCCTCGGAGAAGATCTCGTGGTTTTCCGAAACACGGACGGCGAAGTTGGTGTGATGGATGAGTACTGTCCTCACCGCAGGGCATCGCTCGTGTTTGGCCGCAACGAAGAAGGTGGTCTTCGCTGTCTTTATCACGGATGGAAGATGGATGTGAACGGCAACGTCACGGAAATGTCTTCCGAGCCTGAGGCCAGTGGCATGCTGGAGAAGGTCAAGCACAAGGCCTATCCGACCAAGGAGTGGGGTGGTTTCGTCTGGGCCTACATGGGGGCTGCTGAAACCATGCCGGAGTTCGAGCCTCCCCGTTGGGCGCCCACGGCGGATACGCGTGTGAGCGTTGCCAAGGTGATCATTCCTGTGAACTGGGCTCAGATCCTTGAAGGCGCGATTGACTCTGCCCACAGCTCGAGTCTGCACAGCTCAGACATGGTCCCTGCGCGTGTCGATGGAGCCAAAGCCACGGACAAAAACTGGCTGCGCCCCTCGACCGACAAAGCGCCGCGGATGCAAGTGCAGCGCGCCAGCTTCGGATTCCGTTACGCTGCGGTGCGACGTCCGATCTTCAACGCGCAGACGCACGACTATGTGCGTACGACGGTTTTCGTTGCGCCATGGACGGTGCTGATTCCGCCCAACAACCTGTACAACGTGGCGAACGTGAATGTGCCGGTGGATGACACCAATACCTGCTTCTACTTCATTGGCTGGGGTCATCCGTCGCAGACCCCGGAGACGGCGACTTGGCGCAAGTTCTTGGGTCAGACCGTTGGTGTGGATCTGGATGAGCAATACCGTCCGCTGCGCAACTACGAAAATCGCTACTGGCAAGACCGTCAGGCGATGAAGAGCGGGAACTTCACAGGCATTTCCGGCATTCCGAACCAAGACATGGCGATGTGGATCACCATGGGGAAAATCGCTGACCGAAGCCACGACCGGCTGGGTGCCAGTGACATGGCAATCGTCGAGTTCCGCAAGCAGATGGTGGAGGCTGTTCAAGCCTTCCAGGCGACAGGCGAGGCCATCGGAACAGGAGAGAACCGCATCCCGAAGGAGGTGTGTTCGTTCCAGGGTGTTATTCCCAAGACGGTGGACTGGCGCACCCAGGACGTGAGCTACGTCTGGCTTGACGGACAGGACAATCCAGAGATGGACCGTTCTTACGTGGTGACGGAGGGGGCGAACTCCTGATGTCAAAGCTGCACATATCGGTCGCCATGGGCGACTACGACCGAAATCGTGCCTTGTACGACGGGCGTGTCCAGATTGATGGATGCGACCCGGTGTACATGCTGCTGAATCCCGAAGAGATGTTCTTTCGGGCCATGCGCAGCCGGGACTTCGATATCACCGAGCTCTCTTTTTCCAGCTACCTGGTCAAGCACGCCAAAGGCGAGAGCCCTTATATCGCCGTGCCGGTTTTTCTGTCACGTGCCTTCCGGCATACCTCTATCTATGTCCGGAAAGATCGCATTAAAAAGCCTGAAGACCTCAAGGGCTGCCGTATTGGCGTGCCGGAGTATCAACTGACTGCGGTGGTTTGGGCGCGGTCGATCCTGCAGGACGACTATGGCGTGAATCCCGAGGACGTGACCTGGGTCAGAGGCGGAATCGACACGCCCGGACGTCCGGAGAAGATCAAGCTGGATCTTCCTCCGGGCGTGACCATTGAGGCCGCTCGGGAAGGGCGCACCATCTCCGACCTGCTCGACAAAGGTGAGATCGATGCTTTTATCGCACCACGGCCACCCAGCGGAGCTGCGTTGAGCAACCCTAATGTGGCTTGGCTGTTCGATGATCCGACTACGGTGGCAAAGGACTACTACCGGCGGACAGGCATCTTTCCCATCATGCACGTGGTGGGCATTCGCAAAGAGCTCGCGGAGCAGAACCGCTGGTTGCCGGCAGCTGTTTTCAAGGCCTTTGGTGAATCCAAGGCGAAGGCCTTGGAGCTCCTGGCGGATACTTCTGCCACCAAGGTAACGCTGCCGTTTGTGGAAGAACAGCTCAAGGCGGCACGTGAAACGCTTGGAAACGACTTCTGGTCATACGGGGTGGAGCCCAATCGAAAGACGATTGAAGCGTTCTTGCATCACCACCATGCGCAAGGCTTGTCGTGCAGAAAAGTGGGTTTGGATGAGCTCTTTCACCCGTCTACTTACGAGAGCTACAGCATCTGAGGCGCTCTTGCTCATGCAAGCAACCAAAGATTGGTGATCAACAGCGCTTCAGTCGCCCGCGTCGCTCTCTAAAGGGGCGCGGGTTTCTTCCTCATGTGCCAAGTTTTCAATCATCCTCACCAACGCATTCCTCACCAAAGAAAGCGTCCGATCTGGAAGCCCATCGGCACTGATCTCGTTGACCTCTTCTGCCAAGGGCACAAGTACATGTTCAAGTGTGCGCCCAGCATTGGTCAAGTAAACGTGCATGTTCTTCTTGTTGCCGGGAAGGTGCCTGCGTTCAATGAAACCCATTCGCTCCATGGCTTTCACGGCCGAGAAGGTCGTCGGCTCCATCACGCCCGCCAGATCGCTCAGCTCCTTCTGGGTCAGTCCGTCGCGATTCCAAAGGATTCGGAGGAACGTCCAGTGTCCAAATGACACGCCGAAGGGGGATAGACGATACTGAAGCGCACGCATCTGAGCCCGCGCAACATCACGGACTAGATGGGCGAGACGATCGTTGGGGACCGATTCTCGCCAGTGATGAAGAAGGCTTTGTGTTTCTATGGATTTGCTGGTCATTGGGAGCGTCAACGCCGAATGGCGGGTACTGCGGCTTGGTGCTCCAAAATGATAGCGTCTCCTTTCTTGCTCGATTCGAGGATCGCCAGACACACTTCCATCGTTGCCATGGACCAGGCGCCAGAATGGGTAGGCGCTGCACCTTCCCTGGCCACTGACCACATTTCGTCCACGACCTCTGAACGTTGAACCGCCTGAGGTGGCAGTGCATCAAGGTGTACGCCATGGATGTCGTGAATTTCTACGCCATAGGGTGTCAAACGGAGGTCTGCCTGTTCGCAACAGGCGATGACAGGCCCGAAGTGTTGAAAGGCGGTAGGTGCGCCTCTAAGATCTGGTACATAGTCCGGTCCACCAAAATTCCGGTTGGCTTTCCGACGGGCTTCGGCAATTTCGTCCTGTGTACTCAAGTACTTTTCTCGGGTGAGTCGGTGGGTGTCGGTGTTTTTTGGCCACCCCATTTCGCCGATGCCGTCCATCCACATGTCGGTGTCAAAAAAGCCGTACCCGTTGTAGGTCACGCTGGCAAAGGCGCCGGAACGAAAGTTCAGAATGGCGGTATACGCCCCCTCAGTGGGGCGCTGCCGGTCCCATTCCCCGGTTCTAGCGTAGACGGAAGCGACCTCTCCTCCTGCGAGCAAGCGAACTATGTCGATTTGGTGGGCCGCTTGGCTGAAGACAACTCCCCCTCCTTTCGTTGTATCCAGTTCTTCCGAACGTCTTGGCCGGTAGAGAAAGTCGGTGAAGTTCATGGCTTGAATCATGCGGACACGACCAAACCGCCCCGACTCGATGATTGAGCGCGCACGCAATACCGGGGCATTGAAACTGTGGCTGTGGCCCACGATCAGTTGTGTGCCCGCTTTTTCGCAGGTCTCCCGCATGCGCTCGCATTCCGAAAGCGTCAACGCCATGGGCTTTTCGACGAGCGCGTGTTTCCCATGCTTGGCAGCAAGACGTACATGTTCTTCGTGCAACTGGTGAGGCGTTGCGACATAGATCCATTCGACGTTCGGGTCTGCGCAGAGTGCGTCTGCAGAGGTGTGCGCGACACCACCGAACGCTTTCGAAAAAGCCGCTGAAGCACCTGCATTGGTATCGAAGCAAGCGACCAGATCGATGCGGGGGTCTTTGCTGAGGGTTGGAATCATCAACGTAAATGCGCGTCCAAGTCCTAGGACGCCAAGCTTGATCGGTTGCATCGTTGCCATCACAGGTCGAGGACAAGCGTGTCGGACTTCGCTCTGGAGACGCAAACCATGATGTGATCTTCCTGCTCTTCCGGGAGCAATGCCAGATCTCGGTGATCCGCCTCACCCTTGAGCAACCGGACTTTGCATGAGCCGCATGTTCCGCTCTCACACGAACTCGGCACCCTGATGCCATGGTCTCGTAACGCGTCCAGGATACTGCGGTTGGCAAGTACCAGTAGCGTCTTGCCAGCTTTGGCCAACTCGACCTCGAATGGTTTGTCGTCTGCGTGGGGTTTCGTATCCGCACCGAAGCTCTCGAAATGCACCGCACTGCTGGGCCAGTGCCCAGTCATGTCCTTGACCTCATCCATCAAGCGCTTGGGGCCACAACAGTAGACATGCACACCCGCCTGAGGTTTCTCGAAAACGGACCACAAATCGAATGTCTTTGTGGGATCGCCGTGGGTGTGATGGACAACCACACTGCTAGCAAGTTCGGGTGAGCGCAGCTCGTTCAGAAAGGCGGCTGACTCGGGCGTGCGAGTCAGGTAGTAGAGCTTGAAACTGCGCAAGCCTTCGGCTTGCA
>JACCDN010199679.1_pt1 | contig 19112 bp, 17 predicted proteins | sample 7441691 | NCBI WGS metagenome assembly JACCDN01 (sample SAMN15323439, study PRJNA562643) | freshwater metagenome | isolation source: river surface water | place: USA:Blue River Watershed | collected 2017-08-16 | reverse complement strand
TTTAGAAAGTGTCCTTATGCATTTGGTGCATTCTTAGCACTTGGGTTGAGCTTTACATTAATCATACAAGCTGTTGCAAATATGGCAGTGAATGTGGCGATTGTTCCAGTGACCGGTGTGACATTGCCCTTATTAAGTATGGGAGGAAGCTCTTTTATTTTTACCTGTTGCTCGATTGGTTTGATATTGAGTGTAGCAAGAAATGTGGAACAAATGGAGGGGAATGCACCAGTTGAAACCGAAATTGAAATTCCTAACGAAAATATTGAACCAGTAAATGCCTAACCAAGTACCTACTCAATTGCGTATTATCATTGCTGGCGGTGGGACAGGAGGTCATATATTTCCTGCTATCGCTGTAGCACAAGCAATTCAAGTACTCCAGCCTAATGCTGCAATCTTGTTTGTTGGTGCGCAAGGTAAAATGGAAATGGAGAAAGTGCCGCAAGCTGGTTACGAAATCGTTGGGTTAACTATTGCGGGTTTCAATCGACAAAATCTATGGAAGAATTTAACCTTGCCATTTAAGTTGATAAAAAGTTTTATTCAAGTTAAAACTATCTTCAATCAATTTAGGCCTAATGCTGTTTTTGGTGTTGGGGGTTATTCTAGCTTCCCGGTTCTAAAATATGCACAAACTAAAGGCATACCTACTTTCATTCATGAGTCAAATGCCTTTGCAGGAAAAGCGAATCAGTGGTTGGGGAAGCGTGCTACAAAAATATTTACTGGAACAAAAGGGATGGAACAGTTTTTTCCAGCCGAAAAAATTCAGATCACAGGTAATCCAGTGAGACAAAATATTGCGATGGGTGCAATCGAAAAAGAAGCTGCCTTATTACAATTTGGTTTACTACCGAATCATTTTACTTTATTAATTATAGGAGGAAGTTTGGGTGCGGCATCCATTAATAAAGCGATACAACAAAGCTTGTCTGCTTTTGAAGCAATGGGTGTTCAATTGATTTGGCAGACTGGCAAGCCTAATGCAGAAAATTATAAAGCTGCTGCTATTCAATATGGTAATGTGTATGTAGATAGTTTTATCAATGATATGAGTGCTGCTTATGCTGCAGCCGATATGGTGGTGAGCAGATCAGGCGCAATGGCTGTGGCTGAAATTGCGATGACTGGTAAGCCATGCATTTTTGTTCCATATCCACATGCGGCAGAAGATCATCAAACATACAATGCTCAAGTTTTAGTAAAAGAACAAGCAGCGCAAATGATTGCAGATAAGGATGTAATCAATGAATTATTACCAATGATCAAAAAAATGATTTCGAATAAAACGGATCTTATTGACATGGAGAAAAAAATTAAATCATTTGCTTGGATGCATGCAGATCAGGTGATTGCGACTGAAATATTAAATGAAATTGACCCTAAATAGCGAATAAGATATGAATCCTCTAACTAATTTGAAACGTATTTATTTTATAGGCATCGGTGGCATAGGCATGAGCGCATTGGCAAGGTATTTTAATACACAAGGTGTAAAGGTGTCCGGTTATGATAAAACGCCAACTTCATTAACACAGAGTTTGGAGGAAGAGGGTATTGCAATTCATTTTGAAGATGATTTAAATCAAATGGATAAAGAGGCAACGGTGATAGTCTATACACCTGCAATACCAGCTGAACATAAAGAGTTAAATTATTATAGAGATAATGGTTATTTGGTGGTAAAACGAAGTGATGTATTGCAATGGGTGACTGAAAATGCATTTACGATTGGGATCGCTGGTACACATGGTAAAACAACCACGACTTCTATGACTGCACATATATTAAGACATACTGGATATGGTTGTAATGCATTTTTAGGGGGTATCGCATCCAATTATGATACGAATTTCTGGAGCCATGAAAAAAATGTAGTGGTCGTTGAGGCAGATGAATATGATAGAAGCTTTTTGAAATTATCTCCAAATATTGCAGTCATCACGGCTGTTGATCCAGATCATTTGGATATCTATGGCACTGCGGAAGAAGTGCTAAAAGCTTTTGGGCAATATGCAGATAAGATAAAGCCTGGCGGTGTTTTGATTCAGAAACTAGGGACAACTGTAGTGACTAGTGCAACTGATAAAACAATATCGACTTATGGGTACAATCAAAATCTAGCAGCCTATCACACAAGTGAATTAAAAGTGGTGGATGGGTCTTATATTTTTGATGTAGTTCATCCAGGAGGCGTACTAAAAAATGTTGTATTGAATATGGGTGGACTCCACAATGTAGAAAATGCAACAGCTGCAATTGCTATTGCATTGTGTCTTGGTATTGAGGATGAAAAAATAATTGCTGCAGTAGCAGACTTTAAAGGCGTAAAGCGTCGCTTTGAATATAAAGTAAAAACACCCAATAAGGTATTGATTGATGACTATGCACATCATCCTGAAGAATTGAGTGCATTGATTAGTGGTGTAAGAAGTATTTATCCAAAAGAAAAAATGGTTTTAGTATTTCAGCCACATTTATACAGCAGGACGCAAGACCAAGCTGCAGGTTTTTCTGCTACACTTGATCAGGCAGATGAAGTGATTTTATTGCCTATCTATCCTGCTAGAGAATTGCCCATTCCTGGCGTGACAAGTGATATGTTATTGTCAGAAATGAAATTAGAGAAGAAGCAGGTAATGTCAAAAGAACAACTGATGGCATGGGCGGCATCTACAGAAGATAAGTTGATCGTGATGGCTGGAGCGGGCGATATCGATGTGTGTATCAATCAAATTAAAGACATCCTTACAAAGTAGTACATGAAGCAATGGCAAAAAATAGTAATTAGAATATTGTGGAGCATTGGTGCTGCTGCATTGATTGTGCTTTTTGTGGTAGCATGGAAGGCAAAGAATGAAAAACAATTAACTGATATACAAGTTGAATTAGTAGGAGAGAGTGCGCAGGCTTTGTTCATGGATGAAATTGCGATTCGTGCGATATTGAACGAACAAGGAGTGCATGTGGGTGTACCTGTTGATAAAGTGAATTTAACTCAGTTAGAGCAATTTATAGAGAAAACTGAATGGGTAAAAAATGCAGAATTTTTTATCAATAATAAGTTGGTTCTAGAAGCCAAGATAGAACAAAGAATACCAATCGCAAGAGTCTTTACTGCGAGTGGTAGCTCATTTTATATAGACAATGAAGGTTGGAGATTGCCATTAAAACAATTAACAGTATTGAATCTGCCTGTGTTTACTGGATTTCCAACAGATCAGCCTAAGTTGTCAAAACCGGATAGTGTATTGTTAAAAGAGGTGTTATTTTTTGCAAAGACCATTCAAAAAGATAGTTTCTTCATGGCCCAAGTGGCCCAAGTGAATATCGAACCCAATGGTAATTTCCAAATGGTACCAACACTTGGCGATCATCTAGTGTTATTGGGAACTGTGGATCAGCTTGAAGATAAGTTGAATCGCTTATTTACATTTTATAAAAATGTTTGGGTAGGTGCTGGAATCAATGCATATCAAGTCATTGATTGTAGGTTCAATCATCAGGTTGTAGCATTGAAAAAAGGATTGGAGCCAATACAATTTAATGGCAATTTCATTTGGCCAACAGGTGATTCTACCTTGGCTATACCACCTGCTGTTGAAAAACTAGATAGTACCGTGAAAGCTATGCCTATCGTACTTGCTCAACCAGCTGCTCCTGCAACAATAGCCTCTAAGCCAGTGCCAAATGAGTTAGCTAAGTCCAACATTCAACCTGTTCCGGCTAAGACAAAACTACTTTCAAAGACAAAAGTTCAAACAAAGACAAATGTTTCAACCAAGACAAAAGTTCAAGCAAAGTCAGTAAAATCAAAGCCGAAATTGAACAATAAACCTAAAAATAATTCGTTAAATAAAAAGAATAAGACTGCGAAGGCTTTAATGCCTAAGAAGTCGAAGTCTCCAACTACGAACAACTAACAACTAAAACCTATAAAAATGAGTCAGAACGATTCTCCCATCATTGTGGGTCTTGACATTGGTACAACAAAAATTGCAGCGATTGCCGGAAGAAAGAATGAATTTGGGAAATTAGAAATCCTGGGATTTGGACGTGCGAATAGCAATGGGGTGCAACATGGTCAAGTATTAAATATTGATCAAACCATTAAAGCCATTCAACAAGCTTTACAAAATTGTCATTTGAGTAATCCAGATTTAGAGATCCATGAAGTGTATGTGGGTATCGCTGGTCACCATATTAAGAGTTTACAAACAAGAGGAGATCAAGTAAGACAGGATGCTGAAAATGAAATTCAAGCATGGGAGATTGAGCAATTGATCAACAACCAAAGAAAAACATTCATTCCAGCAGGCGATCAGATCATTGATGTGATCCCTCAAGAGTTTCATGTTGATAATAACCAAAATATTAAAGATCCAGTTGGGGTAAATGGTGTTAAAGTTGGCGCCAATTTCCACATCATTACTGGTGACAGAAACGCCATCCGCAACATCAATCGTTCGGTAGAGAGAAGTGGATTGATCACAAAAGATTTAGTGCTTCAGCCTTTAGCATCTGCTAGTGCTGTTATGAGCGATATTGATATGGAAGCGGGTGTGGCGATTTTAGATATCGGTGGAGGTACAAGTGACCTTGCTGTTTTCTACGATGGTATTTTAAAACATACTGCTGTGATTCCTTTTGGAGGCGAGAACATTACCAACGATATTAGAATGGGATTGGGTGTGTTGAAAAGTCAGGCAGAGGCAATGAAAGTTCAGTTTGGAAGTGCCTTATCTGATGAGGCAAAAGCAAATGCTTACGTTACTATCCCTGGTTTAAAAGGAATGCCTGCTAAAGAAATTAGTGTAAAGAATTTAGCTGCTATTATTCAAGCTAGAATGAGTGAAATTCTTGATTTTGTAACCTATCATTTGAAACAAGTAGGATTGGATAGCCGTATGTTGAATGGCGGTGTGATCTTAACTGGTGGTGGTTCTCAATTAAAGCATTTGATTCAATTGACTGAATATATTACTGGTTTAAATGCAAGAATTGGATTGCCAAATGAGCATTTAGCACCCAATCATATCGATGAATTAAAGAAGCCAATGTATTCAACTTGTATTGGTTTGATCTTGAAGGGCTATAATGATTATGAGCAAAATTACAAAGTATTTACAGAGACTTATAAGAAGGTAGAAGTGCCTAAGGCATTGACTGTAAATGCTCCAGTTTCAAATTATGCACAGACAGCTCAAAGAAACAATCCGCAACCAGTTGCAACCACTGTTTCAGAAGAGCAAATTGAAAAAAGAAAGAGTAAGTTCTGGGATCGTTTCAAGAACAACTTGATCGAGATTTTCAACGAAGAAGAAGACAAACCTTTGGCATAAAAATTACCCACATATCGTTTATAACTTATAGAATATAATCGATTGAAATCAAGTAATTTAGACCCAATTACGACTAACTAACCTAACTATAAAAACAATTTCGAATGATTCAATTTGACTTACCCAAGCAAAAATCATCCATCATCAAAGTTCTTGGTGTTGGCGGCGGAGGACGCAATGCCGTTAATTTTATGTTCCAACAAGATATTGAAGGGGTAGATTTTATCATATGCAACACTGATTCTAAGGCGATCGAACAAAGCCTTGTTCCCAATAAAATCCAATTAGGACCACATTTGACCCAAGGTTTGGGCGCAGGTGCTGATCCTTCTGTTGGAAAAATGGCAACCGAAGAATCTTTAGAAGAGATTAAAAGAATTTTAGAGGTGAATACCAAAATGGCATTCATTACTGTGGGTATGGGTGGCGGAACTGGAACAGGTGGTGCCCCAATTATTGCAAAAATCTGTAAAGATTTAGGCATATTGACTGTAGGTATTGTGACCACACCTTTTGGTTTTGAAGGACCACGTCGTCAAAAACAAGCCGAAGAGGGGATCAATGAATTGAAGCCCTATGTTGATACATTATTGGTGATTTCAAATGACAAATTGCGTATGCAATATGGTAATTTGAAAATGAAGGAAGCATTTACAAAGGCGGATAATGTATTGGCGACTGCAGCAAAATGTATTACAGATGTAATCAATAGCCGCGGTCATATCATCGTTGACTTTGCTGATGTTTGTACTGTTATGAAGAATGGCGGAGTTGCCATTTTAGGGAAGGCAGAAGTTGCCGGAGAAAATAGAGCAGAAAGAGCGATTGAAGAAGCATTGAATTCACCATTATTGAATGACAATGATATCAAAGGTGCAAAATGGATTTTATTAAATATCAATAGTGCCGAGGGCGATTACGAATGTAGTATGGATGAATTAGAAACCATCAATACTATTTTACGAGCTCGTACAGGTGAACACAGTGATGTGATCATGGGTATGGGGTATGACGAAACCCTTGGTGATAAATTAGGCATTACTTTAATTGCGACTGGATTTGAACATAAAGATCCATTTAAAAAAGAAGCGGTTAAGGAAGTAGAAGCACCAGTTGAAGAAAAGATTGTGATGACTTTACAATCAGAACAAGCTGCTCCAATTGAGCCAATTGCTCCAGCTCCAGAAGCATCTGCGCCAGAAACAATTGCAGAAACATTCATTTCTCAGGAATTAATTGAGTCAACTCCAGACACAACAGAAATGACTTTTGAAAATGAAATGGAAGTAGATGAATTAGCTCCTACTATGCAAGAATTTGTCATGCCAGAAATGAGCAATGTATATGTTTCAGCACCAGATTATGATGACGAGATTGAAGCTGAGATAGAAACAGAAATCACCATGGAAGCGACTCCTGTATTTGAAGAAGTAGAAGCGGAAGAAGAAATCGCTGAAGTATTTGAATTGAATATGGAAGTGGCTGAAGAGCCAACTTTTACCACTGAATTTGTGTTGAGTAAGCCAGTGAATATTTATGCAGAATCAGAAACTGAAACAACACCTGAAGCAACACATTTTAATGATGCAATTGAAGCTGCAACTCAAGAAGATAGCGCTGTAGAAGCTGAAGAATTTGTGATGGAAGCGCCAGTGACAGAAACAGTGGAGACATCATTTAGACATGTGGAAATGGCCATTGAAGAAGAGCCAACGATGCAATTGGTGATGCGTGAAGAAAATTTAGCTGAGCAACAAAACAGACCACAACATTCAAGTTTTGATATCTCAATGGATAATTCCGAAGAGCAAAGACGTAAAGTGGCTGAGCGTATCCAAAAATTAAGAAATTTATCTTTTAATATTAACAATGGCGCAGATCCTGGTACTGAGTTTGATGCAGTTCCTGCCTATGTTAGAAGAAACCTGGATTTGTTTGGTAACACCATGGCTTCAGTAGAAAACTATTACAGTAAGTATACGGTTGACCAAGATGAAAACAACCAAACACAGATTTCTACCATCAATTCATTTTTAGATGGTAAGAAACCAGATTAAAATCGTTTTTATAGAACAGTTGATTTAGTTGGAACCCTGCCTGAAAAGGCGGGGTTTTTTTATTTACCTTTGACTATGCAAACAGTACTAATTACCGGTGGAACAGGAATGGTTGGACAATCTCTAACCAACTTACTCTTAGCGAAGGGCTATGAAGTCATTGTGTTAACTAGACAAAAAAAGCGATCAAGTCGCACGCATTTTTCTTATGCTCAATGGGATGTTAAGAAAGGTTGGATAGATCCGTCTGCAATTGCTGCTGCAGATTATATTATTCATTTAGCAGGAGAGGGTGTCGCTGATAAAAGATGGACAACTGCAAGAAAGAAAGCGATCTTGGATAGCCGTGTGGATACAAGTGCATTAATAGTAAAATCTTTAAAAGACAATCCAAATAAAGTAAAGGCAATTGTTGCCGCATCTGCGATTGGATGGTATGGTCCAGATAATGAAAAAAGTTTACAAACAGGTTTTGTTGAAACAGATCCTGTGGATTCAAGTTTCTTAGGAGACACTTGCAAACTATGGGAGGAGAGCATGCACCCAGTCAAAGAAATGGGCATTCGACTAGTAACTATCCGAATAGGCATTGTGTTCAATAACAGAGGAGGAGCATTGGCTGAATTCATTAAGCCAGCTAGGTTTGGTGCTGCGGCCATATTAGGAGATGGTAAGCAGATAGTAAGTTGGATTCATCAGCAAGATTTAAATCGATTGATGCTGTTTGCATTGGAGCAGGAGCAGGTTATTGGTGTATACAACGCAGTAGCACCAGATCCTGTTAACAACGCAACATTAACAAAGGCGATTGCACAGCGTTTCCATAAATGGTCTATCCCATTCAATGTACCTAGTTTTATCTTGAAAATAATGCTAGGAGAAATGAGTATAGAAGTCCTAAAGAGTGCTAAAGTTAGTGCAGCAAAAATCATTGCCGCAGGATTTAGCTTTGACTATGCAAGTATGGATGAAGCACTAGACGACTTATTAATTTCTAATTGGTCTTCCAGAAGTGATCACTGATTGGATGCGTTCTAAAGTTTTCTTTTCACCACATAGACTTAGGAAAGCTTCACGTTCTAAATTCAATAAATATTGTTCGTTCACAACGGTTGCTTCACTTAAATCACCACCACACATTACGTAAGCCAATTTGCGTGCTACCAATGCATCATGGTCTGTTGCATAACCGCCACGCCACATGCCATTGATGCCTGCATACAAAGCGCCAAGTCCAGCTTTACCCATCACCTTAATGTCATTGCGTTGAATTGGTTGAGTGTAGCCTGCATGGAAAAGTTCAAGTACTTGTTCCTTCGCTTTTGCAATGCGTCTAGATTGATTGAGTACAATATGATCTTGTCCTTTTCTGAAGATACCCATCTCCATTGCTTCATGTGCAGAGGTAGCCACTTTAGCAGTCGCTATTTGTAAGAATCTATTTTTTAAAGTGATTGTTTCAGGTTCTTCTGCATGCATTTCGTCAGAAGCACGTAATACCAATTCTTTGGTACCACCTCCGCCAGGAATGACACCAATGCCTAATTCTACCAATCCTATATAAGTTTCTGCAGCAGCACAAATTGCATCTGCATGTAAATTCATTTCACATCCACCACCCAAGCATAAACCATGAGGGGCAATCACCACTGGGATAGAAGAATAACGAACACGCATCATGCTATTTTGAAATGCACGAATGGCCATATCCAATTCTTCATAATCTTGTTCAATCGCTAACATAAAGATCATGCCCACATTGGCACCGGCACTAAATAAGTTACCTTCATTAGCAATGACTAAACCCTTGCTTTTTTCTTCTGATAATTGAATGGCTTTGTTCAATCCTTCCAATACTTCTCCACCAATACTATTCATCTTGGTGTTCCAATTAAATCCAAATACATCATCGCCTATATCAACTAAGTTGCAAGCACTATTTTTCCAAATGGTTTTTTCTTTAAAATCTGAAAGGATAATAAAGGAATCTGCACCTGGAATTAATTTATAGTCTCCGCTAGGAATATCATAATAATAACGCTTACCATTCATAGTGGTATAGAAAGACAATCCCTTTGCCACCATCGTTTCAACCCATGGTGCCATAGCAATTCCAGCCGTTTTCATATCATTTATTACAGCTTCGATACCCAATTCATTCCAAGATTCAAAGGCGCCAATTTCCCAGCCAAATCCAGCTTTTAAAGCATCGTCTACACGATACAATTCATCACTGATTTCAGGAATACGATGACTGATATAGGAGAATAAAGCGTGGTGGAAAGCTTGAATGAATTGGCCCGCTTTATCTTTGGAGTTGTACAATACTTTTAATCTTGCAGGTAAATGGTCAACTGCTTTTGCTGCATCAATAGAAGCCATTTTTGTTTTCTTACGTGGCTCGTATTCAAGAGTAGATAAATTTAAAGTCAATATCTCTTTACTCGTTGCAGTTTTTACTTTTTTGAAAAAACCTTGGCCCGTTTTATCTCCTAACCAATTTTGTTCTACCATTTTCTCCAACCAATTTGGTAGTTTGAAAGTGGCTTTTGCTTCATCATTCGGACAATTTTCTGCCACGCCATTTGCTACTTTTACCAATGTGTCAATGCCTACCACATCTGCCGTTCTGAATGTAGCAGATTTTGGACGACCTAATATTGGACCCGTTAAAGATTCAACTTCGTCAATCGTTAATCCCATTTTTTCCATGATATGTAGTACACTCATCATGCTAAAAACTCCGACTCTATTGGCGATAAAGGCAGGGGTGTCTTTACACAACACAGTGGTCTTGCCTAAGAATACATCTCCGTAATGCATATGAAAATCAATCACTGATTGATCTGTCTTTGGAGTAGGGATAATTTCTAGTAATCTTAAATATCTAGGTGGATTAAAAAAGTGTGTACCGCAGAAGTGTTTTTGAAAATCTTCGGAACGTCCTTCTGCCATTAAATGAATAGGTATACCAGATGTGTTAGAACTCACTAAAGTGCCTGGTTTACGATATTGTTCTACTTGATCATAAATACTTTTTTTGATATCCAATCTTTCAACTACCACTTCTATAATCCAATCTGCATTGGCAATTTTTGCCATGTCGTCTGTGAAGTTTCCAGTACGAATATTTTTTGTTGCTGTACTTGTATAGATAGGAGATGGATTCGATTTTATTGCAGCTTGTAATGCATCGTTCACCAATTTATTTCTTTCTTTACTATTGGTACTTTCTTCTGTACCTGGTTGTAAACGATCTAACAATAAAACTTGCACGCCAATGCCTGCAAAATGACATGCGATTCTAGAACCCATTACACCACTTCCAAGGACCACGACCTGCTTTATAGTTGGTTGCATAGTATAGCTTTTCGTAAAATTAGTTAGTTATGCAACTATTTTCAAAAAATATTTTGATTTTCAGTAAAAAAAGGGGTCAAAATCACCTTTGGTTGCCTCTTTTAACCTTTTAACAAATCCAAGTGGAGGGTTCCGAGCTTTAGAGTACATTTGTACTATGCAAGTAGACCATTCTTTAGTAAATCATTTAGCCCACCTTTCTAGGTTGAATGTAGCGCCAGAAAAAATGGACAAATTAGTGCAGGATATGCAGGATTTAGTAGGTTTTGTAGAGCAGTTAAATGCCTTAGACACTACTGGAACTGCACCGTTAATGCATATGGGAGATGCCCATAATGTATTAAGAGCAGATGAAGTGGGCGGATCGATTACCAATCAGGAAGCATTGTCCAATGCACCTGATGCAGCAGCACCTTATTTTAAAGTACCTAAAGTCATTCGTAAATAAATTATTATGTCAGCAGTTATTGAACTTAGAAATATTCAAAAAAGTTATTTTATGGCGAATCAAGCGATTCCTGTTTTAAAAGGGATCAATCTTGATATCAACAGAAATGAATATGTCGCATTAATGGGTCCATCAGGTAGTGGTAAAAGTACTTTGATGAATATCTTGGGATGTTTGGATTCTCCAACCGCAGGAACCTATAATTTAAATGGGCATGATGTAAGTGCGATGTCAGATGATGAGTTGGCAGGCATCAGAAATATAGAGATAGGATTCGTGTTCCAACAATTCAATTTGTTACCAAGATTAACCGCTGCAGAAAATGTCGCTTTACCATTGGTCTATGCAGGTATTCCTAAAAAAGATCGTATTGAAAGAGCCTTAGTGGCTTTAGAAAAAGTGGGTTTGGCAGATAGAAGTCATCATAAATCTAACGAGTTGAGCGGAGGACAAATTCAACGTGTGGCCATCGCTCGTGCTTTGGTGAACAACCCATCTATTTTATTGGCTGATGAACCTACAGGAAATTTGGATTCTAAAACATCTGTGGAAGTCATGGAATTATTTGGTAAAATTCATGCTGCGGGCAATACCGTAATCCTTGTTACACACGAGGAAGATATTGCTCAATATGCCCATAGAGTGGTTCGTTTAAGAGATGGTAATGTAGAGACAGATACTTTGAACCAAAAACACATTTAATTTCTAAAATACTGAACTAAGTACGTTTAGTTTTGTTATTACGTTATGAAAATCTATACAAAGGCAGGTGATCAGGGAAAGACTTCTTTAATAGGAGGGACAAGAGTGCCTAAAAGTCACATTCGTATTGAATCTTATGGTACAGTGGATGAATTGAACTCATTCATTGGCTTATTGAATGATTTAGTGGACGATGCGAAAATTAAAACAGATTTAAAAGAAATACAAGATAGATTGTTTACAGTGGGGTCCAGCTTAGCTTGCGATCCTGAAAAAGAGTCTGCATTAAAAATACCAGATTTAAAAGAAGAAGATATTGCAGGTCTAGAATTGGCGATGGATCAAATGAACGAAGTGCTCGCGCCAATGAAATCATTCATTATACCTGGTGGACATCAAGCTATTTCCACTGCGCATATCGCTCGCTGTGTTTGTAGAAGAGCGGAACGCTGGTGTGTGAATATGCAAGAGGAAGATTTATTTGTAGAGACTTTGGTGATTAAATACTTGAATCGACTAAGTGATTACTTATTTACTTTAGCAAGATATATTGGTCACTTAAATGGGGTAGAAGATATTCCTTGGAAGCCACGCATCTAGTTTCATATCTCTGTATTACACAAATAGACCATCTTTCATCGTCAAAGTTCTGTCACTCAAAGTGGCTAAAGCTTCGTTGTGTGTTACAATTAAAAAACTCTGATTCAATTCATTTTTTAGTCTAAGAAATAACGCGTGCATGGCATGTGCATTTTCACTATCCAAATTACCTGTTGGTTCGTCGGCAAAAATGAGTGAAGGATCATTAATGAGTGCCCTTGCTACTGCTATTCTTTGTTGCTCGCCTCCAGATAATTGGTGCGGCTTTTTATCTTGTTTGTCAGCAAGTCCTAAAAAGTCTAATAATTCTAGGGCTCTTTTTTGCACTATTTTTTTATCCTTTTTCCCAATCCATCCAGGGATAGAAATATTTTCGATTGCAGTGAATTCAGGTAATAAATGGTGAAACTGAAAGACAAAACCTATACGGCTATTTCTGAACTGTGCTAATTGTTGATTGTCTAATTGGTCTATCGCTACCCCTTCAAAGAAAATTTGACCTCTGTCTGCTTTTTCCAGGCTACTTACAATGTACAAAAGCGTCGATTTGCCGGCACCAGATGGTCCAACAATAGAAACTAACTCTCCCTTAGATAACTCCAAGGATACGCCCTTTAGAACGGGTACAGTGCCGTATTGCTTCCATATATCCTTTGCTACAAGTAGTTTTGGCTTCATCTCCATGGTACAAACCTACGATTACCCGGTCAATTTTGCCAAAATTTCACAAAATGTTTACATGATGTAGAAAAATCAGATTTGGTCATATCATATATACGGCTACTTTTGCAAAAAAGAACCCTATGTTTTGGACATTAGAATTAGCCAGCTATTTAGAAGAAGCGCCTTGGCCAGCAACAAAAGATGAATTGATTGACTACTCCATCAGGAGCGGTGCCCCTATAGAAGTAGTTGAAAATTTACAAGAGTTGGAAGACGAGGGCGAAGTATATGAAAGTATCGAAGACATTTGGCCGGATTATCCAAGCCAAGAAGATTTTATGTTTAATGAAGACGAGTACTAATTTTTTGTGGACTGCTTGAAAAGCTAAGTCCACAAAAAATTAGTCTCTAATGATGAAGCAATTAAAAAAGAGCTACACTATGTGTTAGCTCTTTTTTAATGAGGTCTATTTTTATTGGCTTATTAGAAATTTAAGCCAATAAAAAATAAACCTCTAATGAATTTAAATAAAAAAAGAGGACACAAGCTTGTGTCCTCTTTTTTTATTTAAATCGCGAGAAATAGTTAGAGCAATATCAACTCTCATCTGATTATATATTTCTCAAAATTTTCTTTCTAGAAAGTCAATTTAAAATAAAGTAACATTAAACTCAAAGTCAATACAATGGTATTGGCTACAAGTACGGGCTTACTTTTTATTAAATAGGCGTAGGTTAACCAAACGATACAACTAAAGTTTACGATCAAGATCATTAGAAGGCTTAAGCTTTCTACATTCTTTGATTCCCAGGTTAAATATACTTGAGGTATAAATGTAACACAGCTCAAAAAAGAGCCTAGATAGCCTATTGCTTCTACTAGTTTTGGGTTGATTTGTTGATCGCTCATTTTATTAGATTGATTCAGCCTTTTAAATAATTAACCTTGAGTAATACCAGCTTTTTGCATCACTAAATCACTTACGCCAGTAGTAGAATAACCACCATCATGGAATAAGTTCTGCATGGTAACCATCTTAGTTAAGTCAGAGAATAAAGTGATACAATAATTAGCACAATCTTCTGCTGTTGCATTACCTAATGGTGCAATCGCATCTGCGTAATCGTAAAAATCACCGAATCCTTTAATACCAGTTCCTGCTGTTGTTTTAGTAGGAGACTGAGAAACAGTGTTTACACGAACTTTATTTTTTAAGCCATAATGGTAGCCGAAGCTACGTGCAATTGATTCTAATAATGCTTTAATATCCGCCATATCCGTATAGAAAGGATAAGTTCTTTGAGCGGCAGCATAAGTTAATGCAACTACGCTCGCGTGCTCATTTAATGCATCCATATTGTAAGCAACGCTTAACATTTTATGTAAAGACATCGCTGATACGTCTACGCCTTTTGCGTAATAGTCGTAGTTCAAAGATGGATAAGGAATATTTTTTCTGATATTGACACTCATGCCAATAGAATGTAAAACGAAATCGATTTTGCCCCCTAAAATCTCTTGAGACTGTGTAAATAAATTAGTTAGTTCTTCTACATTAGTCGCATCTGCTGGAACAATCTTAGAGTTGGTTTTTTCTGCCAATACATTAATCTCACCCATACGCATCGCGATAGGGGCATTGGTTAATACGAAAGTAGCTCCTTCCGCATGTGCTAGTTCAGCTACTTTCCATGCGATTGAATTGCTATCTAAAGCGCCAGTAATAATTCCTCTCTTGCCTTTTAATAAATTGTATGCCATCTTTCTGGGTTTATTTAATTCTTGTAAAAATAATTATAATATCCTATAAAATAGCCATTCTGAAGGCTTAATATAGTTTAAGAAAGTAATTCTTGAGCGTGTTCCATAGCAGCCTTGGTAGGAGGATCGCCGCCAATCATGCGGGCAATATGGATTACTCGCTCATCTGCTGCTAATGTTCGCACATGCGTGTGCGTGGTATTGCCCTCTTGGGCTTTGTAGACGTATAAATGAGCTTGACCTTTTGCGGCAATTTGAGGTTGGTGCGTGATACAAAGTACCTGACGTGCTTGTCCCAATTCTTGTAATAGTAAACCAACTTGTTTGGCAGGCTCACCAGAAATCCCAGAGTCGATTTCATCAAAGATCATCGTTGGTAAATCAATCGATTTTCCAACTAGTGATTTAATACATAGCATCAATCGACTTAGTTCACCACCGCTAGCCACTTTTTTAATGGGCTCGAATTTATCCGTATTATTAGCATCAAAAAGAAAATCAATTTTATCTATTCCAAATTGATTGAATGGTACTTTATCCAACTGTACTTTTAATTGTGCATTCGGCATCCCAACTTGATGCAATAGATGGTTCACTTGTTTAGCAAAAGGAGCAGCTTGTTTGTTTCGTTTGTCGCTTAAATGAGTAGCAAGTTCCGTTAATGCTTTTTCGGCAGTCGCTACTTTTTTGGTATACGTCTCAATGGCTTCATCTATATGTAAAACTTCTTCTAAATCTTTTGACAATGTTTGTTGAATCTCCAATAGGGCAGCTGTGGATTGTACTTTATGTTTTTTCTGTAAATGATACCCTTGAGATAATCTTTCTTGTATTGTGATAATTTTTGCTGCATCAAAATCAATCTTATCTTGCCAAGTACTGAGCTCACTAGCAATATCTGCCAATTCTATTTGAGCTGCTTTCAATCTTTCTAATAAGGGATCAAAATCGTTCTGATATTTTGCAATACTTTCTAAGTTATGTGCAATCTGTTTTATTTGTTGCAAAATCGGTTGATCAGATTCATCTAATGCATGGATGCTTTGAGCTAGCTGTGCTTTAATTTCTGCAGCATGCTCCATGAATTTTAAATCTAATTCTAATTGTTCTAATTCGTTTTCTTGTAAATCAAGTGTAGTTAATTCCTCTAATAAATGAGATTTATAGGCAACCGTTTGATCAAAATTTTCTTTTTGTTCAATCAGTTCACTTAAATGCTTGGTATCTGCTTTCCACTGAAAGAAACTATTTTGATAGGTTTCAAGATCCTTGTGCACATTGGCTAAGGCATCTAATACCGTTCTTTGGAATTCCATCTCACCCAAAGTAAGGGTATCAAATTGTTGATGAAGATCTACTAATTGAGAAGTGAGTTGCCTTAGTTCTGTTAAATTAATAGGCGTATCGTTGATGAAGGCCCTAGACTTTCCTTGCGCATTGATCTCCCTTCGAATGATTAGTTCGTCTGCAAGGTCCAAATCGTTCGCTTCAAAAAAGGCAGTATAATTATTTTTATTGGGAAGGGTGAAGGTCCCTTCGATCACACATTTTTTTTCAGGATTGCGGCAAACACTACTATCTGCTCTGTCACCGAGTATCAAACCAAGTGCCCCCATAATGATACTTTTACCCGCACCTGTCTCACCTGTAATCACAGTGAGTTGGCTGGATAAATTAATCTGTAATTCGTCGATTAAAATATAGTTCTGTATGTCTAATTGAGTTAGCATGACGCACTGCAATATACACCCAATTTTATTTCCTCAAACAACGCTGAATACCTGTTTTTGCTTTTTGGTCTAAGGAATTTTTAAAAGCGTGGTTTTTCATTTCTAAGCAGGTGTTAAAAAAGGAGATGGCTAAAGCAGGATTGCCTTTTTGTTCATAAATCAATCCAATTTGAAGCGCTGCTCTGGCAGCAAAATATTCAGGCTGATTGGTCCCTTTTTCAATAGCTGATTTATAAAATTGAATCGCTTGATCGGGCTGACCCGCTAAATCATAAATACGACCAAGGCGGTATGCGAATTCTGTTTTATCTGCGTCCTTGTCAAAATCTTTACTGGTTTTGCCAGCCAATATTGCCAAAGCTTGCTGTTGGTAACCGCCATCACTGAGTAATCTAGCCCTCAATAAAATTGGATGAGGCCATATTCCTTTTTTGGCGTTCTGTAATGCTTGTTTATCAGCATCAGTGATATCGTTTCCTTTTGAAAGTACATTGTTACGATAAGCGTTGGCTTTTGCTTGGTCACCTTGTATGTAGGCAATCCAGCTTAATTTTTCATAAGCGTCTTTAACGTAAAACTGCCCCTTAAATCTGCTAATGAAATTTTGTAATGCAGCTTTTGCGGGGTCTAATTTTAAATCATTTAAATAGGCATAACCCATTTCTAACTGCCAGAAGGGAAGGTCTAAATAGGTATTTGCAGGATTGATATTGGAAGCAATTTGCAAGGCTTTTTGAGATTGCTGGTTGTTCAAATAGAGGTTGGTCGCCATATAAGCATGCAAGTGATTATTGGTATAATCGTAATCTGTTTTTTCAATGAAATCAAAGGTCTTTTTCTTGTTGCCTTCAAAGTTCATGATCAGGTAGGGGTAAACAAAAAGTGCTTCGTTACGGCATAGGTTAGAAAGGGGGTCTTTGCTATTGATGTATTTTAAAACGAGTGCATTGCCATCAGTAATTTTTCCTGTCATCCCTAAAATATTTGCCATCCACTGGTACCCTTTTGGAATCGTGCCAATCACAGTGGTCATTAAGCCAAGGTAAACATCGTTGGGGCTAAAGTTGGGGTAGGCCTTTTTATTTTCTTTAAAAAGTAGGAATGCTTTTCTAAAATCCAATGCGGCTTCAAAGTTTTTATTAAAGCGGATAGCGATTAAAGATTTGTGAAGATGCCCCAAGGCGATACAATAAAGGTGGTAAGGGGATTGTTTTGGACCAGCTTCCAAGAGTTGAATCCTTTGTTCAAAAGCCGGATAAACAAGCTTGTATTCTGCGCTATTCTCGTTTAAGAATAGTTGGTAAAAATCGGCATAGCTTTCAAGTAGGGGGTAGATGAGATTGGAAGCATTGGCTTTTTTGTCTTGACTGATTAGGACCCTAGCTTCCGGGATGCGTAAACTTGTTATAGACTCGTAGATTCTCTGGGTACGTGGTGTCCAATTGTATTGGTATTGTCCTAAAGCCTGGAAGGCTAACACCATAGTAAAGACAAGTGCAAAGCATTTTCTCATAGTGTAAAATTAAGAAAGGGTAGCCGATTGGCTACCCTTTCTAGGAATATTTTAAAACTTATAAGGATTAAGCTTCTTTGCCTGCTAATTCACCTTCTACCAAGATTCTACCACAGTTCTCACAAACAATGATCTTCTTGTGTAAACGGATTTCACTTTGACGTTGAGGAGGGATAGCGTTAAAACATCCACCACAAGCATCACGCTCTACAGTTACAACAGCTAAGCCATTGCGGTAAGAGTTTCTGATACGGTCGTAGCTATACAATAAACGCTCGTCGATATGCGCTCTAGCTTCTTCGCTCTTAGATCTTAATTCTTTTTCTTCAATCTCTGTATCAGCAATGATCTTTTCTAATTCGCTCTTCTTGTGCGTTAATACACCGTCTTTAACAGCGATTGTCTTTTTTGCAGCATCTAAAGCCTTGATCTTTTCAGCCAATTCTTCGTTCGCATCACGGATATGTTTTTCAGAAAGCTTGATTTCCAAGCCTTGCATTTCTAATTCTTTGTTGATTGCTTCGAACTCACGGTTGTTTTTTACGTTCTCACTTTGCTTCTCATATTTAGCGATCAATTCTTCGCTTTCTTTGATAGCAGCTTTTTTGCTTTCAATAAATTCGGTGATACCATTGATCTCTTCTTCGATTCTAGTTTGTCTGTTCACCAATCCTTGAACTTCATCTTCTAAGTCCTTCACTTCCATAGGTAATTCACCACGAAGAATTTCGATCTGGTCGATACTACTGTCTACGGTTTGAAGTTTGTAAAGATTTACTAATTTTTCTTCTACTGAAAAGTCTTTGACTGATGCCATATGAATGTTTTATTTTAAGTAGCTTATAGGTTGCGTTTTCACCTCAGATTCGAGGACGGCAAAGGTAAGGAATTTACGCTTTAAATAGTCAACAATTAGTGCAGGAACAAAATGT
>JACCDN010871002.1_pt1 | contig 19120 bp, 23 predicted proteins | sample 7441691 | NCBI WGS metagenome assembly JACCDN01 (sample SAMN15323439, study PRJNA562643) | freshwater metagenome | isolation source: river surface water | place: USA:Blue River Watershed | collected 2017-08-16 | reverse complement strand
TGGCCGGATGATCGACTGCAGCGGGACTTTCACGCTGAACTTGACCGCCGCTGCCACGCTGGGTGCAGGTTTCACCATCGCTGTGCGTAATTCAGGCACCGGGGTGTTGACATTGGATCCCAGCGGAGCCGAGTTGATTGACGGGGTTTCCACCGTGACACTCGCGCCGGGCGAGGCCTATGACCTGTATTGCACTGGAACAGAGTGGAGAACATCCGGGCGAGTGCTCACCACATCCTTTGCTACAGACGAATACGTCAAACAGAGTTTCAGCCTGTTCCAGACGTTCAGTTCGCTGGCATCCGGGGCCAGCCGCTCGATTGGCTCACCGAGTTACATGATCTGGTCGAGTTACTCCAGCACGCAGTGGTCTCGCGGCACCTACTACACGAACATGTTCTACATGGCGTCGCAGGGCAAAAGCACCGTGCAGGTCAACGTAGGCAACTGTCGGCATACGATCTGGAACTACAGCACTACCAAATCGATGCAGATCAATCTGACGGCTGTCATCAACTTCGCTGCCGATGACACCTACGGATTTCAGATCCGCCAAAACGGCTCAACCGTCGGCACCTATGGCACGTACTCGGCCCGAGGCGTGCAGACCTATAACTTCGGCACGTTCACGGTGCCGCCCAACAGCACGGTCACGTTTGACCTGTATGGCTCGATCTTGAGTGGCTCCAGTGGCGACTCGATCTACGTGAACTCTTTCACGGCTACCTACATCCAGTTCGTTTGAGGAGGAACGATGCAGCGTCTTTATTTCAACTTTCAAAAAGGGGACGTCAGGCTTGTGCCGCTGGAGGTTTGTCCTTCGATCGAGGATGAAACCTGTTTCCCGAACGCGGATATTCCGGACGACGTGACCATGGAGATGATCAGCTTCAAGGCAGTTGATGGCCGCCTGGATCCGGTCATCACTTATCCATCTATTCCCATCACAACAGAACCACAACCGGGAGGTATCAATGGCCAGCCCTAAATCCCAACTGAGCTTGATCAGCAACCTCTGGATCAAGCTGATGACGTTCGAGAGAGCCGGTGACGTCAACGAGGGTCACAAGCACACCTTCGATCACCCCACCTTGCTGGTCAAAGGGCGGCTGCGAGTCGATGTGGATGGCGCTGTGTCGGAGTTCACCGCGCCTCACATCATCTTCATTGCCCGTAACAGGGTTCACACCCTCACCGCACTGGAGGAGGGCACGGTGGCCGCATGTATTCACGCCTTGCGTGATGGCGAGCATGTGGAGGACATCGTCGATCCCGCCATGATTCCTGCTGGCATCAATCCCAACCACCTACCCAATTTCATCAAGCCGCTGGCTAAGGCCGACCACTTCGCCTGAAGCACAGACCCTTATTGACGCCCGCCTGGAGAGATCCAGTGCGGGCATTTTGCATTTTGGAGAACCAACCATGGAGAACGCACAAGAAATTGGTTCGTCGCAGTCCATCACCTTGCGCCCCGATGATCTGGACGACCTGCTCACTCGCGCTGCAGAACGCGGTGCTGAGCGCTGCCTGGCCCACCTCGGCCTGGAAAACGGACATGCTGCGCGAGACATTCGCGAGTTGCGTGATCTGCTGGAGGCTTGGCGTGACGCACGGCGAACAGCGTGGCGAACGGCAATCAAGGTCACGACTACTGGTATCTTGGCTGTATTGCTGGTGGGCACCGCCATCAAGCTCAAGCTGATGGGAGGCTCCCAATGATCGAGACTCTGCTTGGAGGCCTACTTGGCGGAGCCTTCCGCCTGGCGCCAGAAATCCTGAAATGGCTGGATCGCCGTGGCGAGCGTGGCCATGAATTGGCCATGCAGGACAAGGCGCTGGAGTTCGAAAAGTTGCGTGGCGCCCAACGTATGGCTGAAATCGGTGCAGCTTCTGATGGAGCCTGGAATGTGGGCGCCGTCGAGGCATTGCGTGATGCGGTGGCAGCGCAGGGTCAGAGATCGGGTGTCGGTTGGGCCGACGCCTTGTCGGTGAGCGTGCGACCTGTCATCACCTACTGGTTCATGACGCTTTACTGCGCAGCCAAGACGGCAGCGTTCGCCGCTGCTGTGACCGCTGGCGCTGGTTGGGGCACGGCCATTCTGCACGCGTGGACAGAAGCTGATCAGGCGCTGTGGGCCGGTGTGCTGAACTTCTGGTTCCTAGGGCGCGTGTTTGATCGGGTGCGGCCGTGATCGAAATACCGAAAGCGGCCATTGATCTGGCCAAGCGCTTCGAGGGATTCGAGCGCAAGGTGAAGCGCGGAATCGAGATCACCGCCGTTCCCTATATCTGCCCCGCAGGCTTCTGGACGATTGGGTACGGCCATCTCTGTGATCCCAAGCACCCGCCGATCACGGAGGCGGAGGCTGAGGTCTATCTGGCGTGCGATCTGCAGACGGCACTGGCGGCGACGCTGCGCTACTGTCCGGTGCTGGCCACCGAGCCCGAAGCACGGCTCGCGGCCATCGTCGACTTCACGTTCAACCTCGGCGCGGGGCGGCTGCAAACGTCGACGCTGCGTCGGCGCATCAATCAGCGGGACTGGACTGCCGCCGCGAATGAGCTGCGCCGATGGGTCTATGGCGGCGGGAAGGTACTGCCGGGGCTTGTCGCTCGGCGGGAAGCCGAAGCATCGCTATTGCCTTGATCACGCAGAGATCTTGGGTGCTGCCGCCGCTGCACGCACAACCTCAGACAACGACCATAGAGTACGGGAGTTGCAAAGCTGGCGCTCGAAAAGCTCTGGACGTCTATACATGTAACCCCGGACAGCTGGAGCCTTCACTTCATAGCCCACGATAACCGATGCTCTCTGTGTGATCTCGGAAAAAGTGAGTTGCGGCCATTGTGCTCGGGTCGAAGTCCACCAAAGCGACTGAACAATCGCATCTAGCACTGATACGGAATTTCCGCGCCGACTCTTCGCGAAGCTCGGTGGATGGCTGACTGTCTTCACGACTTCCTCCAACGCTAACCCGACCTCGCCTACGAAGGGTGCTTAGCAGAAACATCTAGACGCAAAAGTCAAGGCGAATTTGTGCATGCGTGCTGCGAATGATAAGCTCACAAGCTTAACCAGCCAAGCCGACTGCTCAAATGCCAAAATTGATAGAGATCGACATCTTCGTCGACGGGGAAGAAACGCACCTCTTGGAAGACTTTAAGCAATTTTGGCTCGACACCTGGGCGAAAAATTATGCAAGCCTAGGGAATATTTACTTCAATAGTCCGGTTAACGTGAAAGAGCAAACGGGCTTTAATTCTCTGCCAGATCACCTGAAAAGTGCATTTGAAATCAGGAATCCAGACATATTCTTTGTCGCAAATATTAATGACAAAAGAGTGACCTTGGGCGGGGTTGAGATTACGGTCCACTCACCCGACGGATCGAATGTTGAAAAGCGTTATCCTTTTATTTGGGCTGGTAGAAAATATGGATTTACTGCATTCGTGGTCTGTCCATACATGAAGTCCAGACCTGGCGGTCAAGTCAATAAGCTTCCCAATCGCCATTCGGTAAGAAATATCGATTTTATTGCAGAGTGGAAAATTAAAAAATCCAGGACTGCGGCACTTCATCAGATCATTCCGCTTGAAGAGTTGCAAGAGGATGCAGACGCCGCGCGTGCGCTACTCAAAACACCTTTAATGAACTGGTCTAGTTTGGCGGGCTATTTTTGTGATGTGCTGGCAGAGAATAAACAGCCTGCATCAAGCGGAAACAGAGTAAACGATTTTGTTGAAGAGCTTCACAAGCTTGCAACTGCTTGCAAAGCTGTGACGCGATTCACGAAACCATCCAGCTTCATTGAAAATGGCGGTCGCTGGATTCAAATTTACAACACCCGCCCAGACTCAGGGCACTGGGAGCGTGGAGAGGGTCAGTTTGACTCAATTGATGGCCGTTTGATGTTTACTTTGGACGAGGCGGAAATCAGGAATGTAGACAAGATCGTTGAATTCTGGATGCCGCAACTCTCTAAGAAGCATGCCTGGGTTGTCGAGCAAGTAGAAAGAGACCACGGCAGCAAGCGGCTCAGAAATATCGTAAAAGTTCTAAACCAATATATGACAGTCAAATTTGCAGATGACCTTACTGATGCAGATTTGAAAATTCTTCAAGAGAATCCCGGCCTAACCCTTGAACGCCTGGATTGGAAGAGCGGGCTACTAAAAATCAGTGATCTACTTGGCAATTTAAGTCCAGACACAGTTGCTCGTGCTGGCCTCAAGTCACCAAGTTCAAATACGGTCTCTTCGGTAAAAGCAGTTTTGTCGAGCGATATAACGTTTATTAGCACTCATCGCTTGTACGAAGCTGACTGGGAAAAGGATCTCATAAGGGATATAAATTCAACACCGGTTGGGTCGAAAATTATTGTCCCTCGAATACCAAAATCCCAACTAACTTCGAAGCAGAGCTTTACTAACCGGGATGTTGTCTTCGCTGAGGAGTGCACGAAATGGCAATTAATGGCCATTCGACAACTTCATCGCCAAAGTTTTGAATAGTATGGCTGGACAAGGAAAAACCACCCGAGAGTACGCTGCACAGCTATCAAGCGATGGCTGGAGTATTTTATATGTATGCATCCCAAATACTCCGCATGTAAAAGTCGTTCCTATCCCAACCTCACATGGTGTCAGCAAGCAGCGATATCCGGATATTGCTGCAGTCAGCAATGATCACCTCTTACTCGCTGAAGTAGAGATGAACCTAACTGAAGCTGTTGCCGAGGATATTATCCTTCGGTTTGGCGAAATGCGACAATCATTGATGATTCCTGAACTCTACAGCCTGTGGAGCAAAAAGGTAGAGACAGTTAGCAGCCATAAAATGCCACCTAAACCAACGATTGAGACGCGGCTTAAGATAGTCAACGGCGTTGACAAAAGATCGATCGGCCTCGCGCATCAATTACAGTCTCAGGGGATTCTTGTCGTTTGAAGAAGGAATCCGGAGAATCCCCCTAAGCTGCACTACAGGTTCACACTGTCCAGTAGATCCGCAATCGATATTTGGCTTCCCGACTCATCCAGGACTTGGCAGTGCATGTAATCATCTAGAACTAGCGGGAAAACTGACATCGACAGTGCTACGCCATCAGCCGCAAGTTCGGGATGTTTCTTTTGAAGTTGAGTCATTCTATCTGCGGCGATTTTTTTGAAAGCGTCAACCCCTAGTACCGGCAGATTTTCTGGATCGTCTGCCTCGGTAGGTTTCAGGACTAACAAGCAGGATACTCCTAACGCATCGACGCGACTGTGTTGGAACTTTGTTTTCCTTTCAGTTTGGATTGGCCAGGAAACTGAGACCCGCAATCCTGCGTTCTTTATCGCGATAAAGAGAGATTCCCATGCGACCAGCTCCTTGTGTCCGTACATTAGAACGATCACGCCGTCGTCAGTTAGTTTGCGACGCGCCTCGACTAAACATGCCCCCATTTTCTCAGCAAAGAAGCTCTTACTCTTCGGGGAAGGCGCAAGCTTGTGCTTCCTATCAACTATCAATTCTTGAGTTTTAGGGGTCGCAGCCGCTGAGAACCAGTCTGGAAAATCTGCTTGGATCAGCTTTTTTGTCCAAGGGTAAAAGAAATCGCTTAGATAAGCGTATGTAATCGAATCGAAGTACGGCGGATCAATCACAACAAGATCCAGGGTACCGTCAGGTATGCCTGTATTCGCCGCATCACTTTGGCACACATCGGCTGTACCTTGAACCGGCTGCAGTTGCTCAATAGCTTTAATTATCCATTTGCTTGAGCTTATCCAGCCTCCAGCGCCGGTACTAAATGGAGGAATCTCCACATAGTTCCAGACCATCGAAATAGCTTGACGAACAAATATATTGGCAGGAAACGCGCCATTCGATTGCCACCAGGAATGTCGATTGCTGTAGATTGCAACCTTGTTCATCACCATGAGCAAAGCTAGGTAGCGAAATAAAACTTCTTCGGGTGACGCGCTAGTCGCTTCGATTACCTTTCGATGATCTGCGATTGCCTTAGTCATAACCTGTATAGCCTGACGTTGGCGCGGATTAAATAAATCAAAGACAGTTTTGATTCCGTACTGAATTGCCCACAAGTGACGGATTCCATTTAGATCCAAAGGCAAGTTGAGATCAACAAAGTCTTCACAACTTTTGGTACCCCTCCCGTCAACTGCTTCAGCCTGTAGATCTAAAGGCTTTGTCGGCACGGTATATTTGCGCTCACCTTCAGTTATCGCTAACTTTGCGTACTGCACTTCACTAAGAAGGCCTGAGCTTCCTTGACGCATGATTTCGTCTGTACTGGTCGATTCCCCACAAAATATACATGAGGCTGACTTCGATACTACTGTTCCGGTATCCGCATCAATGAAATCAGATTCACTCAAAGGTTCATAAACTTCCAAACTGAGCGTTCCGCGCTTTCGATCAGGCTTTATTTTGACGGCTTGCTTCTTCCCCGTCTTGCTGAGCCACTTGTTCTGAAAAAGTGGGGCAATTAGCTCGCAGTGCGGGCATCGATATGTCTTGAACCAGAAGTATGCCAAGTCATCATGACTTGGGTATGAACCTAATAGTTCATGACCAATCGTCTTTGCTACTGATTTAACATCTTCACATAAATTATCCAGTGCGCTCTGTGAAGTGCCTGGCGCGTACTGTAGTGCAAGTTTTAATCCGACGGACGCAATTGGATTCAAATCGGACGCATATGTTCTTAACCCTAATCGGATGGACTCAAGAGGGATTGATCCGCCACCAGAAAAGGTGTCCGCAAGACTAGGGTTCGAGTTCGCGCAGGCAATAATCTCTCTCGCAGCTGAAATGAGCTGTTTATTATTCGAATTTCCGAAATCAGACATCTCAGAAACAAATATTAGCAACTGCTCTTCTGTGTCCTTTGAGTCTGGATAAAGATCCTGCAAAATCTTTTTTACTCGCTTATTCTTTTTAAGAATATCTTTGGAGGGTAAAGCCGACAAGAAAATGGTCGCCCGACAAACAGCAAGTGGCCGTCTTGCCCACCAAGCTTGAAGTGTACTAATGTGCCCTTGCCTAATAGACTTTTCCCGCCTACAGCTTGCTGATACTTCTTCTACTGGGAAAATCTCTTCAATCAGTCTTTTCATTTTTATTCCGGATATGTTTTTGCAATCCTGCGCAAAACTGACTCTTTTGGAAGCAAGTCGCGAAACAATTTCGTGAGGTCTTTTGCGGATATTTTTGGAAAGGAGTCTCTATGGCCGACGCTTGGCCTATGCGTGATGATGTACTCAGATGCCTCTTGTGAATTTAAGAACACACACAAACCTCGCAGCAGTTCCGGATCATTATCGACGTGCTTAACTACTAGCACATCACCTGCGCACAGTGCGGATTCATTTATGTAGGTTGCACCTAAGGTTTTATCAGACCAAATTGGAACTCTTCTCACAAATATTCTTGGCCCCTCAAATCTCTCAATCTCCTTTGGGTGCGCGAGATGCTTTCCGTAATCAACCCACAGCCTACCCGTTTCATATGAAAACTTATTTATGTCACCTGTACGCAGACAAGGCAACCACCCTTGTTTTTGGATCGACGAAGAGTAGGGTTTGTTCGCGACAACTTCGCGAGTTTGAGGGGGCTCGCCATCCCCAACAGCATACAGTTTTACGCCCGTGAGAACGCGAAAGCCTTTGACTTCATCTAATGAATCTCTTTGTTTCTTCTGGGAGTATTCCTCTCCACATATGTGGTGAACAATGACGTGTCCAGTAGTGACGCCTAAGGGTCGGCCCTTCAACAAAGTAAAGTTAATTCCATTGATTGCATCGGCAAACGATATCGGGAGCAAAAACACCAGCTCCGCTCTGCCGGAAAAATAATAGCTACATTCATCGAAGAACTTTACTTCGATGTTTTTGCCATACGGTGGATTTCCGAGAATTACATTGACCTCCTTCAACAGAGACTGCTCTTCCTCATGAAGAAGCCCGCCCCTAAGCACCTGTAATGTGTCACAATTGACTAAGGAGATATTGTCGTTCGTTTCGGAATTGAATCGAGCAAGGCGACTCTTGGCCTTTTCTATCATTTCTGGATCAATATCGAATCCTACGAGATTGATCTCTTCCGGCTTGGCCCCATCCTTAAGCAGCTCAGATGCAGCCGCCTCTAAAAGCACGCCGTCACCGCAAGCCGGGTCAAATACTCTCCACTTTTTCTTTTCTGTTTTTATATACTGGCACATGTCTCGTGCCACTTCTTCTGTGGTCATGTACTGACCAAGTGCATGTTGTTTTGTATTTTTACGTTGGGCCATATTTTCTAAATCTGTCTTTTGCAGCTGCTACAGATGTTTCTGGTGACTCACGTAATGCGTCCTCCATCCATCTCGGTATTATTCCAACTGATATGGACGCTACGTCTTTGTCGCAATGGAGCAATTCTGAAATTGCTTCTAGCAAATCCGGAGAAGGCCTTCGCTTTCCATTTTCAATTTGAGATAGGAAGGACTCGGATATCCTGAGCTTCTCGGCAGCTTGGCGAAGAGAAAGGCCTAAGTCAGATCGCAATCGTTTCAACATGAACTTTGCAGCTAATGTAAAGTTTACAGGTTACGATACCATAGTTCTTTGCGCATTGGCACTCGAGTCAAGTTGCTAAGGCTCTTGGCGCGATACCAAGGTACGAAGTTGTGTGAACCCTTCCCATCAGGAACGCAATGGCCCTCTACTCAGAACACGACACAACCAAGATCTACCAAGCGGCTGATGCATTCCGGGCCAACTGCCTCCTGAGCGACGGCTCGCTGCTGTTCGCCGACGTTTCCGTTTGGCGGCCTGACGTTCTTGAATCCATCCACAAGGCCTTCGTTGCCACTCCTGACGAAGGCGACCGCACGTTCATCGACAAGTTCAGAGACCAGGTGGGCAAGGCAGGACAGGACGTTTCACGCCTTGCAGCAGAGATCTTGTGCGTGTACTTCCTGTTCCCCTCCAGTGTCGGAGGAGCCCGCAAGCGGCAGGTTGTGAACGAGGTCCTCGGCTGGGGGGGGTGACAGCCTGCCGGAATCACACCCTGTGTCAGCAGCCTTCGCCAACGGGATCGGCAGTGGCGGTCAGGGCTACAACACCCGTCGTCCCTTCGAGATCGCCTTTCTGATCGAATTCGCCATCGCATGGAAAAAGTTACCGCAGGATCAGCAGACAAAGGTGGCCGCCGATCCGTGGCTTTTTCAAGAGCTCGTGGACAGCATTGAGGATGCCGAGTCGAAGCAGCTTCGGCACATGCTTCTTCACCTACTGTTCCCCGAACACTTTGAGCGCATAGCCAGTGGCAATCACAAGCGCAGAGTCATCAAGGCTTTCTCGGGGCTGGTCACTGCCGAATCAGAGGATGATGACCGAGCGATCTTGGCCATTCGCCAGGAGCTCGAAAAGCTGCTTCCAAAACAGGAACTGGACTTTTACTGGTCGCCGCTGGTCGAGGCTTGGTACGACGACAGCGAAGGCGCATCTGAGGGCGCGCCGCTGGAGATCGTACAGCACAAGAAGCAGATCGTCCTCTATGGCCCACCGGGTACTGGCAAGACTTTCCGCGCCAAGAAGCTGGCTGAACGGGTCATCCGATCTGCAGCGCTGAGCCAGATGGGTCCTGCTCGCTACTTCCAGTCGCAATCTGCTATCGAGTCTGCGATACGCGACAACGTGCATCGACTACAGCTGCATCCTGCCTACAGCTATGAGGACTTCATCCGAGCGCTTCACATCTCGAATGGCGGTGGCACGGAATACCGAGCTGGCTACCTGCCCAAACTGATTGAGGACATGGAACGGCAGTCCCGTGCGGAACGTCTACCGCACATCCTGATCCTAGATGAAATGAACCGGACGGATCTGAGTCGGATGCTCGGCGAGTGCTTCTCCTTGCTTGAGGATCGCAATCAGACGATAGAACTTCCGGCGCGCGACGGCGACGGGGCAGCAATGAAGCTGCGCATCCCGGACGATCTGTATGTGATCGGCACCATGAACCTGATCGACCAGTCCATTGAGCAGATCGACTTCGCGCTGCGCCGCCGCTTCCTGTGGCTACTGTGCCCGTTTGACGCCGAGGCGCTGGTCGGTGCCGCCGAATCCAAGTGGCATGATCTGAAATCGGGGCTTGCCTGGGATCGCATCGAACCGGACTTCCGCAAATTGGCGGCAGCTGCGGCGGCGTTGAACAAGCAGATCCACGACAGCCTGCTGCTTGGCTCGCAGTACGAAATCGGGCACACCTACCTGCTCGACGTGGTCATATTCCTGCGCAATTTCCTCGGTGCTCGACCTTCGCGTAAGCAGAACTATCTTTGGAACAAGAAGGGTGAAGCGCTGGAGCCCGTTGTGCAAGTGTGGAACCTATCCCTTCGTCCACTATTGGAGCAGTACCTCGCTGGACTGGACGCGAACGCACGCAATACCGAGCTCGACCGGCTATCCAAGGTTCTGCTCAAGCCGTCGGTGGCAGAGTGAAACTAGTCGCGCGTGACTGCTCACCGCTTGTCCCGCAACCGACAGCGGTAGACGCAAACTGGCTACGTCGGCTGGCAAGAAATGTTCGGGCCTCGGATCTTGTCGTTCCCATCTCCGGCGAAAGGGACGAGGATGAACCCATCGTCTACTGCGCATGGGACGGCACGTGGTGGGCTGGCCGGTACGTTGGCTCAATTTCCTTCGAGGGGCACAGCCTGACCATTGAGCCACGTTTTGGTCTGGCCACGCTTCGGAATTGGCTTTTTGAAGCCACGTCGGTTGTTCTGACCGACGCGCCCGGAAAGCTAAGGGAGGACGAATCGTTCATTGCTCAACTCCTCGCGTCCGTTTGGGCCCATACACGCCGATAACCGCAGGGTTTGCGCCTATCGCTGAGTTGTCGCGGCAGATTGCAAACCGAAGGGGGCTGGCCGCCGATATTGATGCCAGCGGCGAAACGAAGGGTGTACTGCTCGACGTTGCTGAGCTGTGGGAAATGTATGTCCTCAGCATCCTGCGCAAGTCTGCTGCGCCACTGACCGTGACGCATGGCACCCGAGATAAGTCTGCCAACAAGAAGCTGCTCTACAGCGATGTCTCGGGTCAAGGTCTGGGGACATTGATACCCGACGCCATCCTTGTTTCAGGAACAACAATCAGGGGAGTGGTTGATGCCAAGTACAAGTCCCTTCATCCGTCTGCCAGCTCACCAAATGGGCCGCAGCGCGACGACCTTTACCAAATGGCCGCCTACCTGGGACGATTTCAAGCTCCTGCAGGATTGTTGACCTGGGGACTCTTGGCATACCGTCGCCACAACGTGGACTGCGCAGCCTTCCTCACCGGCTGGAACCCCTTCAGCCGAGAGGTCAGCGAAGCCGAAAACCGAGATCGTCAGAAAGCGCTGGCGGCAGAACTGACCCGGCGTAGCTTGGCTTTTCTCGAAGGAATCGGCCAGCACCCGTCGAACAACTGGCCAGGCGAAGAGAGCCTCCTCGTCCTGGGCTTGTCTCTGGAAGCAGCCAAAACGCTGGGGGAGCGCTTCGAACAAAACGCGATCGTTTGGTGCGGCGCCGATGGCGTGCCCCAACTCATCGTCTTGAGATAACGCATGGTTTGGTCTGACCGCATCACGCATCCAGACCGGGGGGATTTGATCCAGCTTGCCGCCCCCGACGCTCTGTCAAAGCGGCTAAAGAGGAGTTAGTAATGTCCAACGTCCAAGAAGCACTTCGCCCCACGCAAGCGGAAATCGAATGCGTCCTGTCTGCGTCCGACTCGTACATCGAGACGCTCAACATCAAGACGATTGAAGCGCAGCCCTGGCTGGTCGAACTGGTCATCAAGACGCAATTGCTGAGCGCCAAGAACCCAGCGGAAAAGCGGGTCAAGTCGCGCACCTGCATTGAGCGCACGCGCCTGGTCGAGATTCAGGGCGCCATAGGGAAATTCCTGCAATGCTCAAGCTCATCATATGAGCCTCTTTCTTCTTAATCTGGGGACATCATGACGACTGGCCCACTAGATCTGAACCCCAACGTATACGGCGCAGGATCACGGATCCTGAGCAAAGAGGATGCGCTGCGGGCCTACGCCTGGATGATGAACACCCTTGATGCTTCGCGTCTGGAGTCGCTGTTGGCAGAGGATTTTCACTACGCATCCCAATGGGTTTTTTCCGAGATCACGTCCAAGGCCGAATACCTTGCATACATCACGCCTAAGCTCGAGGCCATTCGGCGCTCGGGGGCCACTGTGTGGGCTGAGATGGGGGCTCTTGATCGAGAACTGCCAGGGCCTTGTGTCGTAATGGCTCAGGGCGATCGGGATAAGCTAGCCGCAGTGGTGTTGGCGACCGTTGAGGGCGACAAGATCAAGCGACTTGATCTTTGTGGGGCCCCCTCGCCTCATTCAGCCATACGTAGCGGCATCTATCCGGGAAGAAACGACAAGGAGGCCACATCATGCTGACCGAGCGAATCTCGGAAGCCCTCGCGCTTGCAGTCCAGGCCCACGAAAAGCAAGTGCGCAAGGGAACATCGATTCCCTACGTGGCACACCCTATGGCTGTGGCCTCGATCGCCCTGGAGTTCGGAGCCGACGAAGATCAGGCGATTGCTGCACTCCTCCACGATGTACTCGAAGATGGGGGACCACAGTACGGGCCTGTCATAAAGGAGCGTTTTGGCGAGCGAGTCCTGGCCATCGTAGACGGATGCACCGACGGAGTGCCAGACGCTTCCGGCCAGAAAGCTGACTGGGGCGAAAGAAAACGAGCCTACCTGGCCCACCTTGCTCAGGCTTCGGATGACGTCCTACTTGTCTCGGGCTCCGACAAGCTACACAACGCTCGCGCGATCGTCAGCGACCTTCTGAAGATTGGGCCTGACGTATTCAATCGCTTCACAGCCGGGCGTGATGGGACTCTCTGGTACTACCGGTCCTTGGCTGAAATCTTTGAACAACGCCGCGCTCCAATGGCTGCCATCCTTGCGGCGGAAGTGATTCAGATAGAACAACTGGCGGGAGCCAATACGTGACACTGATCGAACGAATTCGCGATCTGCTTAGATTAGCAGCGGAAGATCCGATTTCGGGCGGTCGCTTCAAGGAGGTCGTGACAGCTGAAGATGGACGGCAGATCACATACGATTTTCCCTTGGCCACAGGTATGGCATGGAATGCAAAGAAAACCTGGTATTCGAGACAGTTTGGAGACCTGCCAAACTGGGTAATGTCGCTTCATCCTATGCATCGGATAAAGCTGTGTGACCTCGCCTTCGAGATCGGTCAAGAGCTGCCACAGGTGATAGAGAAAGAGGAGATGGCGCTCTACTTTACAAAAGGTCAGAGTGAGCTGGTGAGTTCGAACGCGCGGAAGGCTCACGGCTCAAAAAATTTAAAAGAGGACCAAAAAATGCCGGAGAAAAATGACGGGGAGCGACTTACCGAGTTTGAGATCGATGACTCGGGGACGCTGACCATGGCGGACTTTTGGGAGCCGAAGGTTCGTTCAGAGTTTTACGAGTCTGTGTATGAGTCGTGGTCAGAATCCCCTGCGCATCTCGTGGATGCAATGGAGGATTGTGAGCCACTCGCCTGGGCTGTTCACTCCATTTACACCGAAGTTCGAGACGAAATTCAGGCAGCGCTGGATGAGATCAGCGAGACTTCGGGTGCGTTTAAAAAGAGGACGAATGCCTTGAATGCAAGGCTCAAGGCAATGCCTGAGGAGCCAGAGAATGGTGTAGAGAATTGGCTGCTAGCGCTCACCGCTAGCGAGTACGAAGAACGCATTGTTCTTGAGATCGAGAAATGGTTTGCAAGCACTCCCAATTGGAATTGGGAAGGCGACCACCTGCCCAGGGACGGAACTGCGCAAGGTGCGGCAATAGAGTTCTTCCAGAACATGGATGGGCGTGTTCTTGACGCCATCGGCGTGACTATTGTCGAAGGAGAGCATCCAGGAAGCACGTATTACGCTGCAGAGTTGAAATGTGATGTCGATGCGGCGAATAAAGCTGCGGCAGCAGCAGGCATTCAGGTGCGATTCAAAAAGAGCAAAGGGTGACCGCATGAAGAAGTTCCTCACCTTTGATGAGATCAGGCGGTACTTGATAGACGATGATTACGTTCGCGATGAAATCATTTGGACGTACAAAGACGACGCACCGACGATCTTGAAGTCACTCGCGAGGGGTGAGGGTCCTAAGTTGCCCGATGCAGATGTCGACTCGTTTTTGATGGACATGCTGCACAACGTCGGTCGTCTCTACAAGAGGTACACGGCGCATGGCTCCTACGGCAGCTATCACATCGATGTCCGTGGACTTGGTGGGGTGTACTTCTACTGGGCTCCAGAGTTTGACACTACGTGCTACTTCCTATCGGTCGAGGATGCATCGTATGCGATCGAACGGGATTGGGCGGACAACTTGGCTTCGAGCAAAGGACGAACGTATCGCTCCCCATTTTTGAGAAATGCCAAGGCTACGGAAAAGGCACTGTCAGAGGTCGACGTCACGCCCTCCAATGCTGGGCGCAAGACTCTCGCAGACCAACATCACCTCTTTCACGGCGAACTCACAGACGCTCCAGGGCGCGATGAATCCTGGGATCACTATCTCCGTTACCGAGGCCATGGACGCTGGGATCTCATCACCGAAAGCACTGACTTTTCTGGAATGGAGGACCTCCCGGAGGTCAAGGAGGTGATGAGCACGCGTCAGTTGGTCAAGTGGGCAATCGAACGCGACTCTGAGAGTGAGGAATCAAGTCAACGTCGCGGACATACCTCAGCCGATGACGATGTCGAGGAATCTGAAAAGGCTCTGGGTCCGTATACCGAGCGCTTGAGGGAAATCGCACTCGAAGTAGGAGCCACCTATTGCGTCAAATGCTTAGATGGATGGGCGGCGGGTACGTGGCCCACCATTCCGAATTTACGCGTCTTAAGAGTTGTCGGTGTCACTCGGCGCGGCGTGTGGATAAGGATTTATCACGACGTCTATAAGGTTGAGACCACTCGCGGGGCAGCCTACATGTACCCCCCAGATCAAGACGGGCATGCCAAGGTGGTGCTGGAAACTGAAGGCTCCATGTCACCAGGGCGGAAGGTCAAACTCAACAGGGATATCCTCAAGCAGGTGGCCGAAAAAGAGTCTGAGCTTAATAAGTTGAAAGGGTGATCTTGAATTCCGAAAGAACCAGCGATGATCTTCAGAAAATTCCTGATTCTGAATTCGATCGTCCATTTGACTCTCCTTGGTACAAATTTCCAGCTGAGTTAGTCCGCGATGAACTGGTTCGTCGGTTGAAACTCAGGAAAGATTTGTCCTTGGATGAAAAGAGGATCAAATACAAAGAAATCATTGATCGCTGTAGAACGATAGGCAATATAGCCGCGTGGGAACAATTCCAAAACGACGTAGCCAATATTGACGAAGGTTTCAAGGACTCATTCTTACGTGCGCTGGAGCCGAGCAAGGCTCGTACGGAAGAGCTGAATGAACACTATCGTCAGTTACACGAACGTCATACCCTACAGGAAGACCCATTTGAGGGAAAGGCGAAGCCTGGCGACTGGCGGCCAGACGGAGCCGAGCTATGCCCTGTTTGTGCTGGAGGTGGTAAGGGCGCTGACGGTCGTATATGTGGGAAGTGCAGCGGTCGCGGTTTTATCCGGCGGATTATCTGAATCAAGGGGGCGTCGTGGACACTGTCTACTATCTTCCTGGATTCGGCGTACGTCCTGCGATTGATCTTCACGAGCAAATCGTATTCGTCGGCAATGTTCAAATCTTTTATGAATGGATGTAAAACATGCCCGTAGAAGGTCGACCCAAAGACGATACAAACCAAAATTCAGATTCAAGCTCCGTGGCGCCAAATTTTGATCAATATGGCAACCCGAGGTGGCCCTACTTAAATCTGATGAGTTGGCGACGCCTCAATTTCAAGTGTCGCAAGTGCGCGTGGTTTGGCGATGGCAGCTTGGTCGATATTGGCGAGGTAGATGATGAAATTACAGAGCTTGTGTGCCCGCATTGCAGCACGTTCATGGCAGCACTTTCACATCTCGTCGAGATACCTGGTTTGAATAAGGAGTCCTGATGACAAACATGGAGAGCCTGGTCTATCGGGACGACCCTGTAACCGAGGAGATCTATGAGGCTGCTGCGGATGCTGCAGCTCAGTGCGGCTACGACCAGCTTGAGGAGGTGCTTCTCGATTACACGGTCCTTGACGTTCGTTGGGTGTCCAGTGATTCAGTGAAAGCGCTTTACCCTGAGTTTCTTGTAGCTCCCTGCTTTTTCTCATCTGATGAGATCGTTCGGGTCGACTGGCTGACGTGGGCAGTACCCAAACAATTCGATGGTCGTTACGAAGAAGCCGTGATTGGACGTTCGGAATCGATCGTCGTGGCCGTGTCGACGCTAATGGAGCGAACGGTGTTTACCTACGGATTGGGACCTGAATACAACTGGCTGGAATGGGAAGAAGGCAGTTCAGTGCCAGCGGATCCGCCACCAGATGTTTTCGAGGCGCTAAATGAAGTTATCTCCGGTGACTGGCGTGACGGCGTTAGAGAACATGCTGATGAGCATCCAACCTATCTCGATCGGATACACCCAAGCCTTCGTTCGGTTGTGGCTCAGGTCATCGCTGATAGGGATGAGTAGCGATGGATCAGATGCGCTATCCACCGTGGGTAATCTTGCATATTCCGCATGATTCCAGCGTTATTCCCTCGAAGGTGCGATCTCAGTTTCTTTTGTCCGACGCGGAACTGAAGCTCGAGTTACAGCGCATGACCGATCACTTCTCTCACGCGCTTTTCGCAGAACCCCATGGCGATGCCACGGTGGTTCGGGCGCCAGTTAGTCGCCTGGTTGTTGATGTGGAGCGATTTCCCGATGACGCGACTGAGCCGATGGCAGGCCGCGGAATGGGCGCGATCTACGAAGTCACGTCTCAACTGGCACCTCTCAGAAGGAAGTTGCCAGCACAGGAACGCGATACGCTGATGCTCGAGTGGTATCACTCTCATCACCATCGACTTGAAACCGCTGTTTCAGATGCAGTGGCGAGGTATGGTCGATGTGTGGTGATCGATTGCCACAGCTTCCCGGGCACCGCATTGCCCTATGAGCAAGCGGATCCGGCTGTTGAACGACCGGACATCTGTATCGGCTCTGATCCGTATCACACCCCTGAATGGCTTGAGCAAGCTTTCGTCGAAGCTTTCTGTCGCGACGGTTGGCGCGTCTCAGTAAATGATCCCTTTGCAGGGGCACTGGTGCCTGCAAACCGGTATCAGGTGGATCCAAGAGTGACGGCAGTGATGGTGGAGGTAAACCGTGATCTCTACTTGGACAGTAAAACTTTTGAGCCCAAGTTGGATTTCGGCCGAGTCGCAGATGCAATTAAAGCCTACTGTTTCGATGCTTTGGCCAACTGCTATGCCGAGTATTCCAACCTGAGCGCGCGTCAAGCCACCTTGGCACGGGGAGCGTGATCATGTGCAACGCGTGGAACCACTCGCCTGAGTGTCGCTGCGGTTGGGGAGGTATGGGGCATCTCGGGCGGGGTGGAAATTTCACTACCGACAGGTGGGTAGGTGTCACGTTCAAGACCTATCGCGAACTTTTAATCGGCGCCACCCACCCCAACGCACATTGCCCAGTGTGTGGCGCCAAAGTCTTTTTCTACGAGTCATCGTACGGTGGTCGAGTGTTCTTTGATGACCTCGGCCCTCCATGGCCAAAGCACCCTTGTACCTCGAGCAACCAGAAGTTGTCCTTTGTCAGGCGTATCGCGATTGACTTTCACAGCCGCGTCCACGTTTCGCCCCCTCCATTCCGGGACGGTTGGATGCCCTTTCTATGTGAAATCGTCGAGTCGATAGCAAGTGACCGCACCATCCAGAGGCTCGAGGGCTGGCTTGAGGGAGAGCGTAAGACCTTTTATGTTCGAGATGGTATTTTTTCAGAAGGTGCGCCGTTTTTCCTAAGGAAAGAGGACGGCCAGTGGTTCGTTTCCACCCTAGCGGGCGACGCCGCATCTGTCGAGCCCAAAACAGTTCGCGCGTTTGTTTTCGAATCGGAAGTCCATGATCTCGTGCCACCTGTAGTGACCAAGCCGCACCAGATCCAGCGACGACACAATCACAGACCGACGCCTAGTTCTCGCTCTCGTCAAGATGCCCAGGACGCGAGTCAAAAGACTAAGCCCAAGGCGCCAAAGAAGAAAGCGCTCAAGCGTCGACAGCACAAGAAGCCAAACCAGCCGTCCCCGCCTCCACCCGTGGATCAACGGACAAGCATAGAGGTGGCAATGCAGGAGGCGCGCCAACGTCAGCGGGAGCGGACGACTCTAAAGAAGCCGTCGAGGGACATGTCGGGGGACGAGTGATTTTTGACGTTGTCGAATTATTTCTGTTCTGGGGACCGGGACTGGATGTGCGAAGTTCGAGATCTCTCCTGTGAATTCCCATTTAATTTGGGCTCAATCAGTCGACTCCTTCGAAAATCTTCGATTAAACTCTTCGACACGCATGACTTTGTGCATCAGGTTTCGGCGAAATGAGGGAAATCAGCGAAATCAGAATCCCCACAAGGACTTACGGGCGTTTTGCTGCGGCGAAACGAGCGAAATGAGATCCTGCGCCGCTACACGAGTCGGTACACCCGTGTTGGAGTGCCCGGCGCATCGGCAGGCCGCTCGAATGACTGCACGCTGATTTTGGGTGGCGTGGCCGACAGTAGATGCTCCAGACAGGAGTCGATTCGTGCTTTGGGTACTTTGCCTCGGAAGCATTCTGTGCTGATCTGGCTTCGCGTGGCCTGACCGTGTTCGCCCAGGAAAACCAACACACGGTTTGCAAGTTCAAGCACCTGTGCCAGCTTTGCATCTTCAGCGGCGCTGACGAAAACGAAGCGGACGGACGCCGTAGCATGACGAATCCAAGCCATCGCCGCATCAATGTGCTGTGCATCAATCCTGGTTTGCAGGTCGGTCAGAGCCATCAGCATCGCCAATCGCAGCAGCATTGGCGCGTTGCGCTCAAGCAAGGCCCCAATTGCACCATCGTCAACGCCATCGTGCAGTTCACCTCGGTAGAGCT
>JACCDN011022793.1_pt1 | contig 19121 bp, 20 predicted proteins | sample 7441691 | NCBI WGS metagenome assembly JACCDN01 (sample SAMN15323439, study PRJNA562643) | freshwater metagenome | isolation source: river surface water | place: USA:Blue River Watershed | collected 2017-08-16 | reverse complement strand
GCTTGAACAGTTGGCGAATACCCCGGGTATTGCACAAGGATGGAAAACCAAGATTGACCAGCGGCTAACGTATTTGAAGTCCATTTAAAAAAAAAGCCGCCTGGGGTGCGCAGGCGGCTTCTATGTGGGTGGGCAGTCCAAATTACTTGAACAGTAGCAGTGCCTTCTGTAGCGTAATCCACATACCCCAGGCCATCGGGATCGAGACGGCGGCCCAGGCCAACGCAATCTTCCACGAGTGGCTGACTTCGTGAGCAATCGCAGTGACATCAGACACAAAGTGTTCATGGGTGTCGTCAGCCTTCTTCTTCTCTTCGGCCACTTCTTCTTTGCTCATGTGGAGTTCTTCCGATACCGGGCGGACTAACCAGTTGGCGATGAAGCCGATAATCAGAAGACCGGAAAGGATATACATGGTGATGTTGTAGGCATCTGCGCGTGCCACACCGTGCGCCAGTTGATATTCACGCAGGTAGTTGACGATCACCGGGCCGAAGATGCCGGCGGCCGACCAGGCGGTGAGCAGACGGCCATGAATCGCGCCAACGAATTTGGTGCCGAACATGTCGGCCAGATAGGCGGGTACGGTGGCAAAGCAGCCGCCGTACATCGACAGGATCACACACATGAAGATAACGAAGAGCGCCAGCGAGGCGCCTTCTGCCGTGCTCGGGATGGCAGCGTACATCGCGAAGCCGAGTAGGAAGAAGGTGGCGTAGGTCGCCTTGCGGCCGATCTTGTCTGACAGCGAGGCCCAGAAGAAACGGCCGGCGATGTTGAAGAGTGAGAGGAGGCCGGTAAAGCCGGCGGCAATCGCTGCAATCGATGTCTTCTGCGCAGGGCTTAATTCGTTGAAGGCCAGATCGATGCCGATTAGTTTGCCGGCGAATACTTCCTGCAGCATGGGCGATGCCATACCGATGATGCCGATACCTGCGGTGACGTTAACACAGAGCACGGTCCAGACCAGCCAGAACTGACGCGTTTTCCAGGCATGGCTCAGGTGCACGTGATGCTGGGTGATCATGGCTTTCTTGGATGGCGGGGGTGGCGTCCAGCCAGCCGGCTTCCAGCCTTCGGCCGGGATGCGGTAACCCAGTGCACCGGAGATCATGAAAACGAAATAGATCGCTGCCAAAACCAGGAAGGTTTCAAACACACCGACCGAGGTGGGGGTGGCAAACGATTTCATGAGCAGGTCGGCCAGGGGGGCACCGATCATGGCACCACCACCAAAGCCCATGATGGCCATGCCGGTCGCCATGCCGCGGCGATCCGGGAACCATTTGATCAGGGTCGATACTGGCGAGATATAACCAAGACCCAGACCGATACCACCAATGACGCCGGAACCCAGCCACATCAGCCAGATTTGGTGCAGCTTGATACCGATGGCCGAGATGACCAGGCCGCCACACCAACAAAGGGCGGAGACGACACCGGCCTTACGAGGGCCCACGCGTTCCAGCCAACCGCCCCAGATGGCGGCCGAGGAACCCAGGAACACAAAGAAGAGCGTGTACATCCAGCCGAGCGTTGAGATCTTCCAGTCACAGTTTGATGCGAAGAGTTCGGTCAGTAGACTCATATCTGCCGGACAGGCCAGCGGTTGGGTGATACCAATGGCGCGCGATAGTGGCAACCAGAATACCGAGAAGCCGTAAGCCATGCCGATACACAGGTGAATAGCCAGTGCGGCGGGCGGTACCAACCAGCGGTTGAACCCAGGTTTGGCGATGATGTGGCTTTTATCCAGCCAGCTGCTGGTGTTGGTTGGGGGCGTTCCCTGTTGTACGTGGCTCATGAGCGAGGTATTGTCAATTTGGAAAGCCGAAATTCTAACGAATTCAATGGCTTTCAGGGTTAAAAGAAGAGGCTTGAGGTCAGTTTTATGCCGGCAATGAGGAGCGTGATGGCCAATAGTCTTTGAATGGTTTCGGGTTTAAAGCGACCACTGCCGTATTCCGCCCCAATAAATCCACCAATGAGCACGGTGAGTGCCCACCAGGGTAGACCCGGGGCAATGAGAATTCCTTTTGAAAGTAAACCAGCCATACCGGAGAGAGAGTTCACCAGAATAAATGCAGCAGCAATCCCGGAGATCACCCGAAGCGGTGCCCAGTGCATCAGCAGCATCAGTGGACTGAGGAACACGCCGCCCCCAACGCCAGTGAGACCCGACAGGAAACCCAATCCGGCACCGCAGGCAATCAGCACGGGCCATGAAACGGGCTTGATGGCGTAGGTCGGACTAGTCTTGGATGTGGCAAATGCCCGCCAGGCGGCATAAAGAAGAAAGAGGCCGACCAACGGTTTGTAATACTCGGGTGGTAATGTAATGCGTCCTCCCAGGTAGGCAAATGGGAAGGAGGCAAGAACAAGCGGTAGGAAGAGCTGCCAGGAGAAAGCCCCACGTTTGTAATATTTGAAGGTGGCGATGGAGGCAACGATAATGTTCAGGGTGAGTGCGGTAGGCTTCATTAACGCGGGAGACATACCCGCAATCGCCATGACGGCCAAGTAGCCGGTGGCGCCCGCGTGGCCAACGGATGAATATAAGACCGCAACAATCAGAAACGCGCCGGCTAGGATCGCTATGTCATAACTCATTGAGCTGTGACCAATCTACCAGCAGGTTGAATGCGTCGTAGCCGTGTTCGCGCAGGTGGCCCACGGCGCGAGCGCTCCGCATGCCATGCTGGCAATAAACCACCAGCGGTTCCTGGCGGCTTAATGAATCTAATACTTCCGGCGCGACTAACAAACGGCCAAGCGGTATATGCAGGGCGCCTTCAAGATGGCCGTTGGCCCATTCGTGGGGTTCGCGCACATCGAGCAGGGTAAATGGAATACCGGATTCGAAGAGGCCTTGCAGATCGTTCAGATTCATTGCGGCGGGCGCAGTGGCGCACTGCTGCGGTTTGGCATCGGGTAGCCTGATCTGATCCGGGGTGATACTGCAGACTGGGCAATCGTCGCGTTTCTCAATATGGAGCGTTTGCGTATCCCAGTGACGCGCATCCGTGAGAAAGAGTTTACCGAGTAGCGGTGCCAGGCCATGGGCCTGGCAGTGTACTTGGCCAAGGGCGAGCTTGCAGGCTTCGACAGCCTGAATGGTGCCGATCATGCCGGCGATGCCGCCCAGCGTGCCAGCCTCGGCGCAGTTGGGTACATGAGATTCCGGTCGCGCTGGGTAGAGGCATCGGTAGCAGGGGCCCTCTTTGCCCCAGAACACGGCCGCCTGGCCTTCAAAACCGAGAATGGATCCATAGACCACAGGTAGGCCTAACCGAACAGCGGCATCATTGATCAGATACTTGGTGTCGAAGTTGTCTGATCCATCGATGATGATGTCAAAGCCGCTGAAGATTTCCAGTACGTTTTCTGTCGAGAGACGTGTCTGAAATATCCGGATATCGGTGTCGCTATTGAGTGCTTGTAAGCGGGATGCCGCTACCGTTGTTTTGGCGCTGCCTTCATCGGCTTCGGTAAACAGGATCTGGCGTTGCAGATTGCTCAAGTCAACGGTGTCGTCATCGACGATCCCGATACACCCCCCGGCCTGTTTGAGACCGACACCCGCCGCGGTGAGGTAAAGCAGGGCGGGTGAGCCAAGTCCGCCGGCACCGATAACGAGGATGCGTGCACTAGCCAGTGCGGCCTGCCCGGCATCGCCAATTTCAGGGAGTACGCGTTGCCGGGCGTAGCGCATGGTTGCGAGCTTCGATTGATTTATCCGAGCAGTTGCGTCGGATAGAACATGACGGCCTGGTCAGCCGGGTATGCCTTGGGTGTTTCGTCAAAGATGGCCCAAGCATTCGTATGCAATAACGGCGCGATCTTGAAGGATTCCTGGCCAGGGAGAATTTCGAGCTCGGTGATGCCCTCCGGGCTTAACCGGGTTCTGGCCTTAAGGAATAAGCGTAGTGGTCCCTTCTTGTTAAAGGGGGCGGTTAGTCGGGCGAACTTAGGCGCCTCATCAACGAGGCCGAGCAGTTTGCGTAGCAACGGCATCATGAAGCAACGCAGCCCAATGGCAGCGGAGATCGGATTCCCGGGGAGTCCGAAGAAGTAACGCCCATCCGGGAAACGGGCAAACAGGACAGGTTTACCGGGTTTGATGGCAACACGGTGAAAGAGGATCTCGGCACCGAGTTCCTCGAGGACGGCGGGGATGAAGTCCCATTTGCCCTTGGAGACAGCGCCGGAGCTAACGAGAATTTGTGCCTCTTTCTGGTCAGCCAGCATGGCGCGGAATTTATCTTCATCGTCACCAATATGTCCTGCGCACACAGCCGGGATGCCGATGGTCTGCAATTCGGCGATCAGATACGGGGTGTTCGAGTTATAGATCTGCGACGGGCCTAAAGGTTGCTCGTAATCATCAGACACTTCTTTACCGGTCGTGAAGATGCTGACAGACGGCATGGCATACACGTTGATACGTGTTGTACCGGTGGCGTACAGAATGCCGAGATGTGCTGGCGTTATAAGCGTGCCAGCCGTGATCAGGGTTTGTCCTGCCGTGAAATCCTCTCCAGCGAAACGCACATTGTCGTGCAGTGGTACCGGGTGGTTCAGGGTGATGTGGGTAATATCCCCCTGGGCATCGCAAACGGTCGTGACGTTTTCAATCGGGATAACCGCATCGGCATTCAACGGCATGGCAGCACCGGTCATGATCTCGACGGTGTGCCCTGCCTGGTTTCTGCCGGCAGCGTCACCGGCTGCCTGAGCCCGTAGTACGGGGAGGGTCAGTGGTGTTTCAATGCTTGCTGTGACGGTGTCTTCGGCACGTAGGGCAAAGCCATCCATGCTGGAGTTGTCGAAGCGAGGGAGGGCAAAAGGCGCGACAAAATCTTCAGCGAGTACTCGGTTCAGCGCCTGGTGCGTGGCTATGGTCACGATCTCCGGCGTGCTTGCTGCATGTCGAATCACGTTCAAGGCATCGAGGTAGGCGATCATGACCGGATATCCTGAATAATGGTCAGCAGGTGCTTCATCAGTGGGCCCAGAACATCCAGACCTTCTTTGACGGCTTTGGGGCTGCCGGGGAGGGTGATAATCAGGACGTTGCCCAGTGTGGCACCAATAGATCGGCTACTCCAGCTCAGCGGGGTGAATGCAGCACCAGACGCGCGCAGTAACTCGCCGATGCCAGGAATCAGTTTGTCAGCGATGGCCGCGACAGCCTCTGGCGTACTATCTCGACCGGAGACACCGGTGCCACCGGAGGTGATGATGAGGCGAGTGACGCCGGCTGCCTTGATGGCTTTGATTTTAGCTTGCAGTTCAGCCGGTTCGTCAGGAATGACGGAGACCGCACTAACGTCGGCGCCCATGGTGGCGAGTAAGTCGTGCGCTAGCGGACCTGATTTGTCTTCATAGACGCCGCTGGATGCGCGGTCACTCAAGACGATGACTTCTGCCGTGATCCCGGTGAGCGAAGGTTTAACGGGGGGGCGGACGAGTTCAATGACCCAGTCCGGGATTAATGCAGCTTCCGGGTTGAGCCAGCAACCTGATTTGCCACCCACTTTGGCTAATAGGCGTATATCAGAGATACAGAGGTCCGGCTCGACCATTTTGGTCAGATCCCAGATCGTCAGCAGGGCTGCATTAACGCCGGCGAGCGCCTCCATCTCGACGCCCGTTTTGGCACAGGTGCGGGCGGTACAGTAAACGCGCACAGTAGCCTGTGCTTCATCCAACTCGGTGGTGACCCGCACATGATCCAACCCCATCGGGTGGCAAAGCGGCATCAACTGGCTGGCGTTCTTCGCGCCCTGGATGCCGGCGATTTCGGCCAGCATGAGGACATCGCCTTTGGGGAGCTGGCGATCACGGATCAAGGTGAATGCCGATGAGCCTACGTGGATCAGGCCGGTAGCAACGGCAATACGGTTGGTCGGCTGTTTGCCGCCAACATCAATCATGGAGAAAGTTTGATTCATAGGGCTTACCCGCCCAGTGCGGAGAGATTCTTGGTGGCACCGGACTGATGAAAATGCAGAAGATGGGTTGAGGCTTTTTGCTGCAAAAGCGATGTTACGGTACGTTGCAGTTCGTTTTTCTGGTCAGCAGATTGCAGCAGGTGGCGCAGATTATGACCACCATCGCCAAACAGGCAGAGTCGCAGATCTCCACGCGCAGTCACGCGCAGCCGGTTGCAGGTTTGGCAGAAATCTTTGGCATACGGCGCAATGATGCCGATTTTGCCGGCATACGCCGGATGGCTGAATTCTTGAGCGGGTCCAGCTGCCACCGCACGCGCCACAGGCTGCCAGCCACGTGCCTTGAGCGCTTCACTGATGGTGCTGGCGCAAAGGTGGTGCTTTTCAAAGTAGGCCGCGTTATCACCGGTTTCCATGAGCTCGATGAAGCGCAGCGAGATCTGACGATCTTTGACAAAATCCAGAAAGCGATCAAGCTCGTGATGGTTGAGATCTTTCAGCAACACGGTGTTGATCTTGATATCGTCAAAGCCAGCCGCTTCGGCAGCGTCAACGCCTTTCAGCACCTGTGGCAGATGATCCATGCCAGTAATGCGCTGGAAATTGGCAGGATCCAGTGAGTCAATGCTGATGTTGATGGCACTGATCCCGGCGTCGCGCCAGAGCTGTGCGTGTTTGGCCAGTTGATACCCGTTGGTCGTCGTTGCTACCTTGCGGATGCCGGGGATGGCAGAAACGGTGGCGGCGATCTGCGCAAAGTCTTTGCGAACGGTGGGTTCGCCACCCGTCAGACGCACTTTCCATAAACCCAGTTCGGCAAAACCGGTGACCAGATGACGGATCTCATCGACATCAAGAAAACGACGGGGCGCTTCTTCTACGTAACCATTCGGCAAGCAATAGCTGCATCGGTAATTGCACACGTCTGTGATAGACAGGCGCAAGTACTGGAATGAGCGGCCGTTGGCGTCGAGGATCATAGGTGTGGTCTGAATGGGGGATCGATGCAGAATGAATCAAACACCGGGCATGCCATACTTGCGGAACCAGGCGATGCCCAGCTCCCAGGCTTTTTCGGCAGCCGCTTTGTTATAGTTGGCGCGATAATCTGAATTGAAGGCGTGCCCCACACCGGGTAGCACAACAATTTCCGAGCCGCTACCGGACTTTTTAAGTTCAGCTTGCATTCGGGCGACCGATTCTAGGCTGATGCTGGTGTCCTTTTCGGCGTAAAGTCCGAGTACCGGCACTTTGAGCTCTGAACCAAAGTCAATGGGGTCCAGTGGACGTTCATCAGACACCATGCCCTCAACACGGCCGTAGTAGGCGAGGCCGGCGGTTAGCTTGGGGTTGTGGTACGCGTATTCCCAGACGGCGCGGCCTCCCCAGCAATAACCGACCGCACCAACTAGGGACTTATGGCCCTGCAGAGATTTGCGGGCATAGGCCAGCGTGGCATCCAGATCGGCGTTGACCTGATCGTCCGGCACTTTCGATATCACCTCATTGAAGATCGTCACGACTTCCGTATGTTTGGTGACATCGCCCTGGCGCACGAAAAGCTCGGGCGCCACAGCTAGATAGCCGGCTTTGGCATAGCGACGGCAGATATCCTGAATGTGCTCATGGACACCAAAGGCCTCATGAATCACCAGCACCACCGGGTAGCGTCCGGCTTTAGCCGGACGGGCGTAGTAACCGGGAATCTTGCCCGTCGGGGTGGGGATTTCGATGGAGCCCGCCGTCAGGCCGACCGTGTCGGTCCGGATAATATTGTCCTGCACCGGAGAGGCCGCCAACGCATAACCTGTCGTCAGCATACCCAGAATAAAGGTGCGACGTGACAGCGGGGTTGGCTTCTCCATGAGGCGTCCTTTCAGCCGGGTTGTTTTTTAAATAACCAGCGATCAACAACGATATCGGTCATGACGGCGCCTAGCCAGATTGACCATAAGGTCAGCCAGGCGGTCACCGCAAACACCGAGGCACCAGAGACGCCTGCGCCAATCGCGCAGCCGCCGGCCAGAATGGCACCAAACCCCATGAAACAGCCGCCGATCATGTAGCGGATCATGGTATGTGGGTCATGAAAGCCTTCGAGCTTGAACGTACGGCTGGTAATCGAAGCAGCCATTGAGCCGAGCAAAACACCCGGAATAAGTCCCAGGTCAAAACTCAAGGCTGCGCCCGGCGGCGACAGGAAATACATCAGCGTATCGGAAGTCGGCGAGGCGAAGCTCAACGAGTGGACAGGGACGACTTCAAAGGAGTTGGCGGCAACGCCAAAATTGAACCACCAGGCTGCGGCAATCATGAGACCGACCACACAGCCCAAGATCACCGTATAGGCAGTCACAGCATGCTTACGAACCATGTAGACACCGAGTGCTAGCCAGGCAACGCTAAACGCCAGTGCGCCCCAATTGCCGATACCGGTGACCCCGATCAGGTTGCGGGAAGGGCCGTCAATCGTCCACCAGCTTCCGATCTCGGTGCGCAGCGGTGCAAAGATGCCTTCTAGTGATGCCTGAGCCGCAACGGCAAAGACCAAGCCGGTGAGGAGGGCGCGCATATTGCCGCCACCGGTGAGCACCAGCATGCGCCCGGAACAGGCGCGACTGAGCGCCATACCGATGCCAAACAGCAAGCCACCAATGATGGCACCAGATAGCGAGCCCCGGTTACTGAACTGACGCAGCCCATTGGTATCAAATAAACCACCAAGAATGAGCAGTTGGGTTGCGATCAGAGCAATGGCGAAAGTAACCAGCCAGATGGCCATGCGGTCAGCCGGTTTGCCATGAGCGACTTCCATGGTGGCGGCGCGGAGACAAAAACGAGACTGTTGTGCTGCTGCGCCAAAAATAATGCCAATAATCAGGCCGCCCAGCAGGAGGACATATTCTTCTCCGAGCTGGGCTATCAGTGCTTCAAAATTCATGGTTTGATGTACGCGAAACGCTTCTGGTTTTGAAGTTCGGTAATGCGAACCACACCCGACTTGGTGAATGTGGCTTCAAGAACGAACTTGGATTTATCGATGTTTTTCTTTTCGATCGTCAGTTCGCAAACTTCAAAGTCGACGCCGCGGGTCTTCAGATCGGAAACCAGCGAAGCGTACTCCAGATTGTTCTTGTCGTCACGTGCGCCTTCCATGAGGAATTCAACGCCATCACCCAGCGCGACAACCGTAATTTTGGTCTTGGGGGCGACATCCAGATGGTTGCGCAGGCTACGCAACGTCCGCGTAGCCTGTGTTGCCGTGTCATCAACATGGTAAACGACCTTGTCCGCCGCCATGGCAACCGTGGTGCTGGCAGCCAGCACGAGACCGATAACCAGGGATTTAATACGGAACAGGGAGGTTTGCATGATGATTCCTTAAGGGTAGGGGGATCAGAACTTGTTATAGGCCTCAACACCGGGGTTGCCCGCCACGTTCTTGAGGATTGGCTGGTTGATCTGTACCGGTTTGATGGTCTTCTTGCTGCGCAGGTTACGCGCGACCACATCCCAGATCGGTTCACCGGCCATGCCACGAGATTCTTCAGCGACAGGAGCCCAACCAGCAACCTTGTATTTTTTGCTGGCGTCGATCAGCTTACCATTAAGCCGCATGTTGCTGATGCGTTGGCCCGCTTTAGCGGTTGGGTCACAGGTGTACTGCATGCCGCCAACACGGACCATGTCACCGCCTTGCTGGTAGTACGGATCCGGGTTGAACAGGTTGTCACAGACGTCTTCCATGATCTCCTTGATCTGGGCACCCGTCAGGTTAGACACGGTCACATAAGGATAGGTAATAGCGGTCTGGTCGAGCACGTTTTCCATGGTAATGGATTCGCCCGGAAGAACCGTGGTACCCCAGCGGAAACCGGGCGAGAAGGCCATTTCGGCATTCTTTTCCTGCATCAGCGCATTGAGAATCAACTGGTCAAAGCTACCGTTGAAGTTCCCACGACGATAGAGCAAGCCTTCGGAAACGGCGAGTTTCTCGTCGAGCTTCTGAATATAGGGTGCGCGCACCTTCTTGATCAGTGCATCCATGGCCGGATCGGCCGGGAGCAGGTTCGAGAACACGGGCATTAAACGGTAACGGTAATCGGCGATACGACCATCGCGGACGTCCAGATCCAGCACGCCCAGGTATTTGCCATTAGAACCGGCATTCATGACGAGCGTTTTGCCGCCCGGGTTGTCGACCAGCGTTGGCTTGGGTACGCCGTCATGGGTATGGCCACCAAATATGGCATCAATGCCGCGCACGCGCGACGCCATTTTGAGGTCAACGTCCATGCCGTTGTGGGACACAACGACAACAACCTTGGCGCCCTTGCCACGGGCTTCATCCACCATGGCTTGCATGTTCTCTTCCTGGATACCGAAAGTCCAGTCAGGTACGAAGTAACGCGGGTTGGCGATGGGGGTGTACGGGAAGGCTTGGCCGATCACAGCCACCTTGGTGCCATTGACCTCACGAATCACGTAAGGCTTGAAAACCTGATCGCCGAAGTCAGCGGTTTTGATGTTCTGGGCCACGATGTCGATGTGGCCAGCAAAATCCTTATTGGAAATTTCTAGGACGCGGTCTGCGCCGTAGGTACATTCCCAGTGCAGGGTCATGATGTCCACGCCCAACAGCTTGGCGGCATCAACCATATCTTGGGCATCCGTCCACATCGCGGTGCCAGAGCCTTGCCAGGTGTCGCCGCCGTCCAGGAGCAGGGCTCCCGGACGGTTCGCGCGAACCTTTTTGACCAGTGTCGACAGGTGGGCGAAACCACCCACCTTGCCGTAGATTCTGGCCAGTTTTTCAAAGTCCAGATACGTGAAGGCGTGGGCATCCAGCGTATTCGCTTTGAAGTTGAAGTGGTTGAGGAAGTAATCACCGACCAGATGCGGGACTTGGCCTCGCATGCTGCCAATGCCAAGGTTGACATTGGGTTCACGGAAATAGATCGGGTTCAACTGGGCATGGCAGTCGGTAATGTGCAGCAAAGACACATTGCCGAAGGCCGGTGCTTCGTAATAGCTGGCAGCAGAGGTTTCGGCCTGGGCGTCACGGGTAGGCAGTGCCATGCCGGAAGCGGCTGCTGCTGCGAGTAGCTGTAGAAATGAACGACGATCCATTTAAGTGAGTCTCCGGTGATCTTGACGGATTACTGATTGACAGGCGATTCCGGATCCAGCAGCAGCGCTACCAGGTCACGGATCTGGGCTTCAGTCAGAACGCCCATGGCACCCGCGCGCGGCATCAGCGAGCACAGATTGGTGGCCTTGGCGTTATAGATCTTGCCCCACGTGTACTTCACGATCTCTTCCGAAGTGCCACGCTGCTTGCCGTAGTTGTAGAGGCTCGGGCCGATGGTGCCGTAGGAGAGTTCCTTTTTGGTGATCTGGTGGCAGTTGTAGCAGTTGCCCCCATTGGCTTCACCAGCCTTATCTGACCACGTCAGGCCCTTGCCGCTCTGGGCAATTTTTTCACCATTTTTCCAGTCGCCCATCAGCTTGCCGTCGGCCGGGTACTTGATGGTAGCCTCATTGGCGGCCTGCAGCTGCTCACGCAGCTTGGCGTTCTTTTCGCTGTAGGCGGTGACCGGGTTCGAGCACAGTTCCTGCGTCGGATCCTGCTTCAGGCGCTCGACGTTGGCAATGCCTTTGGTCTGGAAGCCAGATTGCATCATGGCGTCGAAGGTAGCATTGCCAGCGCCGGGGCCCCAGGAACCATCCTTGGGCAGGGCGGGGGGGGCAGCCAACGCAGTGCCTGCCGCCGTCATGGCCGCAACCAGAGAGAGTGCGACCGTCGTTTTCTTGTTGAAAGTCATCATCACAGTCTCCTTAGCGCTTGATACCGGGGGTTTGCATAACCGCACCATTCGAATTGCCCGCCATAAACGAGGAAATGGCAATCGTCACGTCGGAGGCGTAAATCGGCTCAGGGAAGCGCTGCTGACGGAAGCAGTCATTGATACGCCACTGCATGCTCCACATCTGACCGGAGCTGACACGGTAAGCTGGCCATGTGGTCCAGCCCTTGGCAGCACCTTCGGCGCTCGGGATATACGGTAGATCTTGCAGACGGATACGCTTGCCTTCTTGGCCGTGACAGGTGGCACAGGCAAAGTCGTATTGACCGGCTTCATAGTAGAACAGGCGACGACCTAGATCGTACATCTGTTTTTCTTTGGGGTGCTTCATTGGGGCATTGACTTTCATGCCCTTCGATTCAGAGGATACGTAGGCTGACAATGCCACCAGATCGGCTTTTTGTGGCGAAGTAAAACCCGCCTTGACGATCGGTGCCGTGTCGACACCCTGGAGTTTTTCCATACAGGTCAGGAGACGGGACTCCAGATCCTGAACTTTGTTGGTGTCTTTGAAGTAGCGAGGCAGCTGGGCGTAAGCACCCTTCACCTTGCCTGGTCCAAGACCCAGATCACATTTTTCCAGAGAGGCCTCTTTAGGGCCTGCCTTTTTCTTCCAGATTTCAGCGCCCGAATCCACATACAGATCGGCCGGGTTGCCGTCCTGTAATGCCTCACGGTACGCCTCGATACCGGCGGTTGTGCTGTCTTGTTGTGCTTGGGCACCGACAGCAAAGGCGGCCGCTGCAACGAGCAGCGAGGCCTTCAAATGTTGAGCACGCATGGTGTGTCCCCTCTCTGTTTTTGTGATCTGGGTATTCTGGGTTAATTACGATACGGTTGCTTCGTCCGTACGCTTGTCGCCCTTGTTGTCGGTCCAGCTGCAGACAACCTTGTCACCAGCCTTGCCACCCTTGACCTTGAATGCCATATACGGGTTCTTCGACACCGAGGGACCCCATTCAGCGGTCATCACGGTCTTGCCAGCCAGTTCAACTTTGACTTCATTGATGAACCAGGCCGGGATAACAGCACCGGAAGAGTCTTTGCGCTGACCGGTTTCCATTTCGTGGTTCATCAGCACTTTGATTTCAGTCACGCCGTCTTTGCTTGCAGCGCGGATTTTCATCGGATTTGCCATGTGTAATCTCCAGTTGTTCTTTGATTAATGGGGGTTGTACGGGGGATTAACCGCCGCAACCACCCAGAGTGACCTTGATTTCTTTGGTAGCGGTGTAGTACTTGCCACCGGCCTTGACCAGAACGGTCACATTGGAGGTCTGACCCATTTTGATACGGGTGGTGACTTCCGGCAGAACATCTGCAGTCAGGTTGAACAGGCAAACCAGTGCGCTCGGGTTCTTTTCAACAAGAATCGAGATCTGCTCGGTGTTGGCCAGCTTGCTGACAGCCTGGATAGGCACTACGGCACCGTTTTCAGCGATGTCCGAGGCAATGATCTGTACATCGCCGCTGTTGCTCGGCGAACCGGCACCCAGGGCACCGTAAACATCGCTCAAGGACTTGGCTTCAAATGCCGTCTTGTTCCAGGCAGCAAAAGCCATCGGCGACATCGAAGCGCCGAAGGCCATGATGCCCAGGCCGCCGGCAGCTTTCAGAATCTGACGGCGGTCGAAACGTTTGGTGTTGGTGTTCATTCCAATCTCCTATGGGTTACTGCGTATAAAAAGGTTACTGCGTCGGTGCACCGGACAGAATCCACTTGACCAGAGCCTGTGCGTCCGAATCTTTCAGGTCAGCTTGCGGTGGCATGGGCATGGAACCCCATACACCTGCGCCACCGTTCTTGACCTTGGCGACAAGCTTGCCAGTTGCATCCTGACCCTTGTACTTGTCAGCCACTTCGTTGAAGCCAGGGCCGACAATTTTCTGGTTGATGCCGTGGCATGCCAGACAGCCTGACTTTTCAGCCAGTGCGTAGTCCGGATTATGCGCCGGTTTTGCAGCGGCACCACCGGCAGAGCCCTGACCGCGGGTCTGGCCAAACGGACGGAACTGGGGAGCCAGCTCACCGTGTGAGGTTTGCGCATAATCAGGCAGCGTGGAGCTGACTTTGGCGGCCGGCTTGCAGTTGGTCATGCAAGCGGTGTTCTTGGTGTCTGGCGGCGTTGCCGTTACCAGACCCGACTTGCCCGGCCACATGGCGTGCTTGCGCACCATGCCATTGCGGTTTGGCATCAGCTTCTGCACCTCTTTGATATTGCTGTCGCTGAGCGTAAAGTCATCCGGCACGATTTCGGCCAGATTCAGCAGGTACGCCAGAACCGCATAGACTTCATCATCACTGAGGGTTTTGGGGGCATTCCACGGCATGGCGCGGTGGATGTAGTCCCACAGTGTCGACAGCGATGACACCTTCATGATGGTGGTACGACCGGGGTAGTCGTTACGCTTCAGGTTAGCAACGTTGCCGGTCTTGATGTCGTCTTTAGTTGTACCACCGATCAACGGGGTGAACACGGTGTTATTTTCACCAAAAGTCCCGTGGCAGCTGGCGCACTTGGCTTCCCAGACTACCTGACCTTGTTCAACGCTACCCGATCCTTTGGGCAGACCTTTGAAGTCCGGACGGACATCGATATCCCAAGCCTTGACCTCGGCAGGGGTCGCAGCACGGCCGACGCCCGAGTAATTGTCGGCAGCAGCAGCCTGGGTGGCGAACAGTAGTGGCACCAGGGCCAGCGCGAATGCGGGCTTCATGGCATTAGAGAACTTGAACATTGCTCACATCTCCGTTTTCAGCGACACCCCAAGATTGGATGGCATTGTTGTGATAGATCGAACGGGTGCCACGAACGGCACGCAACTGGCCGTAAGACGGCTGTACGTAACCGGTGTCATCAACCGCACGCGATTGCAGGATGGCCGACTTGCCGTCCCAGTTCCAGGGTAGGCTGAAGCGGGTAAGTGCTTTCGATTGAATCGGGGTTTCCAGCTTCGCCCGCTTCCAATTAATACCGCCATCGGTTGATACATCCACTTGCTTGATCTTGCCGCGACCCGACCAGGCAAGGCCGGAAATGGTGTAGTAACCCTTTTCCAGAAGCTTCTGGCCACCTGACGGGGTGCAAATGACCGATTTACATTCCTGAACTGACGTGTACTGGCGGTGTTGGCCGTCCGGCAGCAGATCAATATAGTGAACGGCTTCGTCTTTAGCGCCGTAGGGCTGATCACCCACTTCGATACGACGCAGCCACTTGACCCACGACACACCCTGAACGCCTGGGACAACCAGACGCAGCGGGTAGCCGTTTTCCGGGCGCATCATTTCACCGTTCATGCCGTAAGCAACGAGTACCTCATCATTGAGGACCATTTCCATGGGGATGGTACGTGTCATGGCGGAACCATCAGCGCCTTCGGCCAGCACGAACTTCTTGGTCATGTCGGCACCGCAGTCTTCCAGAAGGACGCGCAGCGGGACGCCGGTAAATTCGCTACACGACAACATGCCGTGTGTGTACTGGACGGTCGGCACGGCAACGTTACCCCATTCCATACCTGTGTTTGCACCGCACTCGATGAAGTGGATACGCGACACGAAGGGCAGACGCATGATGTCGTCCATCGTGTAAACCTTGGGCTTTTTCACGAACTCCGGGCTGGAACCATTCACCATCAGACGATGCTGCATTGGGTCAATGTCATACCAACCCTGGTGGTGACGCTCGAAGTGCAGGCCGGAGGCGGTGATGATGCCGAACATGCTCTGCAGCGGCGAGAACGACACACTCGACTGTGTCGTCTGGGTCAGGCCGGGGCTCTGGCGACGAATGACTTCCGATTCGAACTTGGAGGGCAGGCCATAGGGTGCTGTTGCAACACCCTTGCCCAGCGTGGTGGCCCAGGTTTGCGGTTGCAGGATGTACGGATCGCCTGACTTGGCATCGACCAACGCTGAGCCGTCATGGGCAAAAGCCGTGCGACCCGTAACGGCGGCGGCAACGGCTGCCATGAAGGAGCCACGCAGAAAATCGCGACGCCCCTTGGTGACGTGCTCGACTTCAGTCGGTGTCAGAAAATTCTCAGGCGCTTTCTGAATTCGCCCCGGTTTCTGGAGACCTTCCGGCGTCTCGATTGGGGTCAGCTCATCTTGTTTTGCCATTGCCACTCCTTGTGCCCATCGGAAATTGATTAAGTAAGGGATAGATTATATTGCACTATACTCAACGCATTGCGAATAATCATCTTGCGATGCAATAATTTAGACGTAATTTTTGGGTGAGACGGATGTGAAAAAATCTCTGTTGTGGCTGACTGTTTTTATGGGAATGCATGTCAACGCTATTGCGTCAGATAGTTCATTCTCTGACATACCGTATTTCAACTGGAAAGCCTTACGCCTTGCTGACGCCGTCAAAGAAGTTAAGGGGGATGGTTCACGTGTGATCGCGGTTTTTACCGAACCGGAGTGCGGCTACTGTCGGAAATATGAGAAGTCGTTGGAAAAAGTTGATAACGTGACGATTTACCGTTTTTTGATGCCGCTGGATCCGAAAAGCGTTAAGCGTTCAGTGGATCTTTGGTGTTCGGGGACGACCAACGCGGAACGGCTGAGTCATCTGCTGACGGCTATGCATGATCGGAGCGTTCGGTTTGCGGCAGAATCCTGTGCGAACCCCATTTCGGACAACATGCGTTTTGCCAAAAAACACGATATTTACCTCACACCAACGACCATCGGTGCGGATGGTCGTTTGGTTCAGGGTTATTTGCCATTGATGAACCTGGAAAAGTGGCTTTCCGGTAAAGGTGCTTTCGCACCCTGAACATAAAAAAAGCGAGCCGAAGCTCGCTTTTTTGGGATTGTGATCGGTTGATCAGAAATCGCCTTCAACAATCGGGAAGCCCAGGGCAGCCCAATCCAGCATGCCGCCGCGGTAGTAGTAGATCTTGTTTGCCGGGAAACCGTCACGCGTCATAGCGGTAATGGCGGTTGGGCTTTGTGGGCAGACAGGACCGTTACAGAACGCATAGACTTTTTTGGCCTTGGAGCAGTCCCACTTGGCGGCCTTCTTGGTGCAGCCCAGTTCATCCATGCGGGTGGCGACTTGAGTGTAAGGAATGTGATAGGTGTTCGGAATGGTGCCCTTGATGCGGTCGTCAGGCTCACGCATATCAACAATCAGCGCATCCTTGTCATTCATGGCTTCCAGCATTTCAATTTCCGTCACCGGAGTCACACCTTTGACGGGGATCAGCGGCTGCAACCAGCCTGCGTTTTTCGCGCAGGACGTCATGGTACGGGTAATGGTGAACGGCCCTTTTTTGGTCTGAATGACAAACTCTTTGCTTTCACCAATGATACGCAGTTTTTCAGGGGCTGCGGTTTGTGCAAATGCAGTGACCGACACGGCAGCCAGAGCGATGCCTGCGATAATTTTCTTCATGGACTGTCTCCTCAATGGTATTCGTTTACTTGTTGACGTAACGTAAAGTTACGTTATGTGGACATAGTTTATAACACGTAAAACTGACTTTGGCGTACAAACGAGCGGGGCTCGTGTTGTGCGCTGCATCATCGTTATCCCAACGCTTTCAGGTTCTGAATGATCTCACCGACAACCGGTTGTGCATCACCATAAAGCATCCGGCAGTTGTCGGTATAGAACAGGGCATTTTCCACGCCAGAGTAGCCGGCACCCTTGCCGCGTTTGACCACAATCACGTTCTGCGCCATATCCGCATCCAGAATCGGCATCCCGTAGATCGGACTGGATTTATCCGTACGTGCGACTGGGTTGACCACATCGTTGGCGCCGATAACGAGTGCCACATCGCATTGCGGGAATTCGCCATTGATTTCTTCCAGATCGAAGATCTTGTCATAGGGCACACCAGCTTCGGCCAGCAGCACATTCATGTGTCCGGGCATGCGGCCTGCTACCGGGTGAATGGCAAACTTGACTTCAACACCGGCCTCCTCCAGTAGCGCTGTCATTTCCCAGACCTTGTGCTGAGCATGAGCCACGGCCATGCCATAGCCTGGGATGATGATGACTTTGCTTGCGTAACGCATCATGGCAGCAGCATCAACCGGCCCGACTTCCTTCATGGTGCCCTCGATGGCCTGACTGCCATCGCCACCACCCGTCATGGGGGTGAAGAGAATGTTGGTGAGCGGTCGATTCATGGCCTTGGCCATTAGCTGGGTAAGCAGGGTGCCTGCCGCTCCGACGACAATACCCGCAATGATGAGCGCGGGGTTCCCGAGCACATAACCTTCAAAGCCAACGGCCAGGCCCGTGAAGGCATTGAACAGGGAAATCACCACAGGCATGTCGGCACCGCCAATGGGCAGTGTAACAACCAGGCCCAGCACTAACGCAACCAGGAAGAACGCGTAAATCAGACCTGGCTCAGCGGGTGCCATGATGACCATGGCAGCGCCCAGCAGAATCGAGATGCCGGCGAGGATAACGTTAACGGCATTTTGTGCCGGCAGGCGGTGAGCTTTCTTCAGAACGCCCTGGAGCTTGGCCCAGGCGACACAGGAACCCGTGAAAGAGACCGCGCCTATTAGTGCACCGATCACGGCGAGCAGTGTGACGGTTGTAGAGTGGACGTCGCCGCGCACAAATTCAATGGCGGCGATGGCGGCCGCGGCACCACCACCCATGCCGTTGTAGATGGCAACCATCTGCGGCATGTCGGTCATCTGTACTTTCTTGCCCGAGATCCATGCGGCTACACCACCCAGAAGCAGGGCAAGGCACATAAGTGCAATGTTATGCAGCTCGGGGATGAAGAACGTACCGGCAATGGCGACCAGCATACCGTAGCCGGCCCAGACGATGCCTTTGCGCGCCGACACGGGCGAACTCATGCCTTTCAGACCGATAATGAAAAGGACGGCACCAAGGAACCAGGTAGCTTGAACGTAGATAGGCAGCGACATTTAAGCGCCCTCCTTTTTCTTGAACATGCCGAGCATGCGCTCGGTGACCACATAACCACCGGCCGCATTTGCTGCACCGAGTGCCACGGCGAAGAAGCCAATTGCTTGTTCGGTGATTGATTCGGCATGACCCAGTGCAATCATGGCACCAACGACCACGACACCATGGATAAAGTTGGAGCCTGACATCAACGGGGTGTGCAGGATGACCGGCACTTTGGCAATGATCTCGTACCCGGTAAAGGCAGCGAGCATGAATATATAGAGTGCTAGCAAGCCATCCATGATTACTCTCCCAGAACTTGTTTAACAGTGGTGTGCACGGTACTGCCTTCTCGACATAACACCGTACCGGTAAGAACCTCATCTTCCCAGTCCAGC
>JACCDN010332940.1_pt1 | contig 19122 bp, 15 predicted proteins | sample 7441691 | NCBI WGS metagenome assembly JACCDN01 (sample SAMN15323439, study PRJNA562643) | freshwater metagenome | isolation source: river surface water | place: USA:Blue River Watershed | collected 2017-08-16 | reverse complement strand
TCTTTTGTCGTATTAACTAACGCGGTAATCGTTTGCGCTTGACTCATGAAACTTATACCTAATAATAAAAAGGTAAAAAATGTTTTTTGTATCATATCTATGTTTGTTTATTACTTTATTGATTAATCTATTTGTTCCTGTCTGATTTATTATTTTTAAATAAGCTATTCACTTTTCTTTTTAAACCCCTTAATCGATTACCGTCTATTTCAAAATTGGCAATATAAATGGTTCTATTTGGATCCTCCGTGTCAATCACTTCATAACTGATTGTCTCTTTTTCATTTAATATGATTTCGGACTCTGAGTCGATTGTGGTATTTGTATTATTAATAGGACTATTGGCAAGCGTATTGGTAGCCGCTGTATTAAGGTCTGAACTTAGCTGAATGTCTGCAACAATATTTGTACTGTTTAATTGCATTTGCGCATTCGTTGATTCATTCAATACAATTGATTCTTTTACAATCATTTCCTTTTGAGGCGCAATTGCTATTTGTGCTTCACTCGTTTTGGTTACTAGTGCTTTTGATTGTACTGGCTGATTTGCTGTAGCTGCAATTTCAATATTGTCGGTGGATGCCTTTGGTTTGGTAGCATTTGCAACAGTTGCTGTTGTTGTATTGAGTGCTGTTGTTTTTGTCAATTGTTGGTAACCAAAAAACACCATCATCAATGCTGCGACCGCCGCATAAGTGAATTTATTTTGGTTGAATCCAAACGGACGGATTATAACGCCTTTTGATTTTTTATTCTTCTTTAAGCTTTCTTTAAAATCATTGGATAATCCTTTAATTGCTTGCATGTCTTCTGCAAGATAATTTTTATATACCTGATCCCATATAGCATCCATCTCTTCCATCTCATCCATCTCCATTAGTTCATTCGCAGGGATTTGCTTGAGTTGTGCTTTTAAAGAAAAGGGGATCGTTTCTTGTTCTATTACCGTTGCTTTTAATTCCTCCATCAACAAAGCATAGCTTGGATTTTCGGCAATGAATGCATCCACCTCCAATCTTTCCTTGGCGCTCAATTCATTGTCGATGTACAACAAGAAAAAAGTTTCATATGTAGATGCGTTAATTTGCATGGATTGGTGCTGGTGCGTATGCGGATAATTTATTTTTTAAAATCAATCTAGCTCGGTGTAAATACACTTTCACTTGACTTTCAGACAGGTTCATGATCTCGCCAATCTCTTGGTAACTATACCCCTCATAATCTTTCAATAAAACAAGGCTTTTTTGTGTAGGATTTAACTCGTTGACTGCACGCATTAAAACTTGCTTTAGTTCCGAGTCCTGCTGAGCAATTTGTTGATGTGGGATGGCGGTTTCATCTGCCAAAGGCATTTTATTGGTTTTACGGATATGGTCAATCATCTGATGATAGGCCACCGTAAATAAATAGGACTTTGCTTTTTCTGGAATCACCTGTTCCCGATTCACCCATAACTTTTCGAAGGCGGATTGGACAATATCTTGCGCATCTTCTGTATGTCGAATATTTTTTACAATAAATCGATATACCCCATCGGCAAAATTATCTACACAATCATTGTACGCTTTATCCGTCATCTCTCTGGTTTAATCCTTGTTTGATAGGTTAAACGTGGGCTGATGTAAAATGTTACAGATAGCACTAAAATTTTCAGCGCTACTAGTAATTTATTGTCTGCTCTTGAATATCCTGAGGCAATTCACGCCATTCGTATTGTTGGTTCCTTAATTGAGGCTCAAATCCAGCTTCTTTGATGGCTTCTTGGATACTCTTATAGGTGAATCTATGGGGAGCACCTGCGGCACTTACCACATTTTCTTCTAACATGATGCTTCCAAAATCATTGGCACCAGCTTCTAAACAAACCTGTGCTGTGGCTTTGCCTACAGTCAACCAGCTTGCTTGGATATTTTTAATATTCGGCAACATGATTCTGCTTATGGCAATCATGCGGATATACTCTTCGGTCGTGGTTAAATTGTGTACCCCTCTTATTTTAGTCAATAAAGTATCTACATCCTGGAAAGTCCAAGGAATGAAAGCTAAAAATCCTTTAGCACCTTCTGGTTTTCTATCTTGTACTTCTCTGATCTTGATTAAGTGAATGAATCTTTCTTCTAATGTTTCAACGTGTCCAAACATCATGGTGGCACTAGTAGTAATATTCAATTGATGCGCTGCAGCCATGACATCCAACCACTCATCGGCACCACATTTTCCATTGGATACCAATCTTCTTACTCTATCTACCAATATCTCTGCACCCGCACCTGGTAAAGAATCCATGCCGGCTTCTTGTAATGTTTTTAACACATGGGTATGGGTAAATCCACCCAACTTGGCAATATGTGCAATCTCTGGGGGCCCTAGTGTGTGCAACTTAATGGTTGGGAATTCAGATTTAATCTGTCTAAATAAATTGGCATAAAAATCTAAGCCAAGTTCTGGATGGTGTCCGCCTTGTAACAACAATTGATCTCCACCCCAAGCAATCGTTTCCTTGATCTTGACTCTATAAGTATCCATATCGGTGATATAGGATTCTGGATGACCTGGAATACGATAGAAATTACAAAATTTGCAATTGGCGATACATACATTGGTTGTATTCAAATTACGGTCTATCTGCCAAGTCACTTTACCATGCGGAACTTGTTTCTTTCTTAAAGTATCTGCTACATAGCTTAATTCTGCCAATGGGGCATGCTCGAAAAGGAACATACCCTCTTCTTTTGTTAAGTAGTCGAAATTCAGTGCTTTCTGGTAAAGTTGTTCTAATTGCATATTTTTCAATTAATGGTGCGAAGTTACTAATTAAACAACCTTAACGTCAAATGGTTGTGCGTTTTAAGCTTATTTTTGTGGTCCTTATGATACAATTTGACAGATTCCAATTAGAGAATGGCTTGAAAGTGTTGGTACATCAAGACACAAGTACCCCAATGGCAGTGGTGAATGTACTATATAATGTAGGCGCTAAGGATGAAAACCCGGCACAAACTGGGTTTGCGCATCTTTTTGAACACCTCATGTTTGGCGGCAGTGTGAACATTCCTGTGTATGACGAACCTTTACAAAGAGCAGGGGGTGAAAACAATGCCTACACCACCAATGATCTAACTAATTATTATTGCCAAATTCCAGCAGAAAATATAGAAACTGCCTTTTGGTTGGAGAGTGACAGAATGTTGTCATTGGCGTTTAGTGAGAAGAGTTTAGAAGTGCAAAGAAAAGTAGTTTGTGAGGAATTTAAAGAACACTATATTAATAAACCTTATGGGGATGCTTGGCATAAAATGCGTGCACTTGCATATACGCAACACCCTTATAGATGGATGACCATTGGTGCAGAATTGTCGCATGTAGAAAATGCGAAGATGCAAGATGTAAAAGATTTCTTCTTTAAATTTTATAGACCCAATAACGCCATCTTAGTGGTGACGGGAAATACCACCACTGAACAAGTTAAAGCATTGGCGGAAAAGTGGTTTGGTCCTATCCCTGCAGGAGAAGTGTATCACAGAAATTTGCCTCAGGAACCAGTGCAAGCAAAAATGAGGACTTTAGAAGTTCATGCAGATGTGCCAATGGATATGTTGATGATGACTTGGCATATGGGTGGCCGATTTGATGCGGGATACCATGAGACTGATTTAATTACGGAAGTATTGGGTGGGGGCGCTTCTGCAAGATTGTATGAACAGCTGATTAAAGTAAAACAATTGTTTTCTTCTATTGATTGTTATCATTTTGGCACAGTGGATCCAGGCCTTTTGGTTATTGAAGGTAAATTGGTAAAAGGAGTAAGCATGGCCGTGGCAGAGCAAGCCGTATTAGATGAAGTAAATAAGATTAAACAAGAACTACTCCCTCAAAAGGAAGTGCAGAAAGTGATTAATAAAACAGAAAGTATCATATGTTTCGAAGATATGAGTATCATGAATCGCGCGCATAGTTTGGCTTTTTATGAATTATTGGGCGATGCAGATATGATGAATAAAGAGTTGGAGAAATACCAAGCGGTGACACCAGAGAAGATACAGGCGACAGCCAATGCTATTTTCCAAGATAGCAATCGAAACACCTTATATTATTACAGTAAAAATTAAAACATGGCATTAGATAGAATTAAAGCGCCGTTGATCAAGGATGCCGTTGATTTCGATATTCAATTAAAACCTTACCAGCATTTCATCTTAGACAATGGGGTTGAAGTGTACAGTTATGAAGGTGGTGCAGAAGAAGTGATGATGATGGATTTGGTTTTTTATGCTGGCAATTGTTATGAAGAAAAAAATTGGGTGGCCGCTGCAACTAATTTTTTATTAAAAAATGGCACGCATAAAAGAACAGCATTTGAACTGAACGATCATTTTGAGTTCTATGGAGCATATGTGAATAGAACTTGTTACAATGAAACGGCTACGATTAATTTGCACACGCTTTCAAAACATTTTGAAGCTTTATTGCCTGTGGTGAGTGAATTGGTTACAGAAGCCAATTTTCCAGAAGAAGAATTAAAAATCTACCAACAAAATCAACTTCAAAGGCTGACATTAAATTTAAAAAAGAGTGATTTTATTGCGAACAGATTGATAGATGAATACTTGTTTGGTTTTGATCATCCTTACGGTACTTATTCAACAGAAGCTTCTTTTAAAAATCTGACGCGTGAAGATCTAGTTACCTACTATGATCGTTTTTATAAGCATGGTAAAGTTGTGGTATTTATGGCGGGTAAGTTTCCAAAAAATATGCAAAGCTTGATGAATCAGTATATCGGCAGTTTGCCATTGAACCAACAAGCATTGCCCAATTTTGATCATCCCATCCATTCTGCCACATCTAAAAAATACATTATCGTCAATGACGAAAGTTCGGTGCAAGGATCAATCAGAATGGCAAGAAGATTTCCGAATAGACATCATCCCGATTTTCCTGCAACCCAAGTGTTGAATAATTTATTCGGTGGATTTTTTGGATCAAGATTGATGCGCAATATCAGAGAAGAAAAAGGATATACTTATGGTATACATAGTTATTTACAAAATCATGTGCAGGAATGTGCTTGGATGATTAGCACCGACGCAGGTAAAGATGTATGCAAAGCAACTATTGAGGAAGTGTATAAAGAGATGGCCATTTTAAGAAATGATTTGGTTGATGAAGAGGAGTTAAAATTGGTAAAAAATTATATGTTGGGGGCTTTATTGGGTGATCTAGATGGTCCATTCCAAATCATGAACCGTTGGAAGACCTATGTATTGAACGACTTAGATATTAGCTACTTTAACAAAACCATTGAAACCGTTCGCACAATACAGCCAAAAGACTTACAAGCTTTGGCCAATAAATACCTTCAACCAGATGATTTTTATGAATTAGTCGTTTATTAAGATAATAATCAAAGACCAATTAGGGAATTTCATCCTTCTTTTGGGCCAGTTATCCTTTATTTATAGGGGTTATAAAATTTATTTAAAATGCTAAGTACTGATAATCAAATACTTAGCATTTTATTTTATACACTACCTTAAAAAACTTGGTACTATGTGATACATAGTACCTTAAATCCCCTTAGCTTTGTGGTATAAATTAAAGTTATGGATATTCAAAACACACAAAGTCAGATGCGCAAGGGCGTTTTGGAGTTTTGCATATTGTCCATCATTCAACAAGGGGAAGTATATCCGAGTGATATTGTTGAGCAAATGAAAGCGGCCAATCTGCATATTCTAGAAGGTACATTGTACCCCTTATTAACAAGATTGAAAAATGCGGGCTTACTCAATTACCGTTGGGTGGAAAGTATCAGTGGTCCGCCTAGAAAATATTTTGTAATCACAGATGCTGGACAAGAGGCTTATGATGTATTACATAAAACTTGGTCTGAAATGGCAACATCTGTTGAAACCATTATTGCGCCTAAAGCCAACCCAATTGTTCACGAAGCAGACGCTGCTCAATAAATACTATCACAATGAAAAAAGTAATCAATATCAATTTCCAAGGCCGCATTCTTCCAATCGAAGAAATGGCTTATGAAAATTTGAAACAATATATAGAAAGTCTAAGAGCCTATTTTGATTTAGAGGAAGGTAAAGACGAAATTATCAATGACATTGAATGCCGTGTGGCAGAACTTTGTGATGATCGCCTTAAAAAGGGTTCAGTTTGTATTACAGCAGAAGACATTGATTTAATCATTACAAGTATTGGTCGTCCAGCTGATTTTGAAGCCCAGGATGGGTTTGAAGCAAGTGCTGGAGCAAGTGCAAATCAAACCTTTACGCCTACTTCAAATCCAAGTACGACTGGTTATCAAAAACGTTTATATCGTGACGAGCAGAATAAAGTATTGGGTGGTGTGTGTGCTGGTATTGCAAATTATTTGAGCCTTGATCCAATCCTTGTTCGAGTTTTGTGGATTTTACTTTTTGGTATTTCTTTCTTTGCCTATTTGTTATTATGGATTGCAGTTCCAAGTTCTTCTGAGAAAGAAGTTGGGGGTGTACGAAAAAGATTATTTAGAGACATAGACCATAAAGTGATTGGTGGTGTATGCGCAGGCTTGTCTAAATATTTTGGTGTGAAAGTCATTATAGTAAGGTTGTTATTTTTAATACCTTCTATTGTAGTTACGCTTAATTGGAATCATTTTCATTTATTTCAGTTTTGGGATTTTGATGATTTTCCAAATTTCATTGGCTTGACCTTTTTTGGTCCTGGAGCTGTGTTTATTTATGTCGTTTTATGGTTGGTATTGCCAGAAGCTAGAACCAGTGCGGATAAATTAGAAATGGTAGGAGAGAAAGTGGATATAAATAGTATCAAAAATACTATTCAAACAGATATGGAAGGCTTTAGCAAGCGTGCACAAACTTGGGGCGGTTCTTTTGAAAAGTCAAGCACCACGAATACTACTTCAAATGAGTCTACCACAACCAACACAGAAACGGTTTTAGAAAAAAGAAAAGGCTGCTTCTATTATTTTGGAAGAACGGTGACCATCTTAGTGAAAGCCTTCGTGTATTTTATCTTAGGGATTATCACTATTTCTGTTCTAGCTGCTTTATTTGGTATAGGAGTAGGTACAACCGGTTTATTGCCATTAAAGAAATTTATTTTAGAAGAGGGTCCACAAAGCTGGTCTTTCATTGGCACCATATTGTTTTTCATATGGGTGCCTGTGATCGCCATTGTAGCTTCAATCATTCGTAAAGTGGCAGGCTTTAAAAAAGCCAATGTATGGGTAAGGTCAAGCTTTATTGCTTTATGGATTTTAGGTTGGGTTTGTTTATTTTACTTTATGAGTAGTTTGGGCAATAGTTTTTCTAAACACAATCAACCGAATGAGCAAAGTATTGTATTATCGAATCCTGGTGTAGACTATTTAGAAGTGACTGCAGACAATAGAATGAAATACTATGAGCAAAGATGGTTTCAAATTGAGCCATTCCAAGTGTTCAATGATGATACAGTGCGTGTACGTAATTTGAAAATTAGAATTGTACAGTCTAAGACAGATAGTTTTGAAGTGAAGTATGTGACGATGAGTAATGGTAAGTCTATTGCAGAAGCAAATAGTTTGGCAGGAAAAATCAATTTCTCATTGGTTCAACAAGACAGCACCTTGTTATTAGATAGAGGTATAGCAATTACGAAAACAGAGAAATTTAGAAACCAGCATGTGATCATGACTATTGCAGTACCAATTGGGAAACGTTTTAAAATCACCAACAAGGGTTGGTCACAAACCAATATCAGAGTAAATAGTACAGGAGTACGCTCTGAAACGATGAATCATTTTGGTGGAGATGATCTTTGGGTAGATGAGTGGAATGAGAATTGGGACAACGAATCTTTCTCTTATGATAGAGGAGTTGAGTATAAGATGACAGCGGATGGTCTAGAAAAAATTAAGTCTGAAATGGATGAAGATGATAATGATGATTATGATTATGACAACGGGAACATAGATGAGATGGAACAACAATTACAAAAATTGAAACAAGACCGTGAAAATTTAGAACAAGACTTGGAAAAAACTAGAGCACAAAAACTACAAGAATTAGAAAAAATAGACCGCGCTTTAGAAGAAAAAAAAGCAGAAAAAAATGGTTCTAAAAAGGGGCAAACAGAAACTAAAAAAATACAGCAAATTGCTGTAAAAACTCCATCGGGTTTGAGTAAGGTGGCTGTTGTTGCACAAAAAGCAGAGGAACTACATTTGTTGGTTCAGCGCTTTACATATTAAGATTGGATTCAGTTGTGATTTTGTGATACTAAAATGCCCTTCTTTCTAGAAGGGCATTTGCATTTATTAGTTAACTTTGCCCAAATTCAATATAAGATGAGTGAAATACTAAACACCCCATTTACCCATAAGCATATCGCATTGGGCGCGAAAATGGCACCGTTTGCTGGCTACAATATGCCAATTAGTTATACTGGTATCAATGATGAACATGCAGCTGTAAGAAACAGTGCTGGAGTTTTTGATGTGAGTCATATGGGTGAGTTTGTTTTAAAAGGGGAACATGCATTGGATTTGATTCAACGAGTGACTAGTAATGATGCATCTGTATTAGAAGATGGTAAAGCACAGGATAGCTGTTTGCCTAATACGACTGGTTGTATTGTGGAGGATTTATTGGTGTATTGTGTAGAGAAGAACAAAGTATACATGTTGGTAGTGAACGCTTCCAATATCGAAAAAGATTGGAATTGGATTAGTAGCTACAATACTAAGGGTGTTGAAATGCACAATATCAGCGTTAAAACAGCGCTATTGGCAGTACAGGGCCCAAATGCAACAAAGATTGTACAAAGCATGACGAAGATGGATGTATTGAATTTACCTTATTATAGTTTTGTAAAAGGAGATATGTTGGGTATTGACAATGTATTAATCAGCGCAACAGGGTACACAGGTGCTGGTGGCGTAGAAATTTATTTTGAAAATGTGAATGACAACGCCAATAAAGTATGGGATGCTTTATTTGAAGCGGGTGCAGCCTATGGTTTAAAACCAATTGGCTTAGGTGCTAGAGATACATTAAGACTAGAAATGGGATTCTGTTTATACGGCAATGATATTGATGATACGACAAGTCCTTTAGAAGCTGGATTGGGTTGGATTACAAAATTCAGTAAGACATTTACGAACTCTGAAAATCTAGCCGCTCAAAAAGCAGCTGGTGTTACAAAAAAATTAGTTGGATTTGAAATGATTGATCGTGGCATTCCTCGTCATCATTATGTGATTAAAGATGCAGCTGGTAATGCAATTGGTACGGTTACATCTGGAACCCAAGCGCCAAGTTTAAATAAAGCGATTGGTTTAGGTTATGTGGCAACAGCACATGCTGCAGTTGGATCTGAAATTTATATTGATATTAGAAACAGTTTAGTAAAAGCACAAGTGGTTAAGTTCCCTTTTAAATAAAAGGGCACTCAAATAGTTTAAAGGGGACGATTGTCCCCTTTTTTTATGCGGTAAATACTTGAAATAAAAGAGCATTTAATTTGCATTTTTGAGATCAAATAAACATACCGTTATGAAAGCAATGAAAAACAAAGTACAGTTAATTGGACACCTAGGTGCCAATCCTGAAATCAAAGAATTTGACGAAAATAAAAAACTAGCACAGCTAAGTTTAGCCGTCAATGATGGTTTTAAAAATGCCCAAGGGGAATGGCAGGAAGACACGCAATGGTTTAATTTAGTGGCATGGGCTAAGCTTGCAGAATATGCCGAAAAGAATTTACTAAAAGGGCAGGAACTCGCTATAGAAGGGCGTTTGGTGAACAATACGTATACTGACAAGCAAGATATAAAAAGAACAGTGACAGAAATTGTATTGAATGAAATTTTGTTATTAAGTAAGTTAAAAAACACAAAAGAAACAGAATAAAGGAATACAATTTGTATCTTTGCCGCCTATGCAAGCAAACGATAAATTAAAACCGACTTTACATACTATTCTTACTCCGTCTTTACTAGAATTGTATGAAATAAAAGATAGTGTTGTAGTGATTATTGATGTCTTTAGAGCCACTTCTACAATGGCTACTGCTTTATACAATGGGGCAACTAAAATCATTCCTGTTGATTCTGCAGAACATTGTATCGAGATGGGTAAACAGACTGGTGGCATCACAGCAGGAGAGCGTGATGGAAAAATTATTCCTGGTTTAGCTTACGGTAATTCTCCATCGGAATATCCTAGGTCATTTATTGAAAATAAAACTTTAGTGATTACGACCACCAATGGTACCAAGTTATTACACATGGCATTGAATCAAGGTGCAAAAGAAATCGTCACTGGATCTTTTCCAAATTTGACCAAGGTGGTTGAATTTTTAAAAGCACAAAATGCGCCGGTCATTTTAGGTTGTTCAGGATGGAAGAATCGTTTTAATATTGAAGATGCTCTATTTGCTGGAGCGGTGATTGAGGAGATAAAGGACCAGTTTACGATCCATTGTGACAGTAGTTTTATGGCCAATCAGCTATACAACCAACATAAAGATAATTTATCTGAATATATTAAAACTGTAACCCATTGGCATCGTTTGGCGGCCTATGGTCTAGAAGATGATATGCAGTATTGTGTTACCAAAGACATCGCGCCTGCGCTACCAATTTTTAAAAGTGGCGCTTTGGTGAATCAGGGGTAGTTTTTCCCTAAAATAGCCCATAAAGTTGTACATTTGCAAATTGCCCTTTTTAGAGAGGGTAATTTGCATTTTTAATTATGGCACTACCTTATCTTGTTAAACATATCTATAGTTACGGCACTGAAGAAGTGATCCGTCGTGGTAAACGCATTTTTGCATTAAAAAATATCGAATTGGTCAAATTCGATCCAATGATTGGCAACATTCATTGCCGCGTTAAAGACGATGGCTATACGACTTATTACAAAGTAACCATTGAAAATTTCACTTCAGCTGCAACCTTATCTTTAAGGTGCGGTTGTCCTTATAATTTGTCTGAAGTTTGTAGACATAAAGCAGCTGCTTTATTTTTCATCCAAGATTTGATGGACAAGAATCAGTTGGAATACCAAGCTGCTTCTTACAAAACAACCCATACATTACTTAGAACAAAAGCAATCGATTTAAAATCGATTAAAATGCTTTGTTCGGCTGATACATTTGATAAGGCTGAGCAAACATTGAAAACAATTCGTCCACATATTCTTTCAAGTGAAAACGAAAAAGTGGTGGCGGAATTGGATATGGATGGCAAGACGCACCATTTGATCATACAAAAAAACGAAGAACGTTTTTTTGATACTTCTTGTGATTGTTTGTCTGAGACGGCTTATCCTTTATGTATTCATAAGACGATATTATTATTACAATTGTTTCAATTAAAAGGGGCAGATTATTTTGAGACCATTAGAAATTGGGATAGAGAAAAAAATAAACTGTTGGCTTTGTATGGCTATAGCCTTACCGATGATATCAAAGACAAGTTTGAATTTACCTACCATGATGGGAAGCCTTTCTTGAAAGTACTTGACCCAAGTATCCAGAAAGTGAATGGAGGAGAGACTGTTACCAAAGCTCCACCAATCGAAGTGGTTCGTTTTGCGGTGCCTAGTAAAAAAGTAGACAGTGCTGATATGGACGAGACGCCAGTAAAAGGGGCGCAGAAAACCATACAGCGTTATGGATTGGTGATTCAACAAGATGAACACAACTATCCTTACTTATCATTTCATGTAGTTAGAGGGGAGGCAAATGAACAAGAAACAGATTATGTAGGTAAGGTAGAAAAAATTGATATCTTAAAATTTGTCACACCCTATGACATGCATGAGGATGACAAAGCCTTATTGCAGTCTGTAAGGAAGTTGCAGCCAGTAGAGATGACTAAGTACTTGAATAAGAATTCACCTTTTCAAGGTATCTGGGATACCATTGTTCATGCTGATGAGGCGAGTTTACCTGATGAGACAAGAGAATTGATGCAGGAGTACTTACATCCGAAAATGGAAAAAATTTGGCGCGATTTATCAGAGCATCCATTTACCTACTTTGTAGGACATAATAAAACATTTACAACCGCAAATTTGGTGAAATCTGAGTTGGTTTTCCATCCAGTGCAGCCAAGTTTTAAAGTGGAAAAAGAGGGCGAAGATTATATTGTGCACGCGCAAGTTGTATTGCCATCAGGACCGGTTGACTTAGTTGACAACCATGCCAAATCTTATTATTTATTCCAGCAAGCACAACAGTTTTACTATTGGAAAAATAGAACTGACTTAAGTTGGGTAGAACAATTTTTACCAAAGGGACATCAAAAAGTGTCTGCAAAAGCATGGCCTAATTATTTACAGTCCACGGTATTGCCATTATCTAAAAATTACGTGGTGGCATTAGATCATGTGTCTCAAGAAAAAGTAAAAGGGGTGAAGCCTCAATTACAAATTCTTTTGAAAGAGAACGGGGATTATTTATTTTTCGAGCCTTTATTTGTTTACCAAGACATTGTTGTACAAAAAGAAGATGGTCCGTCTGTGATTCAGCAGTTGGGTGACAAGCTCATGATCTTAGAACGTGATTTAGCTGCAGAGCGACAATTAGTAGGTATTATAGAGCAATTGCACTCTGGATTTATCAGACCCAATGAGGGTAATGTATTGGCGTTAAAAGGAGCTGAAGTTTTAAAAAACAATTGGTTCTTTTTATTCATCGATACCTTAAAAGAAAAGCAAATTCCATTATTTGGAACAGAGCAATTAAAGCAATTTAAATTCAATACTGCTAAGCCAACTACTCGATTATACATTAGTAGTAATACCGATTGGTTTGATGCAAAAGTGGAGATTTCTTTCGGCGAACAAAAAGTGAGTATTCAAGACATCAAAACGATGTTGATGAATAAGCAGCAATTTGTGCCATTAAAAGATGGCAGCTTGGGTGTATTGCCAGAACAATGGTTGAACAAATATGCCTTGTTGTTTAAAGTTGGAGAAGGTAAGACAGACAATTTAAAATTGAGCAAATACCATTTCTCTGTTTTAGATGAATTGTATCAACAACGTGACGAGGAAGAATTGATCTTCCAATTAGAGGGTAAATTTGAAAAAATTAGAGAACATTACACCATCGCAGATGTGAAGCCTCCTGCGCATTTAGATCCTATTTTACGACCTTACCAAGCGAGTGGTTTCCAATGGTTGAATTACCTTCACGATGTAGGCTGGGGTGGGATCTTGGCAGATGATATGGGATTGGGTAAAACCATTCAAACCCTATCTTTTTTGCAGCATCTAAAAGAAAAGCAAGGAAAGTTATTGGCTTTAGTGGTATGTCCAACTACCTTATTATTTAACTGGCAAAATGAATTGAAGAAATTTACGCCAAGTTTAAGTTTTATGATTCATCATGGTGGCACAAGGAATAAAGCAAAATTAACAGATGGATCTATCGAAGTAATTATCACTACCTATGGTACATTAAGAAGCGATATTAAGAATTTTGTAGAAGTGAAGTTTGATTATGTGATACTGGATGAAAGTCAAGCAATTAAAAACCCAACTAGTAAAGTAACTAAAGCAGCATGCTTATTAGATGCTGCGAATAAGCTTTGTTTAAGTGGTACGCCATTACAGAATAATACTTTTGATATTTATGCGCAAATGAATTTCTTGAATCCTGGCATGTTGGGTTCGGTGGAATATTTTAAGCATAATTTTTCGATGCCAATTGACAAATTTGATGAGAAGGAGCAAAAAGAACATTTGCGTAAATTTGTATTTCCATTTATCTTAAGAAGAACCAAAGAGCAAGTGGCAAAGGATTTGCCAGAAAAACAAGAAATGGTTTTGTACTGTGAAATGGGGGCTGCTCAACGTAAGATCTATGAGGCCTATAGAAACGATTACCGAGATAAATTAATGGGACTAGTAGAAGAGAAGGGTGTGCAGAAAGCACAATTGTCCATTTTACAAGGCTTGATGAAATTGCGTCAAATTTGTGATAGTCCAGCCATCATTAAAGATGAAACTTATCCTAACGAATCGGTTAAACTAGATGAATTGACACGTGAGATTGCAGAAAATATTGGCGAACATAAAGCATTGGTTTTCTCTCAGTTCTTAGGTATGTTAGGATTAATTAGAGAAGCGTTGACTAAGCTTGGAATTGATCACGAATATTTTGATGGAAGTAGTACGATACAAGAAAGGGAAAAAGCGATTGATCGTTTCCAAAATGATCCAAACTGTCGTGTTTTCTTAATCTCATTAAAAGCCGGTGGTGTGGGTCTTAACTTAACCGCAGCTGATTATGTTTATATCGTAGATCCTTGGTGGAACCCGGCTGTAGAGCAACAAGCCATTGATAGAACGCATCGTATTGGACAAACTAAAAACATCTTCGCCTATCGTATGATCTGTAATGATACTGTGGAAGATAAAATACTGAAACTACAGGACAGAAAAAGATCGCTAGCAAAAGAATTAATTTCTGATGAAGATGGATTTGTGAAATCCCTGACCAAAGAGGATATCAATTATTTATTTAGTTAATACATAGTTGCAAAAATTAAAATGCCCCAAATGATTCATCTGGGGCATTTTTATAAAAGATCAAAGTAGTCTGTTATTTCATCTCCGCAGCGGCAATACCTGCTTTTGGATTTTTTAAGAATTCTTCTTTACATCCAGCAGAACAAAAGCCCAATACTTTATTGTCATAATGCGCTGTATCGCTGATACCAGCAGTGACAGGCATACCACAAGTAGGATCTTTTTTATTGTCAACTAAGCTAATGTCATAGCTGATGACTGAATCTTCAGTTGCAGTAGTTGCTGCCGTACTATCCATTGTGGCTGAAGTGGTCGCTGTGTTGTTGCCACAAGCCATTAAGAAGATACTTAAAGCGATGAAGCTAATGCGCAAACCCATATTGATGTTCTTTTTCATAATGAATGATTTGTACAAAGTTAGGATTTCAATGAAAATGGGCCATAAAATCACGAAATAAAACTAACAAGTATTCATATATGAGCTTAAATCTGACTTCAAAAGGCATAAAATTCAAATTTGCTTTTTCGAAGTCCTATTTTGTCTATTTTATTGCATAATTTTGTCTTCAAGATGAAACAAGGAAATACACATACAACTTTCATGACTGCAAATTTTGCAGCATCCCTTGTTTTGCACAGCCCCATTAGGCTGCCGCAATCTCCGCGACGCGGATTCTGATAGGACGAGCAGTTGGCAATTGCCCCTATCAGTGGAAAAATCCCCGAAAGCATTTTAACGCCAGAACTGTCATTCCTTTAAATTTTATTGATCATTGGAACAGAAAATAATAGTACGTGTTGCCCATGTTGGCGATACATCTTATGCAAATGCGATTACAGACGAGATGGAAGCTTCTGCTAAAGCTCGAGGAACAGGTATTGCAAAAAGAAGTCCAGCTTATGTGGCTCAAAAAATAGAAGAAGGTAAATCTGTGATTGCATATACCGAAGATGGTGTTTGGGTTGGCTTTTGCTATATTGAAGCTTGGCAACATGGCCAGTTTGTAGCCAATAGTGGATTGATTGTAGCACCTGCATTTAGAAAAACAGGTATCGCAAAAAAAATCAAGCAGGCTATTTTTCAATTGTCAATAGATAAATATCCAAATGCAAAAATATTTGGTTTAACCACAGGACTAGCTGTGATGAAAATCAATAGTGAATTAGGTTACGAGCCAGTCACCTATAGTGAATTAACTGATGATGAAGAATTTTGGGCTGGTTGCAAGAGCTGTGTGAATTATGAAATTCTAATGAGTAAAGATCGCAAGAACTGCATGTGTACTGCGATGTTGTATGAACCAAAAAAATAATTAAGCATGGAAAAAGTTGTCTTAGGATTTAGTGGTGGCTTGGATACTACATTTTGTGTAAAGTATTTATCAGAAGATAAAGGTTTAGAAGTGCATAGTGTGGTAGTCAATACGGGCGGATTTGATGAAGCTGAATTAAAAAAAATTGAAGTACATGCCTATGCCTTGGGCGTAAAATCACATACAACCATTCAGGCTGTAGAAGGGTATTATGATAGTATCATTAAGTATTTGATTTACGGAAATGTACTAAAGAACAATACTTATCCATTGAGTGTAAGTGCAGAACGTTTGAGTCAGGCTCTACATATTGCTGCTCATGTCAAAAAATTAGATGCAAAATTGGTGGCACATGGCAGTACAGGTGCAGGGAATGATCAAGTTCGATTTGATATGATTTTTCAGATCATGATTCCTGGAGTTGAAATTCTAACACCTATCCGTGATTTACAATTAAGTAGAGAAGCTGAAATAGACTATTTAAAGTCAAAAGGGGTGGAGATGAATTTTGAAAAAGCGGCCTACTCAATCAATAAAGGATTATGGGGTACTAGCGTAGGAGGTAAGGAGACATTGCAATCTAAAGGAATTTTACCTGAATCTGCATGGCCTACACCTATGACAAAAGAAGGTGCAACCGAAGAGATGGTGATTGGTTTTGAAAAAGGGGAACTAGTGAAAGTGAATGGGAAAACATTTGCACATCCAACAGCAGCAATACAATATATTCAAACCATTGCTGGTGCATATGGGATTGGCAGAGATATCCATGTGGGCGATACGATTATTGGTATTAAAGGCAGAGTAGGTTTTGAAGCTGCCGCACCCATGGTGATTTTAAAAGCCCATCATGCATTAGAAAAACATGTTTTAACAAAGTGGCAATTGTCATGGAAAGATCAGTTAGCACAATTTTATGGCAACTGGTTACATGAAGGTCAAATTTTAGATCCAGTAATGCGTGATATAGAAGCCTATTTATCGAACTCTCAAGAACAAGTGACTGGTGAAGTGTTTCTTCAATTGAGTCCTTATCGATTTCAAATCATTGGCATCGAGTCAGCTAACGATTTAATGAGCGCTAAGTTTGGTAAATACGGCGAGATGAATACAGGCTGGACAGGTGCTGACGTGAGAGGCTTCACTAAGATATTCGGCAATCAAGTGGGTATGTATCATCATGTGAAAGAAAGTAATAAATAAGCATCGTCCAGATTGGATGATTGTTCATGGTTTAAATAAATAAAGATGCAAAAAGTAAAAATTGGAATTGTAGGAGGAGCAGGTTATACGGGTGGTGAATTGCTACGTGTTTTATTGCGCCATCCCAATGCAGCGATTACTTTTGTGCATAGTACAAGCAATGCAGGCGAATTAGTGAGCAAAGTACATACAGATTTAATTGGAGAAACTGATTTAAAATTTGCAAGTGATTTAAATCAAAATATTGATCTCCTTTTTTTATGTGTTGGACATGGGGATGCTAAGCAATTTTTAGCCGCACATGCAATAGAAGCCAATATTAAAATAATTGACCTATCTCAGGATTTTAGATTAAGCAATGATGCAACAATGGGTGATAGAACTTTTGTATATGGTTTGCCAGAACTACAAAGAGGGGCCATTCAAAAAGCCAATCATATTGCTAACCCTGGATGTTTTGCTACAGCGATTCAATTGGGTTTATTACCATTGGCTGCTAAAGGACTATTGACAGATGTGTATACTACTGGTATTACTGGTTCGACTGGTGCTGGACAAAGTTTGTCAGTAACTAGTCATTTTAGCTGGAGAGCAAATAATATTCAAGCATACAAAACATTGCAGCACCAGCACCTACATGAGATAGGACAAAGCTTGGCGCAATTGCAAGGCAATCAACATGCTGCGGTCCACTTTGTGCCATGGAGGGGTGATTTTACTAGAGGTATTTTTGTAACTTCTATCATTGGTACCGATTTGACAATTGATGATTTGTATACATTATATGAAACATATTATGCAGGACATGCATTTACGCATGTGTCAAAAAACAATATCGATTTAAAACAAATAGTGAATACCAATAAATGTTTGATCCATATTGAAAAGCAAGGAAACAAAATTGCAATACATAGTGTGATCGACAATTTATTGAAAGGAGCTGTTGGACAAGCAGTCCAAAATATGAACTTGCTATTTGGTATAGAAGAGACAACTGGTTTAAAGTTAAAAGCAAATTATTTTTAATCCAGCCACTTTATGATCAAACAATTTTATTTTAATTATTCATTCCACCTGATTCCTACTAAAACATTATAAATTTAAACTCATGTCATTATTCAATGTATACCCTTTAAATCCAATCGCCATCACAAAAGCTGCAGGCAGCCGCGTATGGGATGATAAAGGACAGGAGTATTTAGATATGTATGGCGGACATGCTGTGATTAGTATTGGACATACTCATCCGCATTGGGTAAGTAGAATAGAAGATCAATTGCATGCCATTGCTTTTTATTCAAATTCAGTGATCATGCCGATTCAGTCTCAATTGGCAGATGCGATAAATACAATTAGTGGTAAAAAAGATTTTCAATTATTCTTATGTAATAGTGGGGCAGAAGCCAATGAGAATGCATTGAAGTTGGCTTCCTTTCATACAGGCAGAAAAAAAATTATTGCGTTTAAAAAAGCGTTTCATGGCAGAACTTCATTAGCAGTCGCTGTTACAGACAATCCAAGTATTGTGGCGCCAGTAAACGAAACTGACAATATCATCTTCCTTCCCTTGAATGATATCGCTGCCTTACAAACCTGTTTTGCAGTGCAAGGTGATCAAATTGCTGCAGTTATAATTGAAGGGATACAAGGTGTTGCTGGAATCTATGAAGCATCGGATGTATTTTTACAAGCTATCAGAAAAGCATGTGATGATTATGGTGCAGTGTATATAGCGGATAGTGTGCAATGTGGATACGGAAGAACGGGACATTTTTTTGCACATGATCATGCTGGTGTAAACGCAGATATTTATACTATGGCAAAAGGTATGGGCAATGGATTCCCTATTGGCGGAATACTTATTGCGCCACATATCCAAGCTAAGTTTGGCATGCTTGGCACTACTTTTGGCGGTAATCCATTGGCTTGCGCTGCGGCTTTGGCAGTGATAGACGGGATGCAAACGGAACAATTGTTACAAGCAGCCAAAACGAATGGCGATTACTTGATTCAGGCGCTTAAACAAATTCAAGGTATTAAAGAAGTAAGAGGAAGAG
>JACCDN011152140.1_pt1 | contig 19125 bp, 19 predicted proteins | sample 7441691 | NCBI WGS metagenome assembly JACCDN01 (sample SAMN15323439, study PRJNA562643) | freshwater metagenome | isolation source: river surface water | place: USA:Blue River Watershed | collected 2017-08-16 | reverse complement strand
GACCCATTTTGTCATCCTGAAGGGCTGTAAGCCCTGGTGGGATCTGCCTTTGGGAATAAAATGGGAGCAGGGGTGGATGCGTGTTCGAAAGAGGGATCTTTCGCTTTCGCTCAAGATGACAAGAGAGGGAGCGGACCCATTTTGTCATCCTGAAGGGCCTTCTAAGGCCCTGGTGGGATCCCTCTTTGGGAATAAAATGGGAGCAGGGGGTGGATGCGCGTTCGAAAGGGAGATCTTTCACGTGCGTTCAAGATGACAAGAGGGGAGGAGGCTCAGGGTGACAAAAAAAGTGGGGGTCAGGGGAGGCAACAAGGGTGTTTATGACTCATCGCTGTTTTCAAAAGCAGGATGGCGGGCTCTTGGGAAAGGTGGTTTGGGGGGAAGGAGGGATGAAGGGTTGTGCCATCTTGCAACAATGTTCCTGATTTGATCTTTCGTTTCCTTAAAGACATCATGAAAATTTAAAGATAAATCAAACCTTTGAGGGTTTTGAGTTTCAATCAGTGCCTCTTTTTTTGCACGGGTTTTCTTTTTAAGAGCTTTTTCATACTCAATTGCTTCCCCAATATCCCTAAACTCCTTAAAGTATACCAGTTTTGAGCAGTTGTATTTACGGGTAAAGCCTTTGAAAGCTCCGGATTTATGCTCTAAAACCCTGTTCATTAAATCCCCCGTCACACCAATATAAAGAGCTGTGTTCGAAGCAGACATCATCATATAAACGCAATAATCCCGGGCCATTTTCCCCTCTTGTTGAACGATTAATGCAAATTGTGACATAAATAAGTTAAATTTTTGTGAATTTTTTCAAGGATTTATAAAGTGGATCCCATCTTGTCATCCCGAAGGGCCTTCTAAGGCCCTGGTGGGATCCCTCTTTGGGAATAAAATGGGAGCAGGTTGTGGATGCCGCGTTCGAAAGAGAGATCTTTCGCTTTCGCTCAAGATGACAAGAGAGGGAGGCGCACAGGACTCATCCTCTCCCAAGCCTAATTAAAGCTTCTGTGGCATTTACCTGCTCACGAACGGTCAAATTATTATCTTTCTCTATCTCCATCAAAATTCTTCTTGCTTCATTGAGAGAGTCACCCCCCCCCCAACTTAGCCAAATCGTTCGCTGCGTTCAATCTATAGTAAGTGTTTAGGATTTGAGTATTTGCTTTGTCCAAAAGTGAGCGCACTATGTTCGATAAAATTTCCTCTGCTTGAACTTGGGATTCACCCCCAAGCTGGATCAAAGTTTTTATGGTGTTCCTTTTTTAATTAATAGAGCCCGATACCTCCTTCATCATCCTAAGCGAGAAAAAATTATTTTATGCGCCTCTGGCTCTCTTTATAGTTGTTGAAGAATCAGCATGAGATCCATCATCATCATTGAAGCTTCGAACCCTAACATGGGGACTAAACTCAACGCCTCTTTTATGGCCCGTTACCCGAGTTGACTCTAAGTCAGGGGCAACTTCTAATTCCTGTGAACTGGGCAATTCTTGTGATTGGGCGGAAAAAGATGACTCTGGAAGGCTTGACTCACCTGGAATAACCGCTCCTTTAGATATCAAATATTCCCGGACTGGTGCGCTCTCAATTTGCTCCAGATTAATATTACTTAGATCTGCTCCATTTTCCACCAAATATTTCACAGTTTCAAGATGTCCTTTACATACAGCCAGATTCAAAAAAGAGAATGTTTGTGGTGTTTCTGATCCTATACGAACTTTTTTCTCTTCCACCAAATATTTAAAAACGTCAAAATACCCCTTTATAATAGCTACATGGGCAATATTAACATTTAGATCAAGGGGCTTTCCATCGCGAATGTAAGATAGTAAAAAAACCTGATTTGCGTCAAAAGTCTTTTTTCTTAAATATTCGATAACATCTTTTTCTGTTTTTCTGAATACACTATGAGCCCACTCTTGGTCTGGCTTAAACAGCATTTTTTTTCTTTTTTGTAAATATTCTTTGATTGATGGATTTTTAATTTTATTCAACTCCACCCCACTTACATCTGCTCCATTTTCCACCAAATATTTCACACTTTTAAATTTGTGATTGAGAATAGCCACAGACAAAGGAGACATGTCCTGTGAAGTTTTCGTATCTACATTCATGCCTTTTTCTTTTATAAAAAAACTGACAACTGCAATTTGTCCATACTTTGCTGCTATATGCAAGGGGAGATATTTGCTTGATGAATTTTCTAGTGTTATATCTGCCCTCATTTCCACCAAATATCTCACAATATCAAGATGTCCTTTTGATGCTGCTATATAGAGAGGGGAATATCCTTGTACACGATGCATATCCGCGCCTCTTTCCACCAAGTACTTCGCAACTTCAAGATGTCCTTTTGATGCTGCCAAATATAAGGGGGAGGGGGTCTTTGAAGTTTGCTTATGTATAGGCATGTTTTTGCCTTCTATGAAATACTTGACAACTTCAAGATGCCCATTTAATGCAGCGATATCCAAACAGGTTCGTTTCGTTGAAGTAATAATTCCAGTAGCCGAACCTCTTTCTTCTATTAAATATCTAACAAGATCAAGGTATCCTTTTTCTGAAGCTCTATGCAAAATATTCCCATCAGCGGATCCACTTCCAAAAGTAGAAGAAGAAATAGAAAAAACCTGATTCACATCAAAAGATAATTTTTTCAACCTTTCAATGATTTCTTGTTCTGGTTCTTTGGACAAAGCCAACTCCCATGCGGATGTTGGCGTAAACAGAATCTCTTGCATTGCTTCAGGCGCAGAGCGAGCCATTTTAAGCAATATACCAGCAATATTTTGTTCTGCATCCTGTGGTAACTCTTCACTGGCAATCAAGCACGCGTTTTCACAAGTAAGTGCCACGATGATGGCTGCAATTAAATGTAATTTTTTTCTCATAATTTTGTGTTCCTTTTTTAATTAATCATGCAAGATCGCTTGCTTAACTGTTATATAAGGGTAATGAGATTTAATTTCAAGAGCTTTTTAAAAATTAATCTATTTTCTAGGCTCAACTTCCTCCACGTGACCTCGACACCTTTTACCAAACTCAATCAAGTATCCCGCAGAATTCAAATTTTCAATAATATCTCCTTCGTGGAAAACTTCCTCCACGTGACCTAGATACCTTTCACCAAAAGCCATCAAAGACCGCGCAGCGTTGATTTTGTCGGAAATTTCTTGACTTGGATCAGTTGCAACATTGAATAAAAAACATTCTCCTTGACGTTGATATCTTTGGCTAAACCATAGCAAGTGAATTGCGGCGTCTACTTTGTGGTGAACAGGTGCATCTATATCATTTATAACATTGGATAAAAAATCTTCCGCTTGAGCGTGATATCTTTGGCTAAACTCTATCAAAGGCATTGCAGCATTCATCCTGTTTAGAAAACTCAGATCTGCTTCACTCATACCATAATGTTGATATCTTTCTTGAAAAACCTCATATTCTTCATTCATAACATTGAATAAAAAATCTTCCGCTTGACCTTGATATCTTTGGCTAAACTCTATCAAATATTGCGCAGCATTTACTCTGAAACGCTTTGTTATAGAATTGTCCTGCGCTATTTCCAATAAAACCTGAGCTTGTGAAACTTTAAGTTTTTCTCCAGAGTCGATCAAGTTTTTTACAGACCATATTTTGTTACGAACAGACATATTTGGATATTTCTCCATACTTATCATGCTGCTAAAGGCTCGTAACCTTGCTGTATCTTGATGGGGATACTTTATATATGGGGTTGGATTTGATTGAGTTATTTGAGGATAAATGTCTATATAAGGCTGCAAAAAATCTGCCATTTTCTCAAGCCCTTGTATTACACAAGAATCCTCTTCCACTATTTGATCAAAAACACTCGAGTTTCTAAGCGAGTATGAAGTTTTGAGCGCCGGATATACGGTAAACATTTGTTTTATAAATCCTGAACTCACAAAAGGGCAACCAGAAGAAAAAGCTTTTGCAAATAGCTTCAAGTAATCATCCACATGAATAGATGCATCCAATATCAAGCCTGGAAAAGTATTTTTATATGCATTCCAGTGTCCCTTTGAAGTTTGTGCAAACTTAAGAACCTCTTCCACCTTTAAAAAACTCATCGTAAAACAGCTCAGATCTGCATAAAATTGTTGCGGGTCTTGATTCTCATTTGTATGGGGCATTGACCAGATGTAAGTTTCTGATAAGATCTTACTGCTGTCCATAGCATGCGCATTTGATGACATGAATGCTGTGATGATGGCGGCAATTAATTTTAATTTCTTTTTCATGGTGACTGTGTTCCTTTTCTTGGGGTTGCATAAGCAAGATCTCTTGGCTTAACTGTTATATAAGGGTAATGAGATTTAATTTCAAGAGCTTTTTCTGTATTATGACCCTTGAGCTTTCTGACCTTGGAAATCACGAAGTTTTCTCTTTCGTTGACTTTCTAGAGTAAAGTTAGGTTCACCTTTAGGAGTTAAAGAAGAAGTGTTTCTTTTTAGAATTTCAGATATTCGTTTATTTTTTTGATCGAGCAAATATGTCTTGATTTCCTGACTCGCAACCCCCCAAACATGACCCCATTGTATACATGCATTTCTTTCTTCTGCCAAATACTTCACGATATCAATGTGTCCATAGAATGCGGTTAAGTGCAAAAGGCAGAATCCCCCTGAGTCTCTCTCATTTATATCCCCCTTTTTTTCTTCTACCAAATACTTCACGACACTCAGATGTCCGTTTTTTGCAGCTTTTTGTAAAAGGGAATCTTTGCCTTGATCTTTTTGGTTTACATCAGCACCTTTTTCTTCTACCAAATACCTCACGATACTTAGATGTCCGTTGCTTGCAACTAAGTCCAAAAGGGAGACTCCGTTTGAGGTTTTTTCGGTTAAATCCCAACCTTTTTCGTCCGCCAAATACTTCACGATACTCAGATGTCCGTTTAATGCTGCCATATGTAAAAAGGAGAGTCCGCCTCGGGTTTTTTCGCTTACATCCGCACCTGCGTCCATCAAATACTTCACGACATTAAGTTGTCCGTTGCTTGCGGCTATATGCAAAAGCGTTTTTCTTTTTGAGGTTTTTTCATTTACATCCCCCTCTTTTTCTTCTACCAAATACTTTAGGACATCAAGATATCCTTGGAATGCAGCCGCGTGCAAAATGTTTGCATTTGCTGGCCCGTTGCGGGAAGTAAATGAAAAAGTCTGATTTATGTCAAACTCAAGTGTTCGTAATTCCTGGATAATTTCTTCTTGTGTTTTTTCAAATAATTCCCTCGCCCAGTGCTCTGTTGGAGTAAATGGGGCAACTTGAATTTCTTTGACCCCTGAGCTGCTCATTTTTGTCTCATCAACCTCTTGAAATCCGCTTGCCATAATGGGCGCAGTTGATGAGATAAGTGTTGCAACAATACTGGTAATTAAATTTATCTTTTTCATGATTTTCCTCTTGTGTGTATAATGGAGTGATTTTAAGTGTTATATAGCGGAAATGAGATTTATTTTCAAGATGTTTTTTTAAAAAACGCAACTATGGAAAAATTGGTGCATGCGCCCTTGAAAGAGGGATCTTTCACATGCGTTCAAGATGACAAGGAGGAAAGCTGAATTGAAAACGCGCCACTGGTTGTCATCCTGAAGGGCTGTAAGCCCTGGTGGGATCTCTCTTTGGAAATGAAATGGGAGCAGGGGTGGATGCGCGTTCGAAAGGGAGATCTTTCACGTGCATTCAAGATGACAAGGGGGAAAGCTGAATTGAAAACGCCCCACTGGTTGTCATCCTGAAGGGCTGTAAGCCCTGGTGGGATCTGTCTTTGGGGATTAACCAGGAGCAGGTGGGGGATGCGTGTTCGAAAAAGAGATCTTTCGCTTTTGCTCAAGATGACAAGGAGAGGGAAGTTCAGCGTGACAAAAGATTGAATAATTTGAAAGAATTGGAGGCCGAGACCGGAATCGAACCGATGTACAAGGATTTGCAGTCCTCTGCATGACCACTCTGCCACTCGGCCTTGAAAGAAAAAGAGGGGAATGAAAAAACCCCTCTTGACTCAAGGAATGTTTATTTTAAGCCGAAAGCTTCAAAACGGTTCTTGAACTTAGCAAGCTGTCCGCCGCTGTCCATCAAACGGTGAACGCCTGTCCATGCTGGATGTGTTCTTGGGTCAATGTCGAGTCTGAGCGTTGCGCCTTCTTTTCCATAAGTAGAACGTGTTTGGAATGTTGTGCCATCTGTCATTGTGACTGTGATGGTATGATAATCTGGGTGAATTCCTTTTTTCATGATCTTAAAAATCCTCTTTATATAAATAATAACGCTTTGTAGCATATATTGCACAATCATGCAATCAAAAAAGCAACTTTATTCCTTTAAATTAAACTGAAGTGTTTTTTTAACCTTTGCTGTGTCAAACCCTTTGTCTTTGATCTTAGTAATTAAGCTTTGGTAAAGAACCTCTTCCATGACGGGCTTTCTGTTTAAAATCCAAAGATATTCCCTAGAAGGCGAAGCAACAACGGCATAAGTGTAGTCTGGAGCTAAGTCTATAATCCAATAATCCCCAAAAAATGGCCAGAAAAAAGTAACTTTGAGTTTTGAGTTTGTTTTGGTGTCCACAACACTTGCGCTTCCTGTTGCAACGCTTTCTTTGCCATCAAGTTTGAATTTAAAACATTTGTTTACAACCTTAACATCACCATTTGGGGTTAAGGAATAGTGGGCTGTTGTTCCTGTGCAATCTTTTTGGAAAGAGTTTGGAAGGTTGGCAATTTCATACCATGTTCCCATGTATTTTGGTATATCAACTTGGGGAACGGTGTCAAGGTGTGGATATTCCTTAGAACACCCCCAAATACAAACCGTTAAGACAAATAGAAGTGCGTATTTCATGACTTATTTCCATATTTTATTTTGATTGTTAAATTATCCCAGATAACCCCCTTCATGTCAAGTCACCCATTTATAATTTGCACTTAAATATCAAAAAAATGATTTATTTTAAAAAATATCCTTGAATTTTTATATAATAAGATTTATAGAAATGGTGTGGGAATTAGTGTAAATTTTTAACAAAAGAAAGTGATTATGATGAAAAAATTTAGTTTAAAACAAACGATTATGGCATTTGCTATTGGAGCAACAAGTGGTGTGAGTGTATTTGGAGCTGGGACAGATCCTTTTGCAAATACTAACAATTACAGGTCCATTGGCTTTTCTGCCAAGATGGAAATGCAAGAAACCAATCGAAACTTAGAAACCCCTTCTATAGTATCAAGCGACTTGGCACCAGAGGCACTCTTGAATGCCCAACGCAGGGCAGCAACAGCTCAAGCAAAGGTTATCAGTTTGACAGATGAGCTTGCACGTTTGAAAGCTGAGCTTGCACGCACAACCCAAGATAAAAATGCAGCTATAAGTGCTTTGCATGAAAAAGAAAAGACTAAAAGTGAGCTCCATGCTTTGGCTTTAAAACAGCAAAAACTTGATCAAGATCAAGGTGCGTTTTATGCAATTGCAGGAGTGTTTTGTGGCTTGGATGATGAAGCTCGAAAATTCATAATTAATGGAGATTACAATCATCTAATTGAAACTATGATAAATATCCTTGAAAGAGAAGCCCCAACAATTTCAGTTGGAGGTTATTATGACCTCTTTTTTAAAATGGTGTATGGGGTTGATAGAGAATATCTCCTCCCTCAAGAGACCAATGGAACAACTATAGAGTTAATCAGGACACTTTTGTCTATTATGAGATCAAAAACAGCCCGTTAAGGCATTATAATTTTTCACAACACCCCTTTTTGAGCCACATCAAGAAGGTTTTTTTTCATGTTTGTCATAGAGAAAAATTCCCTGGTGGTGGATTCGCGTTCGAAAGGGGGACCCTCACGCTTCGCTCAGGATGACAAGGGGGGCAATTAGCGGACTCATCTTGTCATCCCGAAGGGCGTTAGCCCTGGTGGGATCTGTCTTTGGGGATGAAACGGGAGCAGGTTACCCATTTAAATTTGCGCTTAAATATTAAAAAAATGATTTATTTTAAAAAATAGTCTTGAATTTTTAGGAATGATTTATTTTAAAAAATAGTCTTGAATTTTTAGGCGTGAACCTTTATATCAATGGTATGGAAATGAGGAAGACGTTTTCCATTAAGCATGAAGATAATTTTTTAACAAAAGAAAGTGATTATGATGAAAAAATTTAGTTTAAAACAAACAATTATGGCAGCCGTTATTGCAGCAACAAGTGGTGTGAATGTATTTGGATCTGGGACAGATCCTTTTGCTGATATTGACGGGTTCAGAGCCGCCACTAGAGGTTTTACTGCTGCAATCGAAACACATGTGACTGATCTTCAAAAAGAAAACAGAAGTTTAAAAACTCAAATATCTCAACTATCAACTGCCTCGACAGAAGTTACACGTTTGAATGGTGAGCTTACAAACATGACAACAGCTAAAGATGCAGCTGAAATAGAAGTTACACGTTTGAATGGTGAGCTTACAAACATGACAACAGCTAAAACAGCAGCAGAAGCAGAAGTTACACGCTTGACAACTGAGCTTGCAAACATGACCACATCAGTAACTGCGGATGTTACACGTTTGACAGCAGAAAAAGCAGCAGCAGAAGCAGATGTTACACGTTTGAATGGTGAGCTTACAAACATGACAACAGCTAAAACAGCAGCAGAAGCAGAAGTTGCACGCTTGAATGGTGAGCTTACAAGCATGACAACAGCTAAAGCAGCAGCAGAAGCAGATGTTGCACGCTTGACAGCAGAAAAAGCAGAAGTTGAACAAAAACTTCAAAGAAGAGAGTCAGATTACGATTCCATGAAGAGACGTTACGAAGGAATTGAAGAGTACCTCAAAGGGCACATTGTTCAATTGCAAGAAAGCATCGAAAAAATGAAACCGGAAAACCTTGATCAAATTCGATTTGATGTATTTGTAGATTTGCTCGATTGGAGTGCTCAAGAGTCAATTAAGAGCGGTGCGTATGATGCGATAATTCAAAAAGCTACGCAAATTTTCACAAAAGAAGACTCAACAATTACACCTGATTTCGCTCAAGATTATTATGACCAGTTTTCTGAAATGAAGTTTATGTTTCCTCACGGGTACCAAGGAGCAACGCAAGCCTTGGTCGAAAAGCTTCTGGAGGCTATCGAAGCAAAAACAGCCCGTTAAGGCATTATAATTTTTTACAACACAACACCCCTTTTTGAGTCACATCAAGAAGGGGTTTTTTTATGTTTGTCATAGAGAAAAATTCCCCGGTGGTGGATGAAGTGTTCGAACGATTGTCATCCCGAAGGGCTGTAAGCCCTGGTGGGATCCCTTTTTGGGAATGAAATGGAAACAGGGGGGATGCTCGTTCGAAAGGGAGATCTTTCACGTGCGTTCAAGATGACAAACACCGCCCCCCTTGTCATCCTGAAGGGCCTTCTAAGGCCCTGGTGGGATCTCTCTTTGGGAATGAAATGGGAGCAGGGGGGATGCTCGTTCGAAAAAGAGATCTTTCACGTGCGTTCAAGATGACAAACACCGCCCCCCTTGTCATCCCGAAGGGCTGTAAGCCCTGGTGGGATCTGTTTTTGGGAATAAAATGGGAGCGGGGGTGGATGCCGCGTTCGAACGGTAAGATCTTTCGCTTTTGCTCAAGATGACAAAAAAGGAGGAGGCTCAGGGTGGCAAAGGGCGCCCCATCTTGTCATCCCGAAGGGCTGTAAGCCCTGGTGGGATCTCTCTTTGGGAATAAAATGGGAGCAGGTGGGGGATGCCGCGTTCGAAAGACAAGATCTTTCACGTGCGCTCAAGATGACAAGGGGGTGGGATTCAAGATGACAAGGGGGAGGTGGTGACAAACACCGCCCCATCCTGTCATCCCGAAGGGCCTGTCAAGGCCCTGGTGGGATCTCTCTTTGGGAATAAAATGGGAGCAGGGGTGGATGCGTGTTCGAAAGGGGGATCTTTCACGTGCGTTCAAGATGACAAGAGAGGAGGGTAGATCGATAAATAATAATTGACAAAACGTGAAATGTTTGACATAATATCATTGTTGTTTAATTTTAAAAGAAAGACCCCTGATATGAATGCTTATCATTTTTTTATTCCGCCACCACTTCGTGAAGATGAAGGGGAAATTCTTTGGTTTCAAGGGCTTGAAAAAGGGGAGGACGGCGTGGTGTTTGACCCGCTTCATCCAGCCAAAACTGTTCCCATTACCTCTTGCGATATTGTTGCAGGAAGCCTTAAGATCGAGCCTTACAAACCCCGAAAATGGCCAGACTCCATTCGTTTGATTGCAGGGTTTAAACGCTCAAAAGAAGATATTGTTGTAAAAGAACTTTCATGCACAACGTTCACGCCAAAGTCCTTTCTTGCCTCGCTTCCTGCGCCATATATGTACATTGGCGGTCCAAATTCGCGCACCCAAGCCCAGGTGGTTGGTATTGACGTCACAAACCGTGCACAAGAATACGTTTCAATTGGCCACCTTCGTGTTAAAAAAACCACATTCGATGTGAAAATAACCTTGCGCGTGATTGCGCGGGAATTGGTGGAAGAGGCGTGTTTGGTGGAGTAAAAAGGGTTAAAATGACTGGATTATAGCCTAATTTGAGACTTTCACATATTTAAACGATCCGTCATCAAAATAGATTTTCTCTAACACTTCGTACTCTTCCTCTTGGCTTGGGGCGACATTCACTTGGACAGGTTGAGAATAGAGTGATTGCGTGGATGCTGTTTGTGCAAGCTGCGGAGCAGGGGTTTGATCCATGGCTGTTTGATATTGCTGTGATGGATCATATTGCGGGGTTTGCGGCTGGTATTGCTGTGTATAATCGGGAGATTGTTGCACTTGCGGTGCCTGCGTTTGCACATACTGAGCCTGCATACCATCATCTTGTGAATAATCTTGTTCTTGCGGCACCTGGGCCTGGTATTGCTGGGTATAATCGGGGTATTGCTGCGTTTGTGCTTGATATTGCTGCGTATAATCGGGGTACTGCTGCGTTTGTGCTTGATATTGCTGCGTATAATCGGGGTACTGCTGTTCAGGTTGCGTGTATTGCAAAGTTTGCGCATATTGGGGCGTTTGGGTTTGCGCTACTTGAGAATATTGCGCAACCTGTGCCATTTGTCCATAAGGATTATATTGCTGCGTTTGCGCATACTGTTGAGCCTGATATTGCTGTGTATAGTCGGGATATTGCTGCGTTTGCGCGTACTGTTGAGCTTGGTATTGCGGTGTTTGTGTCTGATATTGCTGCGTTTGCGCGTACTGTTGCGCTTGATATTGAGGCGTTTGGGCCTGGTATTGCTGGCTATAATCGGGGTATTGCTGCGTTTGAGCTTGATATTGCTGTACTTGAGGCGTTTGCGCCTGATATTGCTGCGTATAATCAGGATACTGCTGTTCAGGTTGCGTGTATTGCAAAGTTTGTGCATATTGGGGCGTTTGGGTTTGCGCTACTTGAGAATATTGCGGAACCTGTGCCATTTGTCCATAAGGATTATATTGTGGAATTTGCTGCGTTTGCTGTGTTTGATTGTATGCTGGATATTGACCATATTGCATATTTTGCGCCACAACAGGGGTGGTTTGATAGGCAACTTGGTTGTAAATTCCTACTCCTGTGTCGTTTGGATAGGCTTCCTCTTGGCCTTGTGTTTCATCATAAGTTAAACTTCCGCTCAAGTTTTGAGGCGGATATGTTTGGGGTGGATAGCTTTGTTGCGCGGCAAGATATTGAGTCTGAAGGGGCGCTTGGAGTGTTTGTTGTGGCATATATTGCGTCATAGGTCTTGCATGGGGGGTTTGCCGAACCATTTGAGCAGGCGCTGGCGCCAAAACTGTGGTGGGGGCTGGCGTTGCTGTTTTGGCTGGCGCAGGGCTTGACTCCAGGCTTTTTGAGATGACGTTTCCAGCAAAGCTTAAAAGACTGCTGATGGGGTCGCTTGCAATTTGAGCAGGCGCTGCCGCAACAGTGTTGATTGCAGGGCTTTGTGCATATTGTGGATTTAAATATGGCAATGAAGATGGTGCTTGGGGCTGAATCTGATTCTGGGCTAAATATTGAGAAGGGTATTGTTGTCCTTGGTATGGCTGTCCTTGGTATTGCGCGGTTTGATAAGGGGGTGCTTGATATTGTTGCGCGGTTTGATAGGGGGTATATAAAGGGGATTGAGGTGTTTGCGTCATTTGGTATTGTTGTTGGGGCTGAGTAAGGCTTGAATATTCTGCGTCTTCTTGATCTTCATTATATTCATCAGTTGTGTCATAACCAGATGTTGCGTAACCGCTTGCTCCATAAGAAGGGGCCGAGCTTAAAGATGCGCCTCTTTGAGAAACAGGATATGAAGAATAGGCGGAAGAGGGGTACACCCCCCCCACCGCTCCCAAACTTTCATTTGGTATAAGGCCCACTGCGATGCTGGCGTATACTAAATATCTCATAAACAGTCTCCATAGCTTTTAGTTCCAAGACACATCCTGGCATTCAATTATTAACAAAACCTTTCTGGTGGAAAAGATTCTTAAATTTTTTGTGTGGGGCCATAGCCCAATGCTTCGCGCTTTTCATCATGACTTAAAAACGAGGCCGATTCAAGGCGGGCCCATAGTGTTTCCCGGCGAGCGGAAAGGGCAGGGATGCGCTCGATATCGTAGACAATTTTTGCATCAAACTCATCCTCCAAAGCATGGTTTAGTGCGCGCAAAATAATCTCTAAAAGGGGCAAAATTGTGTCTTCCCAAAGGTGAAAACGGGCTTCTTTATAGTTTGCAAATGTTGACTCTCCTGGAACCCCCACAAGCATAGCAGGAACACCAAATGCCTGGGCAATTTCTCTTGAGAGCATATACTTGCCTTGAGAAAAGTCCATATCTTTGAGCGACATCCCCATTTCTTGCCATGTCATTTCTCCTTCTAAAAGCAAAATTTTACCTGCATTTTTGGGGCCTGAATAAGTTTGGCGAAGGGTTTCTTTAAAGGCTTCCCGCTCTTTCTCATCCAAAGGAATTCCATGGGGCGTTTTAACCATCAACGCGCCAAAGGGCCTTCCTCCGTTTTGAAGCAGCGCTAGGTTGTGTTCTGAGACACAATTATGCTGATCCACACTTAAAGCCGCCGCTTGAAGAGGGGAAAATCCAATTTTATCATTTAATGGGTGTGCAAGGTGTATGTGAGAGAGGAAAATTTGACTTTTATTTGATTTATCGGTTGTAAAATATATTTTTTGACCATTTTTTGAGTTTGGATCACGGTAACTATACGCATTTTCAGCCTCGTCAAATTCAACCAAATCAGGACGCAAAAGTTTAAAGGAAAGGGGTGATTTAAACAAAGCAAGTGGAGCGTTTCCCGATAAAAGAAGTGTTGTTGCAATGCGCTCAAGAAAAGAGGGCTCTTGGAGCAAGTCAAGAATAGGGTGTTTTTGGGTTCTTTGTCCGCAAGGCAATTGTGCCTCTAAAGGAACACTTGAAAGCCCTCTTGCCACAAGGCTGATGCATCTATAAACAATGATATTCTTCATATACCCCTCACTCACCATTTGAGTATAGGGCTTAAAAGACTCTTTGCGCAAAGGTGCCATAACAAGGCTTTGATGCGAGGGTGTCTTGTGCCCATACAAGAAATCTTTGGCTTTGGTAAATAAACTGTGTTTCATCATAAAATCCTCTTTTTATTTTGTTTTTAATAATTTAATTTGACACATAAAAAGATTTTTGTCAACAATTATTTTTTGTAATTCTTAGATTCTCCCTTTGGGGCATGACAAGGGAGCGCATGACATGGGGGTCGGTGTTTGTCACCCTGAGTCGCCCCTTCTTTGTCATCTTGAGCGAAAGCGAAAGATCCCTCTTTCGAACACGCACCCACCATCTGCTCCCATTTCATTCCCAAAAAGAGATCCCACCAGGGCTTACAGCCCTTCGGGATGACAAGAGAGCGCATGACATGGGGGTCGGTGTTTGTCACCCTGAGTCGCCCCTTCTTTGTCATCTTGAACGCACGTGAAAGATCCCTCTTTCGAACACGCACCCACAACCTGCTCCCATTTCATCCCCAAAGGCAGATCCCACCAGGGCTTACAGCCCTTCGGGATGACAAAGGGTGCGGCGTCCTTTGTTGCCTCCCCTTTTTTGTCATCTTAAGCATTGATAATTCCTTTTTTTAAAAAAAACAAAAAAATGAGGTGATTTGTTAATCTTTTGTTTATCTTATTAAGGATAAAATAAAAATCAGTCAAAGGAATGAACAATGATATGTTTTTTAATCTTATTTCTATTTTGGACGCCTCTTATTTACGCAGTAGATCAAGCGGCCGGGGGAATTAATACAGGTGTAAATGCAGTCACAGATACTGCAAACACCGCAAAAGATGGGGTTAACACAGGTGTAAAAAAAACAAAAGGTGGCATTAAAAGGGCAAAAAATGCTGTTTTTGGCGCTGCAAAGAGTGCAAAAAATGCTGTTGTTGGCACTGCGAAAAAGGCAAAAAATGCTGTTGTTGGCAATACCAATAAAGGAAAAGATAAAGCTCAAGGCGCCGCCAATAAAGGAAAAGATAAAGCTCAAGGCGTTGCAAAAAAAGTAAAAAAATTTAGATAGCAACATCTAACCCCATAACGACTTATGAAACAGAAAGTCTTTTTCGCGTGAACTTCTTGAAGACCCAAATTCAAACCCAAAAGCATCCTTAAGGCAAGACCCAAAAATGCCTGAAATGGTTGATATAATCCCAATGGCCTCGCCCGAGAGAACGTCTTTAAAAATGGTCAATGCGCCAAGTGAGGCGATAAGGCCAAGGGCTGCCAACACCACCATCCAATCTCCACGGCGGGCCGAACCAAGGGCGGCCAAGGTCAGATCCCGCGCTCTTGCAGCTTGAAGAGCGATGTGTTCATTTTTCATTTTGGCTTCTTCAAACGATAAAAAGATTCCGCTCATTTGAGCAATGAAATCTTGGCGCAAAGAGGGCTCGTCCAAAAGCCTTGAAAGGGCGGCTTCTGGCGAATCACACTGGGTGATGTTTGCTGCAATTTTAATGGTTTTATCTGCAATGTCGCCTTGGTCTTCTTGGTTTAAATAATCAATCAATTTTGGAACAAAAGGCGCAAATAAAAGCGCAGCTGATAAAATAGGTGGCATCATGACGACCTCCCTTACACTTCTTCAAACACAAAACTAAAGGATGATTTCAGATTCGTGATGTGTGTTTTGATGTCAAAATCCTTTAAAATACAACTAAAAACAGGCATGTATCCTTTTTGGGTGTCACTTAAAATGATGGGGCCTTGATGAAGCCTTGGCGGGTGTTCAAGGTTCGTCCAAAGGGGAAGGGGGTGCGAAATTGTAAACTTTGCCCCTTTAAACACATCACAAAGCGCCGGGGGGACGCATCCTTTACCTTCCAGAACAATTTGCATTCGGGTGTCACTGGGTGCGTGAAGAAGCGTTCCATCTTGAGCTCTGATGATTTCATCCGTATCAAGAGGTGTGAGCTTTATCTCTAAACTGTCAAGGCCTTCTTGTGGGAAAGGGGTGTCGTTGATTAAAATATTCATCTTTTTGTCCCCTTTTTACATCTGATAATGCATGTTCATTGAGAACACGTCAAAGGTGAACATAACTCTGTATAAGTTTTTATCCACCATTACGTCAAATCTTGGCGAATATTTTAAAGACAAATTTTCATTAACAGATAAAAATTGGGATAAAAGATCTTCAAATGTTTCCTCAAAACCCATAAAAGCCTGAAGGGATAAATCGATTGCGGGGTAGATGAATTCAAAGTTAAGACTTTTGAACACGCAAGTAGAATTTGAAAAAATACCGTTGGTGCCCAGAAGGTTTAAGATGGGTTTAGGCCCAATATCGGGTGTTTTTGATGTTTCTTTCATAAAGTCCCGAAAAGAACAAGCCATGCCTTTTTGGTTTAAAAATTGGGTAAATGATTCGATTAATGTTAAAATGTCTTTTGTCATAATATTTCTCTTCCATATGTTTTCACTCTCTTTCATTTATGGTTATAAATATATTGACATAAAGTTTTAAAACAGTCAATCATTATTTTTACAAACTTAAATTATTACCAAATATATGGGTTTATTTGGGCGTTTATAAGGGGGGGGCAGGTGGTGGATGCGCCCTCGAAAGAGGGATCTTTCACATGCGTTCAAGATGACAAAGAAGGGGGAAGCTCAATATGACAAAGAAGGAGGAGGCAACACAAACCGCCACTGGTTGTCATCCTGAAGGGCCTTCTAAGGCCCTGGTGGGATCTCTCTTTGGGGATTTAACCAGGAGCAGGTGGTGGATGCGCCCTCGAAAAAGAGATCTTTCACGTGCGTTCAAGATGACAAGGGGGGGAGTGGCTCAGGGTGGTAAAAAACGGGGGAGGCAACACAAACCGCCACTGGTTGTCATCCTGAAGGGCCTTCTAAGGTCCTGGTGGGATCTGTCTTTGGGAATGAAACGGGAGCAGGTGGGGGATGCGCGTTCGAAAGAGAGATCTTTCGCTTTCGCTCAAGATGACAAGAGAGGGTGTGATAATGGGCGCCCCATTCTGTCATCCTGAAGGGCCTTCTAAGGTCCTGGTGGGATCTGTCTTTGGGAATGAAATGGGAGCAGGTGGTGGATGCGCCCTCGAAAGAGAGATCTTTCGCTTTCGCTCAAGATGACAAGGGGAAAAGCTCAAGATGACAAAGAAGGGGAGCCCACAAAAGGCGCCCCATTTTGTCACCCCTTACCCCTTCTTAACGATCATCATCTCGTTTGCGTTTATGTCTTTGGCCTGCCACTTCATTTAAAAACACAGATAAAGATTTTATATCATCCTTATTATTTAACTTCTTGATGATATTCTTAAATTCTGCTTGTGCGGTTGTAGATAAGTCTTGAATGATGGGTTGAAAAACGCTCTTGAATGATGAAGGTAAAGATGAATACAATGACTTTCTAGCGCCTATATAATTCTTGATTTTTTTATCACGAACCGATATCAGATCAATTTCATTTACATTCATATTTTTTTCTTCTACCAAATACTTCACGATATCAAGATGTCCTGCATCTGCCGCGATCTCCAAAAGGGATTCTCCGCCTCCGGTTTTTTCATTTATACTCATGCCTTTTTCTTCTACCAAATGCTTCAAAAAATCAAGATATCCTGATTTTATAACTTCAGACAGAAGCTCTGCATGGTCTTCAATGCTATATATATCCATGCCTTTTTTTGTAAAATAAATCACGAAATCAATACGTTTATCTATTAAAGCTTTCTTTAAAAGACAGGGGCTTAAATCCATGCCTTTTTCTTCTACCAAATACTCCACGACATCAAGATCCCATTCCTCCATGGATCCAGACAAAAGGGAGTGTCCATATAAGGTTTTCTCATTTACATTCATATTTTTTTCTTCTACCAAATATTTCACAATATCAAGATGCCCTTCATCTATTGCGATCTTCAAAAGAGATTTTCCATCCCGACTTTTGTACTTTATATCCATGCCTTTTTCTTCTATCAAATACTTAAGGATATCAAGCTTTCCATAGGACACGGCTAAGTCCAAAAGGGATTCTCCGTTTCGGGTTTTTTCATTTATATTCATGCCTTTTTCTTCTGCCAAATACTTCACAATATCAAAATTCCCACAGCACACAGCTGAGTGCAAAAGGGAGTGTCCATATGAGGTTTTTTCGTTTATATCCATGTTTTTTTCGTCTATCAAATACCTTGCAGTATCAAGCTTTCCGTTCTCTATTACGATCATCAAAACAGATTTTCCATCCCGACGTCTGTCCTTTATATCCATGTTTTTTTCGTCTATTAAATACTTCATGACATCAAGATGCCCACAGCACACGGCTAAATGCAAAAGAGAGTGCCCATATGAGCTTTTTTCATTTACATCCATATTTTTTTCGTCTACCAAATACTTCATGACATCAAGATGCCCATAGGACACAGCTGAGTGCAAAAGGGAGTGGTTATATCGGGTTTTTTCATTTACATCCATCCCCTTTTCCTCTATCAAATATCTTACAACATGAAGCTGTCCGTTCTGTGTAGCCTTCATCAAAGGGGAGAATCCATTTGGGTTTTCTTTTGTCACATCCATACCTTTTTCATCTGCCAAATATTTTACAACATCAAGATACCCTTTGAATGCCGCCACGTGCAAAATACTCCCATTTTCTGGTCCATGGGGAAAAGCAACTGAAAAAGTCTGATTTATGTCAAACTCAAGTGTTCGTAATTCCTGGATAATTTCTTCTTGTGTTTTTTCAAATAATTCCCTCGCCCAGTGGTCTGTTGGAGTAAATGGGGCAAGTTGAATTTCTTTGACCCCTGAGCTGCTCATTTTGGTCTGAGCAACTTCTTCAAATTCACTTGCTATAACAGGCGCAGTTGATGAGATAAGTGTTGCAACAATACTGGTAATTAAATTTATCTTTTTCATGATTTTCCTCTTGTGTCGTGTAATGGAGTGATTTTAAGTGTTATATAGCGGAAATGAGATTTATTTTCAAGATGTTTTTTTTAAAAAAACGCAACTACGGAAAAATTGGTGCATGCGCCCTTGAAAGACAAGATCTTTCACGTGCGTTCAAGATGACAAGGGGGAAAGCTGAATTGAAAATGCGCCACTGGTTGTCATCCCGAAGGGCTGTAAGCCCTGGTGGGATCTCTTTTTGGAAATGAAATGGGAGCAGGGGTGGATGATCGTTCGAAAGGGAGATCTTTCGCTTTCGCTCAAGATGACAAGGAGAGGGAGCGGACCCATTTTGTCATCCCGAAGGGCCTTCTAAGGCCCTGGTGGGATCTGCCTTTGGGAATGAAGTGGGAGCAGGTGGTGGATGCGTGTTCGAAAAAGAGATCTTTCACGTGCGTTCAAGATGACAAGTAGAGGGAGCGGGCCCATTTTGTCATCCCGAAGGGCCTGTCAAGGCCCTGGTGGGATCTATCTTTGGGGATAAAACGGGAGCAGGGGTGGATGCGCGTTCGAAAGAGGGATCTTTCACGTGCGTTCAAGATGACAAGTAGAGGGAGCGGGCCCATTTTGTCATCCTGAAGGGCTGTAAGCCCTGGTGGGATCTGCCTTTGGGAATAAAATGGGAGCAGGTGG